>ERZ773115.2700-NODE-2700-length-13446-cov-10.564036_pt1 | contig 13446 bp, 11 predicted proteins | sample MGYA00511116_ERZ773115 | MGnify/ENA primary metagenome ERZ773115 (study PRJEB29015, sample SAMEA2737869) | human gut metagenome | biome: human gut; feature: human-associated habitat; material: faeces | place: China | collected 2012 ... | reverse complement strand
TATGCTGAAGCTGCAACAGATCGTCAAGGATTATCAGGCGGGCGACACCACCGTCCACGCGCTGCGCGGCGTGAGCCTACAGTTCCGCGAGAGCGAGTTTGTCGCCATCCTCGGCCATTCAGGCTGCGGCAAGACGACGCTGCTCAACATCATCGGCGGCCTTGACCACTACACGAGCGGCGACCTTGTCATCAATGGCAAATCGACGAAGGACTTTTCTGATTCGGACTGGGACAGCTACCGCAACCACTCCGTCGGCTTCGTCTTCCAGAGCTATAACCTCATTCCGCACCAGACGGTATTGAGCAACGTGGAGCTGGCGCTCACGCTCTCGGGCGTGAGCAAGAGCGAGCGCCGCGAGCGCGCCATCAAGGCGCTTGAGAGCGTGGGCCTCGGCGACCAGCTCGACAAAAAGCCGAACCAGATGTCCGGCGGCCAGATGCAGCGCGTCGCCATCGCGCGAGCGCTTGTCAACGACCCGGACATTCTGCTCGCCGATGAGCCGACCGGCGCGCTCGACAGCGAGACGAGCGTGCAGGTGATGGAGATATTGAAAGAGATCTCCAAAGACCGTCTCATCATCATGGTCACGCACAATCCCGAGCTTGCCGAGACCTACGCGAGCCGCATCGTGCGCTTAAAGGACGGCGAGATCGTGGACGACAGCGCGCCGTATGAGGAGGCCGTGGAAGAAAAGCCCGCCGCGGGCAAGAGCAAAAAGACCTCAATGAGCTTTGGCACGGCGCTGTCGCTGTCGCTCAACAACCTGATGACGAAAAAGGGACGGACGTTTTTAACGGCCTTTGCCGGCAGCATCGGTATTATCGGCATCGCGCTCATTCTGTCGCTGAGCAATGGCATCCAGACCTATATCGACCGCGTGCAGGAGGATACGCTATCGAGCTACCCCTTGACCATCGAGGCTGAGAGCATGGACATGTCCAGCATGGTCAGTTCGATGATGGGCGTCCATGCGCAGGACGAGGGCGACGGGGAGCAGCATGACCTCGACGCCGTCTACTCCAACAACATTATGTACGACATGATGAGCTCGTTTGCCTCGGCGGAGACGCAGACGAACAATTTGAAGGACTTCAAGACCTACCTCGAGGGCGACGACGAGCTTTCAAGCCACATCAGCTCCATTTCCTATGACTACGACCTCGGCATGAGCATCTATGCCAAAGACACCGACGGCAAGGTCTTCAAGTCCGACGTGACGGAGCTTTTGCAGACCTGCATGAGCGAGCTCTACGGCGGCGATTACAGCAGCTATTTCGAGCGCTTCGGCTCGGCCTACTCCGCGATGGAGACCTGGGAGCAGATGCTCCCGCCGCAGGATAGTGAGAGCGGCGAGCTCGTGGGCGATTTGCTGCACGAGCAGTATGACCTCATTTACGGCTCCTGGCCGCAGAATTATGACGAGGTCATGCTCATCGTCAACAAGGACAATGAAATTTCCGACCTTGTCATCTATTCGCTGGGCCTGAGCGCACAGGACGAGGTCGTGGAGTCGATGCAGCACATGCTCGACGGCTCGGAATTCGACAGCAAGGACATCCAGAGCTGGAGCTATGAAGACCTGTGCAATATGAGCTTCAAGATCGTCCTGCCCGCTGAGCGCTACCAGTACGATTCCGCAAGCGGCACATATACCGACGTCAGCACGACGGACACGGGGCTCGACTTCCTCTATAACTCCGACGATGTCGGCACGCGCGTGAAGATCGTCGGCATCCTGCGCCCGAATGAGAACGCGGTATCCTCGATGCTCTCCGGCGCGATCGGCTATACGTCCGCGCTGACGGACTACCTCGTCGAAAAGGCGGGACAGACCGAGATTTTGCAGAAGCAGAAAGAAGACCCCGATACCGACGTTATCCTCGGCCTGCCGTTCCTGACGGACGACTACTCCGTGAGCGACGAGCAGAAGGAAGCGGACGTGACCGACTATCTCGAGGGCCTTTCCGTCACCGAGCGTGCCGCGGCCTACACCGCGATGATGAGCGTGCCGAGCGAAGAGTATCTCTCCGCCATCGTGGACCAGCAGATGGGCTCGCTCGACCGCGCGAGCATCGAGCAGATGGTCATTTCGACCTACGCCCAGCAGATGAGCGTGGACGAGGCGACCGTCAAGTCCTATATTGCGCAGATGGACGACGAGACGCTCTTTGGCTATGTGGAGCAGTCTATCCGCGAGCAGGTGACAGAGCAGTACGCCGCGGGCGTGCAGGCGCGGCTATCTAACATGACAAGCGATCAGCTCGCCATGGCGCTCGATCTGGCGCTCGAAAAATCGCCCGCTGTCACGCCGCTGACGAGCGAGCAGTACAACTGGCTTTATGATAACTACATGCCCGCGACGGTCTCGACCGGCACGTATGAGGACAATTTGAAGCTCCTCGGCGATGTCGACCTCGCGAGTCCCAAGACCATCAACATCTACGCCTCGACCTTTGCCGACAAGGATGCCATCGCCGATGCGATCGAGCAGTACAACAGCAGCGTTTCCGAGGACGACCAGATCGACTACACCGACTATGTGGCGCTTCTGATGAGCTCGGTCACAACGATCATCAACGCCATCAGCTATGTGCTCATCGCCTTTGTCGCCATCTCGCTCATCGTTTCGAGCATCATGATCGGCATCATCACCTATATCTCCGTGCTTGAGCGTACGAAGGAGATCGGCATCCTGCGCGCCATCGGCGCGAGCAAGCGCGACATCTCGCGCGTGTTCAACGCGGAGACGCTCATCGAGGGCTTCTGCTCCGGTGCCATCGGCATCGGCATCACGCTATTGCTGATCATCCCCATCAACCTCGTCGTGCACCACCTGACGGGGATCGAGAGCCTCAACGCCATCCTGCCGCCTGTCGGCGGCGCGGCGCTCGTGGTCATCAGCATGGCGCTCACGTTTATCGCGGGCCTCATCCCCTCCGGCATCGCCGCGCGCAAGGACCCTGTCGAAGCGCTGCGCACCGAATAACACGATATTTGACCTTCAAAAAGGACGTTTTCCGACGGAAAACGTCCTTTTTCTCTTTTACCGCGATTTTACAAAAGGCGACTTTCTGATTTTACAACCTGCCTTTATGATGGCAACTGTAGCAAGGAACAACATCTGGAAAAAACGAAAGGAAGTAATCTCAATGAAAAAGTTTCTCACTCTTGCGCTGACCGCTGTCATGGCGCTGAGCCTGCTGACCGCCTGCGGCAGCAAGAACGACAACAGCGCCGACACCAACACTGACGGCAGCAACACCGAAACGACCCTCTCCGGCACCGTCTCGACCGACGGCTCCACCTCGATGGAAAAGGTCATCAACTCTCTTGGCGAATCCTTCATGGCCATGAACAAGGACGTGAAGTTCACCTATAACCCCACCGGCTCGGGCTCCGGCATTCAGGCCGTTAGCGAAGGCCGCTGCGACATCGGCCTTTCGAGCCGTGCGCTCAAGGATGATGAAAAGGCCTCCGGCCTTGTTGAGACCGTCGTCGCGCTCGACGGCATCGCCATTGTCGTGAACCCCGAGAACCCTGTCTCCGATCTCGACATTGACACCATCGCCAAGATCTACACCGGCGAGATCACCAACTGGAAGGACGTCGGCGGCAACGACGCCGAGATCGTGCTCATCGGCCGCGAGGCCGGTTCCGGCACGCGCGACGGCTTTGAATCCATCACCGGCACCAAGGACGCCTGCCAGTACCGTCAGGAGCTGACCTCCACGGGCGACGTCATCAACACCGTGTCCCAGAACCCCGACGCCATCGGCTACGCCTCCCTCTCGGCGGTGGGTGAGAGCGTCAAGGCGCTGACAGTCGGCGGTGTGGAAGCCACGGAGGCGACCGTCAAGGACGGCAGCTATGTGGTCCAGCGTCCGTTCGTGCTCGTCACGAAGGAGGGCACCGAGCTTTCCCCCGCGGCACAGGCTTTCTTCGACTACGCGCTGTCCGCTGACGCGGCAAGCATCATCGCCGCTGCCAGTGCGGTCGCAGCCAACTAACAGAACACAGGAACCATCACGGGAGGCGGCGTGAGCCGTCTCCCGCTGACAGCAAAAAGAGGAAACAATTATGGCGCAGAGGAAAAAAATGTTTGAAGCCGTCGTCCACGGTATTTTTCTGCTTCTCGGCCTCATTACGGTCGGATGCGTGCTGCTGATCACGGTGTATCTCATCATCTCCGGCATCCCGGCCATTCAGAAGATCGGCCTTGTGCCGTTTCTCACGGGCAAGGTGTGGTCGTCGACGTCGGCGGAGCCGAAGTACGGCATTCTGCCCTTTATTTTAACGAGTGTTTACGGCACGGCAGGCGCGATCGTCCTCGGCGTGCCCATCGGTTTTTTGACGGCGGTGTACCTCTCCAAGGTCGCGCCCAAGAAGGTCCGCACCGTGCTGGAGGCCGCCGTCAGCCTGCTCGCGGGGATCCCGTCGGTCGTGTACGGCCTTGTCGGTATGCTGGTGCTCGTGCCTGCCATCCGCAAGATGTTCCACCTGCCGGACGGCGCAAGCCTGTTTGCGGCCATCATCGTGCTGGCCGTCATGATCCTGCCGTCGATCATCAAGGTGAGCGTCACGGCGCTCGAGGCCGTTCCGCATGAATATGAGGACGCCTCGCTTGCCCTCGGTGCGACTGAGGTCGAGACCTATTTCCGCGTCTCCGTTCCGGCGGCAAAGAGCGGCATCGCCGCGGCGGTCGTGCTCGGCGTGGGCCGCGCCATCGGCGAAGCGATGGCCGTGATGATGGTCTCGGGCAACGCGCCGAACATGCCCGGCTCGATCTTTGAGAGCGTCCGCTTTCTTACGACGGCGGTCGCGAGCGAGATGTCGTATTCGAGCGGCTTGCAGCGTCAGGCGCTCTTTTCCATCGCGCTCGTGCTGTATCTTTTCATCCTGCTCATCAATGCGGCGCTCAACTTCTTCTTAAAGCGCGACAAGGAGGGTAACTGATGCTGAAAATGCAGTCCTCGGCCCGCCGCAAGGCCTATATCACGGCGATGAAGCTCCTGATGGGCGTCGCCGCAGTATTGACTTGCGCGCTCGTAGTCGGTATGATTGGTTATATATTGGGCAACGGCATTCCGAACATCACCTGGGAGATGCTCTCCACCGCGCCGAGCTATCTTGCCAACCGCGTCGGCATCCTGCCGGACATCCTGAGCACGCTCTACATTGTCATCGCGACGCTTTTAATCGTGCTGCCGCTCGGCGTGGGCGCGGCCATCTACTTAAATGAATACGCCGCGAACAAAAAGCTCGTCTCCATCATCGAATACGCGTCCGAAACGCTCTCCGGTATCCCGTCGATCATCTACGGCCTTGTCGGCATGCTGATCTTCTGCAAAAACGGCACGTCGCTTCTTGCGGGTGCGCTGACGCTGACGATCATGAACCTGCCGACCATCATGCGCACGACACAGGAGAGCCTCAAGACCGTACCGCAGAGCTACCGCGAGGGCGCGTTCGGCCTGGGCGCGGGCAAATGGCGCACCATCCGCACGGTGGTGCTGCCAAGCTGCGTGGACGGTATCGTGACGGGCTGTATCCTGTCGATCGGACGCATCCTCGGCGAGTCGGCGGCGCTCTTATTCACGGCGGGCTCGGCGCACATGCTCTACAACTTCTTTGAGGGCATGCACAACGCGGGCGCGACGCTGACGGTGGCGCTGTACTTCTACGCCAAGGAGTCGAGCGATACGGGGGTGGTGTTCGCCATCGCGGCCATTTTGATGCTGCTGACGATGCTCATTAACCTCATCGCCGATCTGGTCGGCCGATACTTCAGGAGGAAACAGCAATGATACGACCTGTCAACGGAAGCGGCATGAAACGCATGGCGCTCTTAAATGACCTTTCCTGCTTCGGCAAGTGTTCGCTGAGCGTGGCCATGCCCATCCTCTCTTCCTACGGGGTGGAGACGGTACCGCTGCCGACGGCCATTTTATCGACGCACACGGCGGACGGCTTCGGCAGCTACGTCATGCGCGACATGACGGACGAGATGAAGGCCTTTGCCGCGCACTGGAGACAGCTTCAAATCAAATTCGACGGCATCTGCATGGGCTTTTTCGGCTCGGTGGAGCAGATGCATTTTGCAAAAGATTTCCTCCGCGACTTTGCGGGGGAGGATACCATCGTTGTGGTTGACCCCGTGCTCGGCGACAACGGCGCGCTGTACGGCTGCTTTACCGAAGAGTACGTGCAGGCGATGCGCGCGCTGTGCGAGAGCGCACAGCTTATCACGCCCAACCGCACGGAGGCGGCGCTTCTCGCGGGCTGCGGGATGGACGCACCGATAGAAACGCTTCTTAAAGCGCTCACGGTGGAAAATGTCATCATCACCGGCGTCCACCGCGGGGAGGAGATCGGCTACTGCGCGCGGCTGAACGGGCAGTATATGGAAATTTTCAAGCCCTGCCTTCCGCAGACGCTGCATGGCACGGGTGATGTGTTCGTCTCCGCCCTGTGCGGCGAGCTGATGAACGGTAAAGGCATGCCGCAAGCCCTGAAAGACGCGGCGGAATTCTGCGACGACTGCGTGCAGAAAACGGCAAAACGCGGCGAGAGCCACTGGTACGGCCTCGCCTTTGAAGACAAATTGAAAGAGGGGAGAGGACTATGAACAACATCCTTTCCGTTGAGAACCTGTGTCTGTGGTACGGGAGCCATCAGGCGCTCAAGGACATCAACATTGAAATTCCCGAAAAAAGCATTACGGCGCTCATCGGCCCGAGTGGCTGCGGCAAGTCGACGTTTTTAAAGACGCTCGACCGCATGAACGATTTGCTCCCCGATGTGAAGATCACGGGCAGCGTCCTCTATAAGGGCGAGGACATTTTTGACGCGTCCGTCGATGTGAGTGAGCTTAGGCGTCAGGTGGGTATGGTGTTCCAGAAGCCGAACCCCTTCCCAATGAGCATTTACGACAACATTGCCTACGGTCCGCGCACGCACGGCGTGAAGAACAAGGCAAAGCTCGATGAGATCGTTGAAAAATCCCTGCGCGGCGCGGCGATTTGGGACGAGGTCAAGGACCGCCTGAAGAAAAACGCGCTTGGCCTCTCCGGCGGCCAGCAGCAGCGCCTTTGCATCGCCCGCGCGCTCGCGGTCGAGCCCGAGGTGTTGCTGATGGACGAGCCGACAAGTGCGCTCGACCCCATTTCGACGTCGAAGATCGAAGAGCTCGCGATGGAGCTCAAGGAGAAGTACACCATCGTCATCGTCACGCACAACATGCAGCAGGCGGTGCGTATTTCCGACCACACGGCGTTTTTCCTGCTTGGCGAGCTCGTGGAGTACGGCGAGACGGAGAAGCTCTTCTCCCAGCCGCAGGACAAGCGGACAGAAGATTACATCACGGGGAGGTTTGGTTAAATGAGAAGCCGGTTTGATGAACAGCTTGCGCTTTTGAACCGCGAGCTCATTGAGATGGGCGCGCTGTGCGAGGAGGTCATCGCCCTTTCGGCACAGGCGTTGACGGAGGGCAACGCGGAGCTGGCCGCGCGCGTCGCACCGCTCGATCAGGAGATCGACCGCAAGGAGCGCGAGATCGAGTCGCTGTGCCTAAAGCTTCTTTTGCAGCAGCAGCCCGTGGCAAAGGACCTGCGCCAGATCTCGGCGGCGCTCAAGATGATCACGGACATGGAGCGCATCGGCGACCAGGCCGAGGATATTGCCGAGATCATCACGTTCCTCGGCGGGCGCGGTGCGGAAAACAGTAATCTCCTGCGCGAGATGGCGCGCTCGACCATCAAGATGGTGACCGAGAGCGTGGACGCCTATGTCAAGCACGACACGGCGCTTGCCGATCAGGTCATCGCTGAGGACGACACCGTGGACGACTATTTCGCGCGCGTGAAGAAGGACCTCATCAAGAGCATCGCGCAGGACCCTGATGACGGTGAATTCGCACTCGACCTGCTGATGATCGCCAAGTATTTTGAGCGCATCGGCGACCATGCGACGAACATCGCCGAATGGGTCATTTTCTCTGTGACAGGAGAGCATAAGGAGGGGTAAAGTATGATCTGGTGCGTGGAAGACGATGCCAGTATCCGCGATATCGAGGTATATGCCCTGCAATCGACCGGCTTTGAGGCCAAGGGCTTTGAGGACGGTACTTTGTTCTGGGAGGCGCTGCGCACGGGAAGACCCGAGCTTGTCGTGCTCGATGTGATGCTCCCCGGCATCGACGGGATGGAGCTGCTGCGCCGCATGCGCGCGGACGCGGCGCTTTCCGATATCCCTGTCGTCATGGCGACGGCCAAGGGCGCGGAATACGACAAGATCCGCGGTCTCGACCTCGGTGCAGACTACTATCTGACAAAGCCGTTCGGCGTGATGGAGCTCGTCTCCTGCGTCAAAGCGGTGCTGCGCCGCTGTGGCACGAAGACGGCAGCCCAGCTGCGCTGCGGCGGTCTGGTGCTCGACGAAGAGAGCCACACCGTCACGGCGGATGGAGAGAGCGTCGCGCTGACATACAAGGAATTCGAACTGCTGCGCCTGTTCCTCTCGCATCCCGGCACGGCGTTTTCGCGCGACCAGCTCATGGCGGACGTGTGGGGCACGGACTACTGCGGCGAGACACGCACGGTGGACATGCACATCCGCACGCTGCGGCAGAAGCTCGGCGCGTACGGCGAGAAGATCGAGACCGTGCGCGGCGTGGGCTACCGGATGGAGGGCAAGGCATGACAAAAAAGATCTTTCACTCCATCCTGCTTGTGGCGGGCACGGTGCTGCTGGCGAGCCTGCTCGTCATCATGGGCTGCCTGTACGAATACTTCGGGAGCGTCGAAAAAAAGCAGCTGCGCGACGAGCTGGAGCTTGCCGCCGTCGCCGTGGAGAAAAACGGGACGGAGTATCTCTCTCAGCTCTCCTCCGAGCGCTACCGCCTGACGTGGATCGAAAACGACGGTACGGTGCTCTACGACACCGTGACCGACGCCGAAAGCCTTGAAAATCACGCCGACCGCGTGGAGGTCAAGCAAGCGCTGGAATACGGCGAGGGCGAGAGTACGCGCTATTCCTCGACGCTGCTGCAAAAGACGATGTACTGCGCGGAAAGGCTCGCGGACGGGAGTGTGCTGCGTATTTCAATGAGCCGCGCGACGGCGGGTGTGCTGCTCGTCGGCATGGGGCAGCCCATTTTAGTGGTGCTGATCGTGGCGCTGATCCTGTCCTCTGTTTTAGCCAAGAGCCTGTCGCACCGCATCGTCCAGCCGCTCAACAAGCTGGACCTTGAGCATCCGCTTGAAAATGACGCCTATGAAGAGCTCGCCCCGCTGCTCGGGCGCATCAACCGCCAGCACTTGCAGATCGACGAGCAGATGGACGAACTTCAGCGCCAGCAGACGGAATTTTCGCAGATCACAAGCAGCATGCGCGAAGGGCTTGTGCTGCTCGATGAAAAAGAGCATGTGCTGAGTATCAACCCCGCGGCGGAAAAGCTCTTCGGCACGGACGAGAGCTGCGTCGGGCAGGACTTTTTGACCATCGACCGCAGCCACGACATGAGCCTTGCCATCGAGCGCGCCATGGACGAGGGGCACAGTGAGGCGCGCGTGGAGCGCTGCGGCCGTATCTGGCAGTTTGACGTCAGCCGCATCGGCGCAAGCGGCGCGGCGGTCGGCGCTGTGTTGCTGGCTTTCGACATCACCGAGCGCGAGACAGCGGAGCAGACGCGCCGTGAATTCACGGCGAACGTGTCGCACGAGCTCAAAACGCCGCTGCAAGGCATCATCGGCAGCGCGGAGCTGCTGGAAAACGGCATGGTGAAGCAGGAGGACGTCCCCCGCTTCGTCGGCCACATCCGAAAAGAAGCGCAGCGCCTTGTCACGCTGATCGGCGACATCATCCGCCTGTCCCAGCTCGACGAGGGCGACGAAATGCCGCGCGAGACGGTCGACCTGCTCACGCTTTCGCAGGAGGCGGCGGACGATCTTAAGACCGCGGCGGCGGAGAAGCACATCGCGATTGCCGTCGAGGGCGGGAGCGAGACCATCGGAGGCGTACGGCGGCTTTTGTACGAGGTCATCTATAACCTCTGCGACAACGCCATCAAGTACAACGTCGAGGGTGGCAGCGTGACCATGAGCGTCGGCGAGCGGGACGGCAAGGCGTTCGTCTCCGTGGCCGATACGGGCATCGGCATCGCGCCGGAGCACCAGAGCCGCATCTTCGAGCGCTTCTACCGCGTGGACAAGAGCCACTCGAAGGCAAGCGGCGGCACGGGCCTCGGCCTTTCCATCGTCAAGCACGCCGTGCAGTACCATCACGGTACAGTCGAGCTTCATAGCGAAGAGGGCAAGGGCACGACGATCTGCATCCTGCTGCCGAAGGAGTAAGTGAATAGTAAGAGAGCCGCAGGCACAGCCTGCGGCTCTCGGTTTAGTTGACGATTCTCAATAATTCTCCGCGTGGACTTCGAAGTAGCTCTGGGGGTGGTTGCAGGTGGGGCAGACGTCGGGGGCCTTGGTGCCGACGACGATGTGGCCGCAGTTGCGGCACTCCCAGACCTTGACCTCGCTCTTTTCAAAGACCTTGGCGGTCTCGACGTTGCGCAGCAGCGCGCGGTAGCGCTCTTCGTGATGGCGCTCGATCTCGCCGACGAGGCGGAACTTCTGCGCCAGCTCGGGAAAGCCCTCTTCCTCTGCGGTCTTGGCGAAAGAATCGTACATGTCGGTCCACTCATAGTTTTCGCCCTCAGCGGCGGAGAGCAGATTGTCGGCGGTGGAGCCGATGCCCTGGAGCTCTTTGAACCACATCTTGGCGTGCTCCTTTTCGTTGTCCGCGGTCTTCTGGAAGAGCGCGGCGATCTGCTCATAGCCCTCTTTCTTGGCCGTGGAGGCGAAGAAGGTGTACTTGTTGCGCGCCTCGGATTCGCCCGAGAAGGCGGTGCGCAGGTTCTGCTCGGTTTTGGTGCCGGAATACTTGTTGGTCTTCATGGTGAAATTCTCCTTTTCATCTTTCAAAATTTTCATGCTGCTCCTGCGCCTTGCGGCAGGCGGGGCAGAGATAGTGGATACGAAGGTCGTAGGACTGGATGCGCGCGCCGAGCGCAGCTTCGATGTTGTGCGTCAGGTCGGTGAACTTGAAGTCTGCGAGCGCGCCGCAGCGGGTGCAGATCAGGTGATCGTGGCGCGTGGTGTTGTCGTAGCGGTCGGGCGCGCCGGGCTGCGACAGGCGGATGAGTTTGCCGTCCGCTACAAGCGCGTTGAGGTTGTTATACACCGTAGCTTGCGCGATTTTGGAATTTTCCTGCTTCATTTGCAGAAAAATCTGCTCGGCGGTCGGGTGCTCGGTGGAGCACAGGACGAGATCGAGAATCTGCTGGGCGTACTTGGTCATGCGTTTCTCCTAAATAAGAATTAGAATAATTCTTATTATAGCGATAAAAATAGAGTTGTCAAGCAAAAATCAAAATAGTTTGCGTCATGCGCGCACGCGCTGCGGCATACCCTTTATGGAAAAGGGGGAATGAGATGGACCAGACGATAGCATTCCTGGGCGGCGACGCACGCATGCGCCTGCTTGCCCAGATGATGGCTGCGGAGGGATACGACGTCTGCTCGTGGGAGCTGACCGGTGCGCCGAATAAACGGGCGCTGTGCGACGCGCTGAAAGCGGACATCATCGTCCTGCCGCTGCCGGCGGAGAAAAACGGCTATTTGAGCGGCACGGAGCTCACGATGGAGCGCCTGCTGCGCGTACTGCGGCCTGAGCATCGCATTTTTGCGGGCAGTATCAGCAAAGATTCGTCGGCGCTCGCCCGTGCGCTGGGACTGAATATGACGGACTACTTTACCGCCGAAGAGCTCAGTGTACGCAACGCCATCCCAACGGCAGAGGGGGCCATCGAGCTTGCAATGAAGCACACGAGTGTCACGCTGCACGGCACGCCATGCCTCGTGCTCGGCTTTGGCCGCATCGGAAAGGTGCTCGCGCACGATCTGAGCGCGCTGGGAGCGAAGGTCAGCGTCAGCGCGCGCAAGCGGTCGGACCTTGCGTGGATCGACGCGTTCGGCTACGCGCCGCTGCACACGAACCGCCTCTCCGGCACGCTGGGGGAATTCCGCGTGGTGTTCAACACCGTGCCGCATCAGGTATTGGACGAAGCGCTCCTTGCCGAGCTGCCGCCGGACTGCCTGCTCATCGAGCTTGCGAGCGCGAGCGGCTTTGACATGGACGCGGTCGAAACGCTGCGCCTTTCGTATCTCAAGGCAGGGGGACTGCCCGGGCGCGTCGCGCCGGAGACGGCGGCGCGGGCCATCAAAAAGACGTTATGTCGACTCATCAAGGAGGAAGCATGAAGATCGGATTTGCCTTTTGCGGCTCGTTCTGCAACCATCCCGAGCTGCTGAAACTCTACGAGGACATCGCGCGCGAGCACGAGATTGTGCCAATCTTGTCGGAAAATGCGGCGAAGTATTCCACGCGCTTCGGCACGGCGGAGGACTTCGTCACCCGCGTGGAGGCGCTGGCGGGGCGGAAGGCCGTGCGCAATATCGTCGAAGCCGAGCCCCTCGGCCCGCAGGGGGCGATGGAGGTGCTCGTCATCGCGCCCTGCACGGGAAACACGCTTGCCAAGCTCGCCCACGGCATCACGGACGGCGCGGTGACGATGGCGGCAAAGGGGCACCTGCGCAACGGTAAGCCCGTTGTGCTTGCCATTGCGACGAATGACGGCTTATCCGCGAGCGCGCCGAACATCGCGGTGCTGCTGAACCGCAAGAACTACTATTTTGTCCCCTTCGGGCAGGACAACGCCGAGGCGAAGCCCACGTCGCTGATCGCGGACTTCCGCAAAATTATCCCGACGGCCGAGGCGGCGCTGGAGGAAAGACAAATCCAGCCGATTTTGCTGTGAAACGAAAAAAGGCAGGAATTTCCTGCCTTTTTTGCGATGTAACAATAAACTTGCGCGCGATTTTTGTCAATGCTCGCTGAACTTGCTTGAAAAATCCCCCTCGCTTCTTTATACTTTGCCATAGAGAGAAGAGAGGAGGGAGCGCGAATGGACGAAAGCCTGCGCGAGGCAACAGAGCTTCCGGAGAGCGGAGGGACTGCGCCGAACGAAGAGAATGAGCCCGATACGAAGAGCATCCGCTTTGTGCCCAGCGCCTATGACCCGCGCGGCATCGAGCAGTGGCTTTCCGAGCGCGCGGCGGAGGGGAAGCTCCTGCTCCGCTACGACGATTTTGTAATCGGCGAGCCGCGCGACTGCCGCTATCACCTGGAACCCGCCGCGGACGATGACGACCCCGACGAGCTGTTGCGCGAAAAGCGCGCCCGCCTGGGCTGGGAGTACGTCTGCCGGACGAAGGACGGCATCTTCTATATCTGGCGCGGTGACGGGACTGCGCACGTCCCCACGCCGAAGGACTGTACGGACTCCTATGGCTACCGCAGACTGTGCAAAAAGCTGCGCCGCAGCTATTT
>ERZ773115.2692-NODE-2692-length-13467-cov-5.942514_pt1 | contig 13467 bp, 16 predicted proteins | sample MGYA00511116_ERZ773115 | MGnify/ENA primary metagenome ERZ773115 (study PRJEB29015, sample SAMEA2737869) | human gut metagenome | biome: human gut; feature: human-associated habitat; material: faeces | place: China | collected 2012 ... | reverse complement strand
TAAACCTGTCCTACTTTGTGTGTAGGACGCTTAATATTTACGTATGAAAAATAATATCTTGAAATTAGTTTTTGCATCCGCATTTGCTTTGGTTGCCGGTTATAGTGTATATACATCACAGCAAAAAGTAGAAATGTCAGATTTAGCAAAAGCAAATATAGAGGCACTAGCTGGATGTGAATGGAATAATTGGTTTGGTGAACCTGTTTATCATATTACGTTAACTGGATATTGCTCATGGACTTGTACACATGGTGGAGTTCTACAGTGTCCAATTTAACTAATATAATATTAATATTCAAGTTGGTTTATGTCCTATAATCAACTTGAATATTTTAATACAATGATGGGCTAGCTCGAATGATTGAAAAGTTATTTTTAAGTGATAAATATATGAATAGAATTCTATCAATAGTTTTTAGTTGCATATTAGTATCAAGTTGTGTTAATGATTCTAGAGAAAGAAATATAACCTCATTATCAAATTTTCAGATAGATTTCATTAATGCACCAGAGTTAGATTTTGAGGAAAAGGTTGATACCTTTTATTATATTCCATTAGAAACTGGAAAGAACAATTTATTAGGAGAAATTAGTAAAATTCAAATTGACAGTGTTATATCTGTCTTAGATGGAATGAACCAAACTATCCATTTATATTCATTGAATGGTAAATTGATGACCGTGATAGATAAAAAAGGGATGGGGCCAGGTGAATATGTACAATTAGGAGACTTTTACACGTCTTCTAAGGAGCGTTATGTTGAATTATTGGATCCAATGAAGAAAAAAGTAATGCGTTATGATTTCTCTGGAAACTTTATTAAAGAAATATCTTTACCTTTTCCTAATGGTGTATCTAGGTTTACAAAATTCAATGGATATTATTTGTTTGACCAACAGACACGACGTAATGATGAAAAATGGAAATATAGTATTGTTGTCATATCAGAAGATGGAAAAATTATTAATAAGTTTTTTCCATATACAAAATATGCTGATATACTATTATCTTCACGTTCTTCATTTTATAATATTAATAATGAATTACATTATGTACCCATATATTGCGATACGGTTTTTGCTTTAGATGAAAATTCAGTTATTCCAAAATATTCTGTAGATTTTTCTGATAAATGGGTAGATGAGTCTTTTGTATATTCTGAAGTAAAAAATCCTATGGATTTTATCAACAAATTAAAGGATTGTGATTTTATTACTTTTTTAAATGTGTTGGAAACTGATTCCACGATTTGGCTAGACTTTATGTATAAGGAGCAAAAATATTGTGCATTAATAAATAAAATAAACCTAAATGTTTCAACATATTCTATTAATGAATCAAAAAACTGTGGAGATTTAATGGGTGAGATTCTAACTTCATGGAATAATTATTTTATTATGCCAATCAATGCTGAACAGTTAAATCAGAAGTTAGGCTTAAAAGGAGAAAATGATAATAACCCATATATAGTTTTTGTTCAATTTAAATCATAAAATTATGAAGCTTTTATTATTAGGACTTTTGATGTTTTTTCAAGAATCTCAGTTTTCTTGTGATGATTTTTACAAAAAAGAATTAGACCCTTTAGCAATAGAAGGAAAAGTGTCAACGAAGGATATTGGAGAGGACTTTTATAATATTTTTATCGTTAATGATAATGGTGAGAAGATTCATTTACGAATAATAAAAAATATGGCTGGATTTGAAATCTATAATTTTATTGTAAAGGATAGTAGAATATCTAAAAAGAAAGGCAAAAGAAGTATACATGTTCTTACAGAGAATAAATTAGATAAGAGTCTCAAAGGAAAAATTTTTGATAAATTATGTCATTAATAATTTTCGTTTATTTAATTGATGATTATATAAGTTTTTTACTTTTATCGATGGCCTTATATAGTTGATGCAACTGCGTTTATTACAAATTGTTTTATATCCTGAAGACAGAATTTCTTTTTATTGTAGTTATTCCTGAGGCTGGCTGTTCTGGTTGTATGAGTTATATGTAAGATTTTATTTACAAAATAACAAAGTTAAATCATTATTCTTTGTTTTTTCAAATATCGTATCTCAAAAAATGTTGAAGAGTAAAATTAAAATAAATGAATCTAATACATTGTTAGATATTGACAATAAGATAATGGATTGTTATCCTTCAGATAAGAAGATATATCCATGTGTGCTTGAATTAGATAATGGATTCATTAAAAACATATATTATCAATCTCCTGAAGAAAATGGACTTTCTATAGTAAAACAAAAGTTGAATTTGCAATGAGAAGAATATTTTTTCTACTTATTTTATCATATATGCTATATGCATGTATGGAAAAAAACAATCTAAAGACTGATGTACTTTCTATACCTATAGAGGAATGTATCTCAGAAGGAATGAAAAAGGAAGATGTTTTCATTAATAAATTAAATGCAAGTATTATTCCATTGGAATTAACAGATTCTTCCATACTTGGCGATTGTTATATAGTGGAAGATTTTAATGATAAAATAATAATTTGTGATTATCAGAATGTATATGCATTTCATAATGTGAATGGTTCCTTCTTTTCTCGTGTTTCCCATAAGGGTGAGGGTCCGGAAGACTATGTAGGTATATCGGATGTTTCTATATCCTCTGAAGATGGGTCGATTCTTATATTGGATAATATGGGAAAGAAATTAAACTTCTATTCCATTAATGATGGAAAATTTGTAAACAGTATTTCAAATGATACAGTAGTATCCATCCAACAATTAAAGGATAACAGATGGCTGGCTTATAACTCACCTTTGCATTCTGCCAAATATGATATTTGTATATACGACAAGCAATGGAAACTGTTAAGAGGAATATGCAAAAGAAAAGGTACGGCAGAACACAAAGGCATTATAAGTATTAATGATTTTCTTAGTTCCAATGGAGAAGCATATTCTTATACAAACGATACTATATATCATATATCCGAAACAGGTGATATTACATCTTTTCTTTATATAGCTAAAGGAGGATTGAGTATACCTGATGAAATAGCGTCAGATATTACTCAAAAGAGTAAAAGGGATAGCTATATTTGGGGAGAACAGATATGCTTTTCCAACAAATATTGTTTTCTAAGATATTATTATAACAGAAAGATTTATTTTGATATATGGAATATACATTCTAAAGAGTTATGTTATAGAAATATAGTACAAAAGCCATCAGACAAGATGGGACTTCCTATAAAAGTTGGTAATGAAACGTATTTTACTTGGCCTAAATATGTGAATAACAATACATTCTATTGTATTACTTACTCTGAAAATGAGGATAATCCTATTGTTTTAAAGTTTAAAATCTTGTCTTGATTTGTATAAGGGCAATAAGTCTTTAAATAATGAATAGTATAAGAACTTAACAATTTTATATCTGTCTTATATTTATTAAAAGGTTTATTTTATGTAGAATGTAATAGAACTGATATTATGAAAAGGTTACTTTATATAATAACAAACCTTGCTTTTGTATGTGTATGTCTATTATTACTATGGATTCTGGCACAAGTATTTGTGTTTGCATCTTTCCGGATACCAAGTGATTCCATGTCGCCTGAACTCCGAGAGGGCGATTTCGTGCTTGTGTGGAAACCGATCGTTGGGGCACGTCTGTTCAACCTGAATAAATCGCTCAATCTGGAACAGACAGACATTTACCGTCTGCCAGGGTTCAGGAAGATAAAGCGCAATGATGTGGTAGTTTTCAATTTCCCACATCCAAACGACTGGAACCGTATAGAGATGCACATAATGAAGTATTATATCAAGCGCTGTATCGGATTGCCCGGAGATACGCTCTCCATAAGGAAGGGGATGTTCAAGGTGAAAGGTGTAGACATGCCTTTGGGGAATGTTGCTTCACAGAAGCGCATAGGATTGACGCGTCCCGAGGATTTTCCGGAGGGCGTGTACAGGTGTTTCCCATACGACTCCCTGCTGGACTGGAACATAAAGGAGTTCGGACCTCTGTTTGTTCCCGGAGAGGGGGATGTGGTGAAGATGAACCGTACGGGTGGTGTATTGTACCGTAAACTCATTGAATGGGAACAAGGGAAGAAGATGTATGTAAAGGGAGATACAGTACTGCTGAACGACAGTGTGATAACTTCTTACCAGTTCCGTAAGAACTATTATTTCGTAGCGGGAGACCATGGTGAGAACTCACAGGATTCCCGTTACTGGGGGCTGCTTCCGGAGGAGTATATCGTGGGGGTGGCTTCAAGGGTATGGAAATCTGTGGACAGCTATACAGGCGATATTTGCTGGGACAGGGTATGGAAGAAGATTGAATAAAAAAGGAAAATGGAACTTTTTTTGAGCGAGCTATGCATATTATGAGTGTTGAACTAAGGAAATGGTTATGCAGAGTCATACCGTGTTTGGCAGGCCTGCTGCTTGCAGGACTTGCGGGTGGAACCGTGCTGGTGACAGACGGAAGTTTACCGTCCGACCTTCAGGGAACGCAGTGGATGTGGCTTTCTGCCGTGATGACTGTTGTATTACCTTTGTGGCTTGCCGGATATATTGTGAATCCACAGCGGACTGTCCGTATCGTGTCGGAATCGGTGCAATGGGTGCTGATGGGATTCGGAGCAGTGGAAGCCCTGCATGGTCTGGGGCAGATTGTAGGTATATATCCGTCAAACCATTCGCTTTTTATCCTTACGGGCACATTCTATAACCCGGGTCCATATTCAGGCTATCTGGCGGCAGTTCTTCCGGTAGCTCTGTACCGGATGTTAATATTGAACGGGAAGAAAGACCGTCTTTCGGTTGTGCAGTATTATCTATCGATGTGTGTGCTGTTGCTGATATGCTGTGTGCTTCCGGCGGGCATGAGCCGTGCGGCATGGATTGCTTCCCTGATTTCGTGCGGATATGTGGTTCTCAGGGTTTACCGTGTGAAAGTAAAATCGTTTGTATCGGAACACAGATATGCCGTATTGGGCGTGCTTATACTCGGCTTGCTGTCTGCCTCCGGTGCGTATTTCATGAAACGGGATTCGGCAGACGGCCGTTTGCTGATAGGGAAGATAACTTCCCGGGCCATTGCCGGCAATCCTTGGGGTGAAGAAAACGGAAGGACATTTTCCGCCATTTACGGTGATGCCCAGGAAAGATACTTCACTGATTGTGAATATTCGGAGTCGGAGGCATGGGTAGCCGGAACACCCGATTTTGCCTTCAACGAATATCTGCAGATAGCAGTTGAATATGGAGTGTGGGTATCCGTTTTGCTTGTAACTGTATTACTTGTGTTGTCAATGATAGCCGGGAGCCGTAAATCTCTTGCGGGAATGGGCGGATGTCTTGTATCGCTTATGGTATTTGCATGCTTTTCCTATCCGCTGCATATCCCGGCTATTGTTTCTGTATGGCTATTGGCGGTAATGGTGCTTTGTGGCGAGGGTCTGGTTATGATAAAACGCAAATCAGTTGCCGTGATAATCCTGCTGCCGGTTGTTGTGGCCGGATTAACAGCTTCGGTGAATAGGTATGGTATGTACTCCGCACGCACACGGGCTGTTCGCCAGTGGATGCCTGTCAGGGTTCTGTATCATTCCGGGGCATTTAAGGCGGTTGCCGAGGAATATGGAAAGCTTTATGATAAAATGTCCTGGCATAAAGATTTCTGTTTCGAATACGGAAGGGCATTATACAAAACCGGAAGTTACGGCAAGGCAGAAAAGGTCCTTTTGAAAGCCATGACGGTGAGCGGAGATCCGATGATATTGAATATTCTGGGACGCAGTGCGCAGGAGAGCGGAGAGTATGAGAAAGCGGAGATGTATCTGCTACGTTCCACCCACAGATTGCCGGAGCGCGTATATCCCCACTATCTGCTGGTTAAGCTTTATGCAGAACCTGGGTATTTTGACAGGGTAAAGCTTGTCAGGGAGGCAGAGTATGTGCTTAACGCTGAACCTAAGGTGAATTCTACCGCTATAAGGGAAATGCGCCAGGAGGTGAAGAAAATATTGGAAGACAAAAAATTGTGGAAGAATCAATAAAAGAATAATATAAAATCGGGTAGGATATGGAAAACAGTGGAAACATGAATATATGTCTGCAAACAATGAACATCATATTCCACTCCATGTTAAACCCGTCCAATCGAAGAAAGGAGGTGTTACCTATACAAAGATAATTATTATTTTTAATACCACAAATTGGAGGGTGTTCCTCCCTAGAGATTATTAGAATTATAAATTAATTAAAGTAAAAATTTAAACTAAAATGAATAAGAAAATATTGAAAGTAGTTTTTGTATCCGCATTTGCTTTGGTTGCTGGTTATAGTGTATATGCTTCACAGCAGAAGGTTGAAATGTCAGATTTAGCTATGGCTAATATAGAAGCATTAGCAAGTGGAGAAAATGATCATTCTCAAAAAATATGGGAACGTTATTACCGTCCAGATGGTACAGGTTATAATTGTACAAAGACAGGCAATGAAACTTGCTAGTAGTAAAATAAGTTCTAGTTACGATAAATATTAATGATTTTAAGATTTCATTTTGTTTTTATCCAAACTGAAGTGATTTAAGTATTAAGATAGGGTCTAGGGGTTTTCTTTTATAGATAACTCCTATTCCTTATTCTATATGGATTTAAATTTGTAATATTATAGATATGCATAAAATATTTATTATATTTATTACAACTTTTTTATTGATTACATTAGTTGATTGTACCTCCCGAAAAGGTGAAAGCCATTCTGTAGTGGAGGTTGTAGATTTCGGTAATGTGCAAACTTGCAAAAGTTCGGAACTGATAAGAGTAGAACGCTTTCTTCCTTTGGAAACATCCGATCGCTGTTTGTTTGGAAGTATAGATCAGTTGGAGGTGTGGAAAGACCGGATTTATCTGCTTGATACGTATAAAACCAATGCGGTGCTGGTATTTTCGGCAACGGACGGAAAGTTCATTCATAAGATAGAGGGGACGGGGAACGGGCCGGGAGAGTTCCTCAGTCCGCATTCATTTTGGATCGACCGCTCTGACGGCTCGCTGTACATACTGGACCGTATGATGTCGAAATTGTTGAAGTATGATTTGGAAAGCCTTGATTATGAGGAAGAGATTAAACTTCCTGACTTGGCTCCGTTAGCTTTCTGTGTTCCTACAGAGGGCGATTATCTATATTATTTCCCTTTACGGAAGAATGACCTTTTCTGCGGAAAGCAATATGTGGAGGCAGATAAGGAGGGTAATGTGTTGTCTACTGCTTATGATGCACTGGCTTCCGGAAAGATATTGCATGGGAATGCGGCTCCGTTTTATAGTTATGGAGGAAAGATACGTTTTTGCCCCTATTTTTCGAACTGTATTTATGAATGGATGAATGATTCGTTGAAGGTGTGCCGGGAGATGAAATGGGGAAATAGAACTTTACCCGAAATTGCTGTCTTTGAAAAATCGGAAGATTCGGGAGATGTGATGCGTGAGATCTTGTCGAGCGATTATATCCGTTTTCTGTATGTATATGAAAACCGGGCTGCCTTAGCTGTGAAGTACTATGTTCAGAAAGACTTGTATTTGTCGGTTTATAACAAGTCTTCGGGGCAGGTTGCCAACGTGAAAGCCGCTGCCGTGCAGGATGATTTGGGGTTGGGTGGTTTGTTTCCTATGCCTGTCGGTACGGATGAGGATTTGCTGGTTGGTAGCCTTTCGTTGCTTGATATGGAAGAGAAAATTATTTCTCCAGAGTTGAAAGCTTGTTTGAAGCAGGCAGATGAAGAAGGAAATCCGGTGTTGGTATTTTATAATTTAAAATAAGAACGGAGGCAAAGCACAATGTAAAGATACAAATTATTTCGATATGGTATACAGAATTTTTTCTATCTGCAATTGGCTGATCAGGATTATACGCTAAGTGTAAAACTGGTTATGGACAAGACAAACTTCCCTTCCGAGTATGAATATATCAATGACACCTTGTGCATTGCTCGTACCATTCTCCCTATAGGTTCCATCTTTAATACGGTAGGATGAGAACTTTAGTGGAAAAGCTGTAATAATCAATTATAAAGAAGTTTTAATGCGATGCTTAAACTGAATAACAAACTTATTGTTTTATTGTACTTTCTATGTCTCACAAACTGTACAGATAAAGGTTTGTCTGATATTGATACGGATTTCCCAATGAGTTCACTAATCATGTCGGCAGATTCCATAAATCTGGAAGAAAAGGGACTGTTACTGCCCTTTTCCGTTTCCTATATTGATTCATGTTTTATTTTTCTAACATTCGCATAAAAGATCGTCTTTCTATATGGAATCAAAAAAACAACGAGGTGATCAATACTGCTCATATAGGTAACGGACCTAACGAAATCATACAGTATTTGCCTGTATCCAATAACATGAGTGAATTTCTATTTGCAGATAGAATTAAAGGGAAAATCTTCAAGTTGGACTTGAATAGTTATGAGTACAAAGAGATTATACAGATTAATGGATCTATAAATCGTTTTTATTCATTGGCAATGCTTGACTCTACTTCAATCATAGGCACAGGGATGTTTGAACAAGGACGCTTTCTGATATACAACATTGCTGATAGCACTTATGTTTGTGAAGAAGAATATCCAAGCAATAAAGACATTCAGCCACTGCAGCCTTATCAGAAAGCGGCATTGTACGCTGGTACTTTAATAGGGGTGCATCCGGATAAAAATAAATTCGTTGCCGCATATAAAGGACTAATAGATTTTTACAATATTGATGAATCCTACAATCTATCACCTTCGGCGCATAGATATTATCATTTCCCTCAATTTGCCATTCCTGAGGAAGGACCTGTTATAGCTCACAAGAAAGAAGAAGCGGTAGGCTTTTTATCATTGTCGTATGATTCATCATACGTCTATTTATTATATTCAGGTTCGTCTTTGTTGGATAAAGGTAGTTCAGCCTATACCGGCAACATTATACTAGTTTACAATTGGGAAGGAATGCCAGTCAAACGATATGTTTTAAATCACAGTGTTATTTCCATACATATTAATAATAATATGTTATGGTGCATAGGAGAGAATCATAAATATCTGTATAAATATGTTCTCAGCCTATAGACCCCTGGTATAAATGTAGCAACTGAAATGAAATAATTTGCTCCTCCGTAGAGATTATTAAAATTATAAGATAATTAAAGTAAAAATTCGAACTAAAATGAAAAAGAATATTTTGAAATTAGTTTTTGCATCCGCATTTGCTTTGGTAGCAGGCTATAGTGTATATGCTTCACAAAAGAAGGTTGAAATGTCAGATTTAGCTATGGCTAATGTAGAAGCATTAGCAAGTGATGAAGGTTCTGTGACATGTGATCCTGATAAAGGAGATACATGTATGGTTGGCTCAACCCCAGTGAAAGATTATGATGAAGACGACTCTTGGTTTTGATTGTTAATTATAGCATCATTGCAATACTATTTATTATTGCAATGATGCTGATTTAATTATATGAATATGAAAAACATAGCATTTTTTTTTATTTTGTTTTGTGTTGGATGTTCTCCACGTGATGATATAAAGCTCAATGATATACAGGTTGAATTTACAGATTTTGCAGAAACTGACTCTTTATTATTTGTTAGTTTATCTGAAGAGATTATAGAGGAGCCATCAGAGATGAAATTATGGTATAATTTTTTGATTATTAATGATTTTAATAAGAGTGGCGATAATTTTATTTCATTTTATTCTTTAGAAAAAAATGAAATAATTGAAACTCGAATGAATAAAGGAATGGGACTTGGTGAAATGTTATCATGTAGTATTAATATTTTAGGGGATGATTTGTGGTTATATGATATGAGTAAATCAAATATTGTTTGCTTTCCTCTTTTAGAAATATCAAATGACAGATTAAAACCGCTCCAATATCAACTTTCAAAGTATTATTATGACATTGCAATGTTAAATGATACTATAATGGTTGGTTCAAATGATCTTACCATAAACAAAAAAATATCTTTTGTAAATATTAAGAACGGTGATATAAGATATTCTGGTGAATATTCGTATGTTAACCCTAATATTCCTATGTCTTCATTTATTGATGCATGTAACAGTTATATAGAAGTCAATCCAAAAACGAAAGATATATTATTGGCTTATCGCTATACAGATGTAATAGAAATTTATGATTCAGAAGGAAATCTGAAAAATTCAGTTCATGGTCCTGATTGTTTTGAAATAAAATTTCAACCAGGTTCGTATGGAATGCGTAAGACAAAGGAGACTAGAAAGGCTTTTGTGAATGCTTATGTAACTGAGAAACACATATATTTATTGTATTCAGGATGTACAAGAGAGGAAAAGAATTGGTCTGACGGAAATGAAATTTTTGTGTATTCATGGAGTGGAGTACCAGAAAAACGATATATTTTAAATCAGCCAGTTTACTCGTTTGCGGTAGATGAATGTAGTGGATATATTTATAGTTATTCTTTGGAAAGTAGTGAATTAATAAAGGCTGTTATGTAACTATTATATAGTGAGAGTGTATCGTGATATATCAGATAGATTGGGATGGTAACCCTGTGAGCAAATATGAAACGGATTTGCCATTGTCGCAAATATGTGTATCCAATTCTGATGATATGGTTTATGCGATAGCCAACAGAGAGGAGAATCTGTTGGTGGAGTTTGCTTTATCTGGTGGAAACGAATAAGGTTTTTGGAAAATCCGCTGAAAATAATTAGCTGTAAGAGAATATGTTTATAGGTAGTGAATGAATGATAACAAAAGAATTAAAACAGTAACCTGAATTGCGTATGAAAAATATTTTCTTTCTTTTAATAGTTTTAGTTTTAGGCTCATGTAATGGAACTGACCGAGAAAAAGAGATAGTTATAGAGGATAATATTATAAATCCTGTGGTTCATCGAATTGAAGCAAAGCAGCTATTGAATGTTGATAAAATAGGAGTTTATGATACATTATCTGTTTTTATAAATAGAGGTACTGATAGTATTCTTTATATGTATGACTCTTCGGATTTTACCTATAAAGGAGCTTGTGGAGTCATAGGACATGGACCTGAAGATTTCCAGTTCCCATTTTTTTTGAAGAAGGCAAATGATAATAATGGTATTATAAACCTTTACGATGTTAATGCAGCAGCCTTTAAGGACATAAATGTAAAAAAGATTCTTCAAAAAGAGCCAAATGCAATAATGTCAATGAAAATGCCGACTATGCTTATAGGTTCACCTGATTTACATTTAAAGAGTGATTCTTGTTTTATAGGGAACATTGATTCTGGTAGCGGATTGTATTTCATTTATGATTCGAATGAGGATAAGATAAATTGGGTTGAATTTCCCAAAATCCTACAGTTGCCTCAGGGTGATTTCACAGTTATGAATATGAATCGTATAACTCTAAACTTTGAGTCCAATAGAGTTGTTTCAGCAATGGGATATTATAATCTGCTATTTCTTTATGACTCGAATAATACTTTAATGAAGACAGTCCAATTAGGAGATGAAGAAATTAGCCCGACAGTAGTTGATGGTGATCATCTGAGTGGAGATAATATAATCTGCTGTAGAGATATAACCTCCTCAGATAAAGCTGTATATGTATTGGAACAGAATATAAGAGAAAAAGATTTTGAGAAGATTGATAATGCTTCTTCCAGAATTGTTGTTTTTGACTGGGATTTGAAGTATTTAAAAACTTATCTTCTTCCCCATTACTCATTGGGTTTTGTATATGACCAATATCATGATAGAATTTTATACACGGCATTAAATCCCGAAGGTGGAACCGATGTCTTTTTCTTTTATTTAAATACAGAAGATAAAAAGTAATTGTTTAAAGTAAAATACTATAAATTGAATGTCAGAATTCATTTTGTAAATAAGTATTTAATTGTGAGAATATGAAGAATTGTTTTTATTTGCTTTGTTGTATTTTCATTCTGGCTGCATGTCAGGAAAAGCGCTTATCAGGGCCGATACAGGTTGACCTATCAAAGACGGAACCTGTGATAAATTATTCAAGTTTCGTAGATTCAACAGCATTTGTTACACTTGAACTAAGTGACAGCTTGCCAATCAACGGTGTTTCAGGTCTGTATTTTGATGACGGTAAACTCTTTGTCAAGGATAGCGGGCAGGAAGGTATTCTTGTCTTTGATGAAAAAAGTGGACAGTTATTTGCGCGGTTAAATGCGTTCGGTGAGGGACCGGAAGAGATAAAGCGTATTGGTGCGTGGTGTTTGGATCCTTATCGGAAACATATATGCATCTTTGATAAAGGAGACATGAAGTTAAAGGAGTATGATTATTCAGGCAATTACATATCTTCCTTTCCAATGGAATCTTTCTTTCTGGACATGGTGAAGTTGGAAAAAGAGAGTCTGGTTTGTTTTTACCCTGTTTATGCCGGTCATGAACAGCCTGAAGGTGTCTGGCTGGATAATATGGGACATTTTAAAAAGAGCCTTTCTTCGCATGTGACAGAAACTTGCAGGTTCCACTATTTTCCCGTGATGTATAATTGGAACGGCTCATCCGCTTATTATTATGACAGGAACTGGGATGAGCTGTCCCTTGTAACAGCCGACACACTCCGTTCGATGTACACCTTTGATGTAAAACAGGCAATTCCTCTTTCAGTGAAAGGAATGCGTGATTTGACGCCTCAAGAACTGGACGGTCGTTCGATTGTTCACCAGTTTGCCTGTTCGGATCGTTTTATCCTGTTTTCCTACCATACATTCCATCGGTCTGATATGATGAGTAAGGACATCACATGGGTGCTGTTCGATAAAAGAACGGGAAAGGTTTCCGTTTCAAAATTTCTGAGAAATGATTTGGGTGAAGGAGATGAAATGAAAGGTTATGTTTTGTTTTACAAGAATGATCATACGTGGGTACGGGTTGATGACACTTTGGATAGTGTGATTCGATTGGAATACTTGTACTTGCGATAATGCTGTTCTGAAGATGTATGTCAAAAGACTATAGACAGGGTGACTCGTTGTTGAATATCTAAGTTTATAATGTTTAAGTTGTTATTTCCAAGAGATTACGAATAGGATAAGATACTGCTCGGTGAAAGTGCAATTCTGAGTGTGAAGTATAAAGCCGAGGAGTCTGGTGATTTCTGGCGTACTATAACGATAATATATGGCAATATTCCCGAGAGGTACTTTACTTTGGACTTTTGAGGAACAGTCAAAAAATGAAAGATAAAAAGAGTGGAAACATGAATCACGTGTCTGCAAACAATGAACATCATATTCCACTCCATGTTAAACCCATCCAATCGAAGGAAGGAGGTGTTACCGATGCAAAGTTAATTATAAAATAAGAATTGAGAGAATAGAGAGAGGTTTATTTTCCTCTAATGTATTAAATCAATAGTTCGTTAAAAATTCGCCAAGCCTAAGCTGCTCTGGCAGTAAATAAAAT
>ERZ773115.2688-NODE-2688-length-13482-cov-2.698592_pt1 | contig 13482 bp, 10 predicted proteins | sample MGYA00511116_ERZ773115 | MGnify/ENA primary metagenome ERZ773115 (study PRJEB29015, sample SAMEA2737869) | human gut metagenome | biome: human gut; feature: human-associated habitat; material: faeces | place: China | collected 2012 ... | reverse complement strand
AGCAGATTGAGGACGACAAACACCGGGAGCTGACAGGGTTCTCGAATAAGAATATATTAGACTTGGCACAGTATCTCTCCGATCAGGGAAAGCATATGTGGATTCGACATGTCCTTGTGCCGGGCATAACAACCGACGAAGCAGATCTGAAGAAGACGGCTGAGTTTATCAGGACTTTGAAGACGGTTGACCGGGTGGAGGTATTGCCATACCATAAGCTTGGAATTCAGGAGTGGGAGCGCCTTGGAATCCCTTATAAGCTGGAAGGAATCGATCCTCCAACGGACGAACAGCAAAAAATTGCAAGAGAGATTCTGGATGCAAAGTAAGAGTTGCACATGAGAGTCGCAAAAACAATATAAGAAAACAAATGAGACTGCGCAATATTCAGGAATATGAGTATTGCGTAGTCTTTTTGGTATAGGAATAGATTATAACAAACAATCATTTTTATGTATGGCTGTCTGTATTGACATAACAGAGGAAGCACGTTATAATCTGAAACCATGAAAGGGAAATAAATAGTATATCAGATAGGAAAAGTAGGGTATAAAACCTGCGAGGGAAAGGAAGTACGTCTATGGCAATCATCCAGATACAAGATGTATCCAAAAAATTTCAGACAAAAGACGGCGAGATCGACGCGTTGAAGCATGTGACGCTCGACATCGAAGCCGGAGACATATATGGAATCATCGGTATGTCCGGTGCAGGAAAGAGTACACTCGTACGATGCATCAACCATATCGAGGTTCCGACTGAGGGAACGGTGATCGTGCAGGATAAGGATCTGAGCAAGCTTTCCGAGAAAGAGCTTCGCAAGCAGCGGGAACATATCGGCATGATCTTCCAGCATTTCAATCTGCTGATGCAGAAGTCGGTATTAGAAAATGTATGCTTCCCGTTGTTTATTCAGGGGAAGTCGAAGGCAGAGGCAAAGAAGAAAGCTTATGAGCTTCTGGATATCGTAGGTCTGAAGGATCGTGCCAAAGCGTATCCATCTCAGTTATCCGGTGGGCAGAAACAGCGTGTGGCGATTGCGAGAGCCTTAGCTTCCGATCCTCAGATTCTTCTGTGTGATGAGGCAACGAGTGCGTTAGACCCACAGACAACTTCTTCGATTCTCGCTTTGCTGCAGGATATCAACAAACGGTTTGGTATCACAATCGTTGTGATCACACACCAGATGGCAGTTGTCCGGGAGATTTGTAACAGGGTAGCAATTATGAAGGATGGACAGGTGGTCGAGAACGGAAGTACTGTGGAAATCTTCAATCATCCAAAGTCAGAGGTGGCAAGAGAACTGCTCAGAAAGGACGATGGTGGAGATACCACCGGTGACGATCAGCAGACAGCAAGTCAGATTCAGGACGGAACGAAGATACGAATCGTATTTACAGAGAACTCCGCATTTGAACCGGTCATTGCAAATATGATACTGACATTTAAGGAGCCAATCAACATCCTGAAAGCTGCAACCAAGAATGTTGGCGGCGTGGCAAAGGGAGAGATGATATTAGAGATTCCGAATGGTTCCACGAATGTGAAAGCGATGGAACAGTATCTGATTGACCGGGGACTTGAGATAGAAGAGTTGTCGGAGACAAAGACAGGAGGTGCGTTCTAATGTGGACAGAACAGGTTCGTTCCATGATTGGAACAGGTATTCTTGAGACGTTATACATGACAGTTGTTTCAACTGTATTTGGATATTTATTTGGACTGCCGATGGGAATTCTCCTTTGTATCACAGACAAAGAGGGATTGAAGCCAAACAAGGTGGTATATAAGATTCTGGATGTGATTGCGAATATTGTACGAAGCATACCGTTTTTGATTTTATTGATCCTGCTGATTCCATTTACAAGACTGTTGCTTGGAAAAAGTTATGGCTCGTCTGCAACGATCGTCCCACTGACGGCAGCGGCGATTCCATTTATCGCAAGAATGGTAGAGTCTTCGCTCAAGGAAGTCGATTATGGAGTCATTGAAGCGGCAAAGGCAATGGGCGCAAGCAACAGCAGAATCATCTTCAAGGTATTGCTTGTTGAGGCGAGAACTTCCCTGATCACAGGCGCAACGATTGCAATCGGAACCATCCTTGGATATTCCGCAATGGCAGGTGCAGTCGGCGGTGGCGGACTTGGTGATATCGCAGTCCGTTACGGATATTACCGGTATCAGACAGACATCATGCTTGTTACGGTGGCGTTACTGATCGTGATCGTACAGGTATTCCAGTCGGTTGGCATGTTCGTTGCAAACCGTCTGGATCGCAGAAAATAATTTGCAATATATGCGGGAATTGGAATGTGCACACCGAAACCTGCTTATATATAAAGTAATTGATCGTTGGATAAAAGTTTTCAATGATTACAAAAACAGGAAAGAGAGGACATGAATTATGAAGAAATCAATTAAGAAATTACTCGCACTGACACTGACAGGTGCATTTTTGGTAGGAGCACTCGCAGGCTGCGGAAAGAGCGGCGAGGACGATAAGACAATCACAGTTGCAGCATCTGCAACACCACACGCTGAGATTCTGGAGTATGCAAAGGATAAGCTTAAGGAGCAGGGCTATGATCTGCAGGTGACTGTCTTTGATGACTATGTAAAGCCAAACGAAGTGGTAGAAAGCGGAGACTTCGATGCCAACTACTTCCAGCATGTACCATATCTGGAAAGCTTCAATGAGGAGAAGGGTACACACCTTGCAGTTGCAGGTAAGATCCACTATGAGCCATTCGGTATCTACCCAGGAACAAAGAAGAGTTTGGATGAGATCGCAGATGGCGATTCTATCGCAGTACCAAACGATACAACAAACGAGGCAAGAGCATTGCTTCTTCTGCAGGACAATGGCATCATCAAATTGAAGGATGGCGCTGGTATTAATGCAACTGTTAATGATATCGCTGAGAATCCTCACAATGTAAAGATCGTTGAGCTTGAGGCTGCACAGGTAGCCAGAGTCGTTGATGAGACAGCATTTGTCGTATTGAATGGTAACTATGCACTTGCTGCTGGTTTCTCTGTAGGAAAGGATGCACTTGCTTACGAGAAGAGCGATTCTGAAGCTGCTAAGACATATGTAAATGTAATCGCAGTGAAGGAAGGCAACGAGAACAGCGCAAAGATCAAAGCATTGGTAGATGTATTGAAGTCTGATGATGTGAAGAAGTACATCAACGATACATACGATGGAGCAGTTCTTCCTTACGAAGAGTAATCGGATAGAATACAAATCAAAACAACATATAAACCACATACAGACGCTCTTCGATGGGATATATTTCCTGTGGCAGAGCGTTTTGTCATTGGCGGGCGTAAAAAGAGCATATGAACACATGAAAATTGCTAAAAACATAAAAATCCAAAGTAAATATCCTGAATATAGAGAAAAAATATAGAGAATTATCTATTTAACTCTTGTTTTTTTAGAGAAATGTCTATAAAATAGAAAACAGACGGTTTAAATGCATAATTTATACGATGCAAATAAATGTGAAAGGTATAAGGTAGCTGAAATGAAGAAATACAAGGATATGAGTAAAGACGAGTTATTGACATTAAAAGCCGCTCTTATGGAGGAATACAAGGAAGAGCAGGCAAAGGGCCTCAGCCTCAATATGGCAAGAGGAAAGCCTGGATTCTCCCAGCTGGCACTTTCCATGCAGATGTTAGATGAGATTAATAGCAAATCTGATATGCGTACCTTGCTTGGAAATGATACAAGAAACTATGGAGATCTGGATGGTATCGGAGAGTGTCGTCAGCTTATGGCAGACATGATGGAAGTCAAGAAGGAGAATATCATTGTATATGGTAACTCCAGTCTGAACGTTATGTACGATACAGTTTCCCGTTCGATGACACACGGTGTCAATGGTTCGACTCCTTGGTGCAAGCTGGATAAGGTCAAGTTCCTCTGCCCGGTACCTGGATATGACAGACATTTTAAGATCACAGAGTTCTTCGGTATTGAGATGATCAACATCCCAATGAATTCCGATGGACCGGATATGGATCTGGTTGAGAAATACGTAAATAATGATGCCGCAGTGAAGGGTATCTGGTGCGTGCCGAAATATTCAAACCCAACCGGAATCGTATATTCCGATGAGGTGGTAAGAAGATTTGCAGCATTAAAGCCGGCAGCGGAAGACTTCCGTATCTTCTGGGATAATGCATATTGCATCCATCATCTGTATAAGGATCAGCAGGCAGAAATTCCGAATATCTTAGAGGAGTGTGAGGCTGGGAATCCGGACATGGCATATATGTTTGCTTCGACATCGAAGATCACATTCCCTGGTTCTGGTGTTTCTGCAATCGCAACTTCTACAACAAATGTAGAGTTTATCAAGCAGCAGTTGACAGTACAGACAATCGGTCATGACAAGATCAATCAGCTCCGTCATACAAGATTCTTCAAGAATATTGATGGACTGAAGGCACATATGGAGAAGCATGCGGATATCTTACGTCCGAAGTTCGAGGCAGTTTTAAATGCATTTGATCAGGAGCTTACAGGACTGGAGATCGGTTCGTGGGTAAAGCCGCTCGGTGGATATTTCATTTCCTTTGATGCACTCGAGGGCTGTGCGAAGAAGATCGTAGCAATGTGTAAGGATGCAGGTGTGGTACTGACAGGCGCCGGTGCAACCTATCCGTATGGCAAAGATCCAAAAGACAGCAATATCCGTATTGCTCCATCGTTCCCATCTGTGGAAGAGATGGAAGCAGCATCGAAGATTTTCGTGCTTTGCGTGAAGCTTGCAAGTATCGATAAGTATCTGGAAGCATAAGCTTGCCAGGGCAATTATAGATAGAGTATTCAAATCCCGGTGTGAAAGCACCGGGATTTTTTGCAAAATGCTGGAATGAAATAATTTGATAACTGACATACTAATTTCAGAATGCGGAATCCGAAATACGAGAATAATCAGACATTTGATATATCAGAAATGCCAGAAGCAATTCTCGTATTTTTGATTCGTGAATAAATGGAGGAATTCGTATGAAGGATCGAATCGAGACATTGAAGGGATATTTGAAGCGGCTTGGAAATGGAGAACCGCTGGAAACAGTAAGAAAAGATTTTGTGGAAGTATTTAAGGATGTTGATCCTGCGGAGATCATGAAGGCAGAACAGGAGATGTTTGCGGAGGGAACACCGCTTTCTGATGTGCAGAAGCTGTGTGATGTGCATGCCGCACTTTTCCATGGAAAGACACGGGAGGAACAGATTGCGAATGCAGAAAGGGCAGTGCATGCGTCGGTGTTACGGGAGGAACGGGAGTCAAAGACGCGGGAGCTGGCACAGACCAAAGGACATCCGCTGTGGCTGTTTGCAAATGAGAATGGTGCTCTTGCTATGCTGTTAGAGCAGGCAGAGGAGAAAATCAAAGATGGCAGTGCGAATAAGAAGACGTTGGAATCGTTGCGTGGCATCTCCATTCACTATGCGAAGAAGGGAGATCTTCTGTATCCGGTTTTGAATGTACGGTATGGGATATCCGGACCGGCAAGTGTGATGTGGACGGTTGATGATGAGATCCGGGATGAAATCTCATTTCTTGCGAAGATGAATGATAAGGAACCTGAATGGCAGGAGCGGTTCGCAACGGTGGTAGCACGGGCACAGGAGATGGTCTACAAAGAGGCAAATATTTTGTTTCCGAACTGTGCGGCGAATTTCACGGAGAAAGAGTGGATCGGCATCTACCATGACCAGAAGGATTATGCGGTTTGTTTCGGCGTGGAGCCGGAGATCTGGCAGAAGGCAGAGGATAACCAATATGTGCCGGAGACGTCGCTCACAGAGACGGAAATCCGTATGCCGGGCGGGCATCTGACGATTGCGCAGTTGATCGCACTTCTGAATACGATTCCGATGGAAATCACATTTGTGGATGTGGACAATATCAATCGATTCTTCAATGAAGGACCGAAGGATTTTAAACGTCCGGGGATGGCAATCGACCGGGAAGTATTTTCCTGTCACCCACCGAAGATTGAAGCGACCGTGCGAAGAATTATTGGAGAGTTCCGTGCAGGGGCATTGGACGAGGTTCCAATCTGGATGGACAAAAATGGAAAATGCATGCTTGTCAGATACATGGCGGTACGGGATAAAGAGGGGAAGTATCTCGGTACGCTGGAGCTAGTGCAGGATATGGGATTTGCAAAGGAACATTTTCAGCCGGAAAAGCGCCAGGAGGAGATATGGTAAGCGGAGAAATGGCTTGTATATGCGGCACGTAAATGATAAAATCTGATGTATATGCCAGAAATAAATGTACGACTTAAAATAGGAGAAATCAGGTGAAAATTACAATCATTGCAGTGTCCGTATCTGCACTTTCACAGATCCAGATATTTCAAAAAGAATATGCAAAAAAATACCCGGAGGATGCAATTGATTTTGCAGTCTTTTATGTGGCAGGAATGGAAAACAAATATCTGATGCATCCGGAGATTCTGGAGAATGCAGTCCGTGAGGCGGATGTTGCAATCATTGACCTGATGGGCGTTTCAGAGGCGTTGCGGGAGATTGTCAGACGCGGTTTAGAGGAGTGCCGGGGACAACGGATTGTGATTGGTAACGAATTGCGTGAATATCTGCGCCTCGGAACATTTTCCATGGAAGCAATGGGTAAAATGATGAAGTCCTCCCAGAAGAAACCGCAGACAGGAGATGTGTCAGAGGAGGAAGCTAAGCAAGCGGATACGAAGGAAAACAAAAAACCGACAGCCAGTGCGTTAGAGAAGATGCGCCGGATACGAAGAATGGCGATGATCCTTGGCAATGTCCTTCCATTTGGCATGACAAAGGATATGAAGCAGGTGTTTTTGCTGATGGACTATTGGCAGCAGGCAACCTACACGGATATAGAATCATTCTTCTATCTGATTTTACGAAGATATTGCGGCAGGAGCTTTCTGCCGAAGGAAAAGCCTTGTACGATGCGGTACGGAATCTATCTGAAAGATCCGTTTTCACTTGCATGCGAAGATACGCTCGAGAAATATTGGAAGAAAAATCCGTATGACAAAGGCAGGGATACGATAGCATTTTTGTTTTACGGACATGCATATCCGAACGATTATCTGCCAATCGTGCGTATCATTTGTGAAAAATTAAGAGAAAAATATAACATACTTCCGATTGCATTCTCACAGAATGAGGATCGTGATCAGGAGAAATTAAAGAGTTATCTCTGCCAGAAGAAGTACCCGGTATCCGCGGTGATCAATACGATGCCATTCCGGCTTGGGGCAGGTCCGATGGGCGGAAACGCAGACGGTGCAGTGCAGATTCTGAAGGAACTGCAGGTGCCGTATATCAAGCCATTCTGCCTGACGAAAATCACAGAGCAAAGATGGCAGGAAGCATCCGCGGTCAATCCGGGCGAGTTCCTGATCAGTATGTTGCTGCCGGAATTAGATGGGGGAATCCTCACGTTTCCGGTTGGCGTGATGGGTGATGCGACGGTATCAGAATTGCAGCCGATCACAGAACGGATTGATACACTTGTGGCACGGCTGGAAGGATATCTGAGGTTACAGAAGCTGGCAAATCAGGATAAGAAGCTGGCGTTCGTGTTCTACAATTACCCGCCGGGCGAAAGCAATGTTGCATCCGCGGCATTTCTTGATACCTTTGCATCAGCGGCAGAAGCTTTGAAGCAGTTAAAACAGGCGGGATATCAGGTGGAAGCCCTGACGGCTGAACAGCTTCGGGAGGCGTTCGTTATGGATGGAAACTGCAATGCGCCACAGTGGAGCGACGAGGCCGAGGCTGCGATTACATACAGGCTGGATGGAGAGGACTATCCAGTGAAGGGGATTCGATGTGGAAATGTATTTCTTGGGTTACAGCCGTTGCGGCAGGACGGAGACAGTAAAGCGGATATCATCGAGAACTACCATGACCGGAATCAGGAACCACCGAAGGCATATCAGGCATTTTACCATTATATAGGGGAAGAATTTGGCGCGGATGCAGTGATTCATTTCGGTACACACGGGACTTTGGAATTCCTGCCGGGTAAGGACAATGGCATGATGGGACAATGCTGGCCGGACCGTTTGATCGGGACAGCTCCGCATTTTTATTATTACTATATCGGGAATCCTTCGGAAGCGATGATAGCCAAGCGGAGAACGCATGCTACGATTATCAGTTATCAGGCACCTGCTTTGAAAAAAAGCGGAATATATGGTGAATTGCAGGAATTAAAAGAGACGATTGCTGAGTATAGGGAGAGTATGCAGAGTGCACCGGAACGCTGCGATGATCTGATGAACCAGATTGACCATCTGGCAGAGACATGTGGATGTACAGGGGATCTTGAGCAGATTGAGGAATATTTGTATGAATATGAAAATAGTCTGATCACGGATGGCTTGCATGTGATGAATGCGGAGGAGGCACAGGGACTTTTACATGCCTTAGATGGGGAATATGTCCCTGTTGGAACTGCGGGAGACGTGGTGAAAAATCCGGATATCCTTCCATCCGGGCGGAATCTTGTGCAGTTTGATCCGCGGTTGGTTCCGACTAAAACGGCATATGAGCGGGGCGCAAGAGCCGCACAGCTTGCCGTGGAACAATATAAAAAGCAGACAGGCAGTTATCCCGATACAACCGCTGTGATTCTCTGGGGATTAGAGACATCCAGAAGCCAGGGCGAGACAGTCGGGCAGATCTTATATTATCTGGGACTCCGTCTAAGGACGGATCGTGCGAGCTTTGATGACCGTCTGGAGATTATCCCGCGGGAGGAACTTGGAAGACCGCGTATGGATGTGGTGATCCATATGTGTGGATTCTTCCGGGATATGTATCCGAATCTGGTAGATAACCTGAATGAAATGCTACAACAGATTCTTGCGTTGGATGAGCCGGATGAGGCAAATTATTTTGCGGCAAATACGAGAAAACTGGCGCATACACTGATGAAAGAGCAGGGAATGGACGAGACACGGGCATGGGAGATGGCGTCCTGCCGGATCTTCGGCCCGAAGGAGGGCGAATATGCGACGCGTCTTACGGATGTTGTGAAAAAAGGAAGCTGGAAAGCAGCGGAGGAGCTTGGAACAGGCTTTACAGCGGATCTTTCGTATGCGTATTCGTACCGGCACAGAGGCGAGGCAGCAGCCAGCGTACTGAAACATCAATATGAAAATGTAGACTACATCTCGCAGATACGGAACAACGTGGAATATGAACTCACCGATCTCGATCATTATTATGAGTTTTATGGTGGACTTTCAAAGGCGGTGGAAAACCAGAAGGGCGAAAAGCCGGTGATGCTTGTCGCAGATACCGTCGGGGAAGACGTCAAGGTACAGGATATCCAGGAAGCGCTGAACCGGGGAATAAGAACGCGCCTGTTGAATCCTGCATGGATCGAGGGCATGATGCGGCATACCTATCATGGCGTGCAGCAGATTGAAAAGCGGTTTGAAAATGTGATGGGATTTGCGGCATCGACGGATGCAGTGGACAGCCAGACATTTTCGGAGATGACGCGTTGTTATGTGGCGGATGAAGAACTGCGCAGGCAGATGACAAAGAGTAACAAATGGGCGTATATGAAGATGATGGAACGCCTTATGGAAGCAAATCATCGAGGGTATTATCAGGCAACCGAGGAAGAGTTAGAATCGATCCGGGAGGCTTATATCGAGGCAGAAGGAGAGGCAGAGGAGTAAGATGCAAAGGAAAAAGATAGACAATGTATATCCGTTCACGGCGATTGTCGGTCAGGAGAAGATGAAGGAAGCAATCGTGCTGAATCTCATTAATCCCGCACTTGGCGGTGTACTAATCCGGGGACAGAAGGGAACTGCCAAGACGACTGTCGTCCGTGCAATCCCGAACCTGATGCGGAAGCTGAAAATCGTGGAGATTCCTGCAAATGCAACCGAGGATCGTGTTGCAGGAACGATCAATATTGAGGCGGCATTGAAGGATGGAGAAAAGAAATTTGAACCGGGACTTCTGAAAGAAGCAGACGGAAATATCCTGTATGTCGATGAGGTAAATCTGCTCGATGACCATATCGTGGATCTGTTGTTAGATGCAGCGGCAACGGGCAGAAATACAGTGGAGCGGGAAGGAATCTCTTGTACGCATGCGTCAAAGTTCATATTGATCGGTTCGATGAACCCAGAGGAGGGAAATCTTCGACCACAGCTGCTTGACCGGTTTGGAATGGTTGTGGATGTGACAGCAGAGGAGGATGTAGACAAGCGAATCCGGATTGTCAAAAACCGGCTTGCCTACGAACAGGATGCATCGGTATTTTGTAAGAGATTCGAGGAACGTCAGGCGCATCTGCGCACGAAGATCGACAAAGCCAGAGCACTTTTGCCAGAGGTGACAATGAGCCGGGAACTTCTGCGCCTGTCCGCAGAGATCTGTATTGCCTATGGTACAGACGGACATCGTGCAGATATCGGAATCGTGAAAACAGCGAAGACGATCGCTGCATATGAAGGAAGAAAACGGGTCAAAAAGGAAGATATCTCCAGAGCGGCACAGTATGTACTGCCGCACCGTATGCATAAAAATCCGTTGGATAACGGGCAGATGAATCCGGAGATGATGGAACAGATATTGTCCCGAAAAGGAGAAAAACGTGAACCGGAGACATCCGGGGAGGGAGACTAGACTCTGCGAAGCAGAAAAATGTGGATATGCAGGAGGAAATATTTCTCCCGGTTGAGCAAAGTGGAAGGGAACGCTCGATTATAGAAGTACTAGATGAGATGATGGCATCTCTGGAGCTTCCGTTTTCACAGAAACGTGCGGCACAATTAAAGATAAAAAAAGGAAAGCACAGTGGATCTGTGGTGCCATCCGAAGCAGAAAGGAAAATGTGCGGCCTTTCGGATGTTGATATCCCGGCGACGATCCGGACATGTGTGGAACGTGGAAGCCACATGGAGAAAGACGGACTTCAGGGACAGATCATGCCAGAAGATCTGCGTATGAAACGATATCGCAACAAGAAGCACAGTACCGTACTTTTTGTTGTGGATGCCAGCCGGTCGCAAGGTGCGAACAAACGCCTTGCATTTGCAAAAAGCGCAGTGATGGCAATGCTTGAAAAAGCCTATTGTGACCGCGACCGGGTGGGACTAATCTTATTTGGAGATAAGCATGCTACGGTGAAGCTGCCATTTACAAAGAGCGTGGATGTCGCGGCAGAGAACATGCGGGAGCTGAAAGCAAAGGGCAATACACCACTTGCGATGGGGCTGCGTTTGGCAGAACAGGTACAGTTGACGGATCGCCGCAAATATCCGGAGGATATCCATCTCACTGTGCTGATTACGGATGGCAAGTCCAACTATGATATAGAGCCCGGAAATCCCGTAAAGCTGGTGTATCGGGCAGCGGAGGATTTGAGGAAAAATGAGTTGCCGCTTCTGGTGATTGATACCGAAGACAGTATATTCGGAATGGGAATCGGAGCGAGGATCGCAGAGCTTGCAGATGGTGCATATGTGAAATGTGCAGAGTAACCAGATGGATCCAGGCGATAAGAAGGTTAAAGAAATGAACAAGATCGAAGAATATTACAATAAATTCAATGAGGAAAAAAGACTAAATTCCAGGCATGGGCAGATTGAGTACCGCATCACGATGAAATATATTCATGATTATCTGGATGTGCGGATGCAGGAATTGAAGGTCACGAACCGGGAAAATATTAAGATTCTTGATATCGGTGCCGGAACCGGACGTTACAGTGTGTCGCTCTGTGAGGAAGGCTACGATGTGACGGCTGTGGAGCTGGTGAAGCATAACTTAGGTATATTGAAGCAGAAAAACAGCAACGTGCATGCGATGCAGGGAAATGCGCTGCATCTGAAGAAATTGGAAGATAATACCTATGATCTGACACTCCTCTTCGGTCCGATGTATCATCTGATGACGAAGGAGGAGAAGATTCAGGCACTTTCCGAAGCGAAGCGTGTGACGAAGCCGGGCGGAATTATATTGGTCGCCTATGTGATGAACGAGTATGCCGTGGTCGTATATGGCATACAGGAGAACCATCTGGAAGAAAGTGTGAAGAATGGAACACTGGATGCGTCATATCATACGGTACCTGCGGAGGATAGTCTGTATGCATTTGAACGGATCGAAGATATTAACGGCTACAACGAAGCGGTTGGATTGAAGCGGGAGAAGATTTTATCACCGGATGGACCAGCCAATTATATCCGTCCGTTTGTGAATCAGTTAAGTGAGGAGAGCTACGAGCTTTTCGTGGCATATCAGTTGAAGGTGTGTGAACGGCCGGATCTGATCGGAGCAGGAGCACATACGGTGGATATACTGAGGAAGTAGAGGAGAAGAAAGAATGGAACAAGGAAGCCTGCCGGAGCGCTATCTGTCGCGTTCGGTGATTAAACATATACGAAGATTGAATCCGAAGCTTTCGGTATCGGCAGCAGTCGGAAATGATTATGCGAATTTGCACGGAAGCGTAAGTGCAGATGGTATCGGAGATACGCCGTGGATCGCGTGGGTGAAAGCGATGAATAATTTTGCGTGCTCCGGTGGACAGATCGAGGGTGCACGTCTTACGATGCTTCTTCCACAGAATGTAAAGGAGTCATGGATCAAAGGTTATATGGCAGATTTTAATTCCTATGCAGAAGCAAAGGGCATACAGATCTTAGGTGGTCACACCCAGGTGTCTGAAGTGTTTGCGCGGGCGCAGTTTGTTGTGACAATGCTTGGAACAGCAGGCGATTACTGTGCAAATAAAAAGAAGATCAAGCCGGGCTATGATATCGTAATGGTCGGACAGGCAGGTTTGATGGGCGCGGATATAATACTGAAGGAAAAGCGGGAAGAACTGCATACGCGGTTCCCGGATTTTTATCTGGATATGGCAAGTGTCAAGGAAGATGCGTATAGCATTGCGGACGTGGCACGTAGGATTGCGGATTCCGACATGGATATCTGCTATATGCACGATGGCTCATCCGGTGGTGTCTATGGTGCCCTGTGGCAGATGGGCGTCTGGATGGATAAGGGCTTTGAGGTACAGCATGTGGATATACCAATCCGGCAGGAGACGATTGAAATCTGCGAGTTCTTCAATATCAATCCGTACCTGCTTGATGCAACCGGCTGCCTGTTTGTAGTCGTGGAAGATGGAGAGAAGCTGGTGGAATATCTGACAGAGCAGGAAACGGAAGCCGCCGTGATCGGTGTTGTGACAGAGAAAAAAGAGAAGATGATCGTGGTAAATGAACTGGAACACCGGTGCCTGTCTCCGGTGAATGGGGATGAGATACATAAAGTGTTGTAAATGAGAACAAGTGGACTTACAAATGAGTAACAAAAGAGGAAAACAATTAAATAAATATGTACCGGACTATGTGTTATATGATCTGGAGACAACCGGAATCTCTGCAAACTATGATGAGGTAATTGAGATCTCT
>ERZ773115.2682-NODE-2682-length-13504-cov-8.242100_pt1 | contig 13504 bp, 7 predicted proteins | sample MGYA00511116_ERZ773115 | MGnify/ENA primary metagenome ERZ773115 (study PRJEB29015, sample SAMEA2737869) | human gut metagenome | biome: human gut; feature: human-associated habitat; material: faeces | place: China | collected 2012 ... | reverse complement strand
CCTGCTCGGCGCTTGCGACCACCTCTTCGTCAGAAGCGCCGCTGTCGATCAGCTTCGCCGTCTCCTCCAGCATCACCGGATGGGGCGCGACCGCGCCCGCAGCCAGACGCGCGGGGCGATTGCCGCCGCAGCGGAGCGCGAAGTTGATGATCGGGAAATCGATCGTCGTGCGCATGGCGTACTTATAAAAGCCGCTGCGCTCGCCCTCTTCCGCCGCGGGGACGAAAAAGCGCGTGACGAGGATGGGCAGGTGCTCGTGGCAGGCAAGGCCGTTGGCCACGCTGTGGCGCTCGATGAGGGATGCAAGGTCCGTGCGGTGCGTCTCGCCGTCTTCGATGTACTCGACCTCCGCCTCGTAAGCGATGAGCGCGGTGGCGACGTCGGAATAGTAGATCGCGCGGCAGACCGGCGAGTTCGGGATCTGGTGGCAAATGCTGCCGCCGGTCTTGAAGCAGTACGGAAGGCCGCTGCGCCACAGGTGCGGCTGGTTGAAGTAAATGCAGCGGCGGTCCTGCATGATGTTGCCGCCGACGGTGGCGATGTTTCTGATCTGCGGGGATGCCGTCAGCGACGCCGCCTGCGCGATGGCCGCATAGCGGCTGTTCAGAAGCGCGCTCTCAGCGAGCTCGGTGAGCGTCATCGCCGCGCCGATGATGAGCTCGCCGTCCTTTTCCTCCAAAACGTGCAGCTCCGGAATTTTCTTCAGGAAGACGAAGTCCTTGTCGTCGCGCACCTCGTTTTTCAGCAGCGGCATGATGTCCGTGCCGCCGCCGATGTAGGTCGGGTGCTCGGCGGAGACGACGTCGTGTAAGCTCTCTAAAACCTGTCCGCTCATTTCACATTCCCCCTCTCGGTCGGCAGGATGGCAAATTTGTCGCACAGCGGCAGGCTGTTGATCTCAATGCCGCTTGCCCGGCGCACCGCGTTCACGATGGCCGGCGCCACGGGCACAGTGGCAAGCTCGCCGACGCTCTTCGCACCGTGCGGGCCGTAGGGGTCGTGGCTCGAGACCATGTCGACATACGTGCGCGGCATGTCGCCCATCTGCGGGATGCGGTAGTGCAGAAAATCGGTCGACAGCGTGCGGCGCGAGCGCGGGTTGATCTCCATGCGCTCATAGAGCGCGTAGCCCACGCCCTGCGCGATGCCGCCCTCGAGCTGACCGGCGACGGTCAGGCGGTTGATGGGCGTGCCGACATCCACGACCTCGATGATGTCCATGAGGCGGATGGCGTTGAGTTTCTTGTGGTATTCCGCCTTGACAAAGCAGACGGAGAACGGGTTGGGGCAGGCCAGAGCCTTGTAGGTGCCCGCGCCGATGGGCACGCTGCCCTTGGGGTCGAACAGGATCTTGCGCGCGGCGTCTTCAAAGCTCAGCTCAAGCTCCTCGCCGCCGCTGATATAGTAGCGGTGGTCCTTTTCCTTGACCGTGCAGCCGTCGTAGATGACCTTGAGCTGCTCGACCATCTTCTTTTTCAGATCGTCGCAAGCGAGCTTGACGGCGTTGCCGCAGATAAACGTCTGGCTTGAGCCGAACGTGCCGGTGTTATACGGCGTCAGGCCCGTGTCCGCCGCGGTGATCTGCACGCTGGAGAGTGGGATGCCGAGACACTCCGCCGCGATCTGGCTCTCCATCGTCTCGCTGCCCTGACCGATATCGGCAGAGCCGACGAGAAGATGCACGGACGCGTCGGCGTTGAGCATGACGACCGCGCCGCTCAGGCCCTCCTTCGAGGACGGGCCGGAGCCGTGGCAGCTGAAGGAGATGCCCCATGCCTGACGGATGTTTTCGTCGTCGATCAGGGGCTCTTTCTCGTCGATCTCCTTCTGGATTTGCTGGCAGCGGCGCGCGCAGTCCTCAATGCCGTTGCTGCTGACTGGGATGCTCGCGCAGGGGAAGCACTCGCCCACCTGCACGTGGTTCATCAGGCGGAATTCGACAGGGTCCATATCGAGCTTCTGCGCAAGGCGGTCCATCAGAATTTCGCGGCCGAACGTGAGCTGCGTGTTGCCGTAGCCGCGGAACGCGCCGCCCGTCACGTGGTTTGTGAAAACGCTCAGGCCGATGAACGAGTAGTTCGGCACGTTGTACTGCAATTTACGCGCGGCGGCGGCCACGACCGTCGGCGTGTGCGTGGTGTAGGGGCCGGCGTTCAGGCGGAACGTCGTATCAAAGAGCTGTAGCTTGCCGTTTTTGTCCGCGCCGATGCGAAGATCAACGTCGGAGGCGTGGCGCACGACGGAGTAGAAGTCCTCCTCGCGCGAATAGAGCAGCTTCACGGGGCGCTTGATCTTGCGCGAGATGAGCGCCGCGGCGTGCTGGGCGTGCAGCTGCTGGCGCGCGCCGAAGCCTGCGCCGACAAGCGGCTTGATGATGTGCACGTCCACTTCCTTGAGGCCGAAAAGCTCGGCCAGAATGCGGCGCTCCTGGAACACCGTCTGCGAGCAGCTGTAGATCGTCATGTGCTCGCCGTCGCTGAAGTCGCAGATGCAGCAGGTCAGCTCGATCATCGTGTGCTGCATCGGCGGCGTGACGAAGTGGTCTTCGAGAATGATGTCGGACTTTTCCTCGCCCACAGCGATGTCGCCCTGCGACACCTCGCGCCGCTGGACGACGTTCGTGTCGGAAAGATGCGGCTGCATCGCGGGCGCGTTGTCGGCGAGCGCGGCCTTGACGTCAAGGATCGGCGCAAGGTTCTCGTACTCGACCTTCACTGCCTCGGCAGCGGCGCGGGCGGCCTCCTCCGTCTCCGCGGCGACGACGGCCACGCGGTCGCCGATGGTCAGCGGCTCGGTCGTCAGCACCTTTTCATCCGCCATCAGAAGCGGAGAGGGCGGGTTGCCCGAGCAGTTGAAGTAGGCCTGCGGGGCCTCCTCCGGCAGGGCGCAGCCGAGATATCCGGGAACCTTTTCCGCCTCGCTCACATCGATGCTCAGCACCTTGGCGTGGGAATACGGGCAGCGCACCAGCGCGGCGTAGGCCATGTTGGGGAGCTCTAAGTCGTCGGTGTACTTGCCGCGGCCCAGCGCCTTATCCATGGACTCAAGGCGCGGCGTGGCGTGGTTGACAATGTCGAAATGATGCTGCTCCATCACTGCTGCGCCCCCTTTCCGTTCGCGTACTGTTCAATGACCCTGGAGGCCGCGACGATGGCCTCCTCGATCTTCGTGTAGCCCGTGCAGCGGCAGAGGTTGCCGGACATGGCGGCGTGGATCTCCTCGCGCGTGGGATGGGGATCGCGGTCGAGCAGCGCCTTGGCCGCCATGATCATTCCGGGCGTGCAGTAGCCGCACTGGATGGCGCCGGCGTCGATAAACGCCTGCTGCAGCGGGTGCGGCTCGTCGGCGGTGCCGATGCCCTCGATGGTCTCGACCGTGCTGCCGTCCGCCTCGATGGCGAACACACAGCACGAGTTGACCGCGCGGCCATCCATGATGACCGTACAGGCGCCGCATTCGCCAAGGTCACAGCCCTTCTTCGCGCCCGTCAGGTGCGCGCGCTCGCGCAGCACGTGCAGAAGCGTCTCCTGCGGCTCCACCGTGAACGCGCGGCTCTCGCCGTTGAGCGTCAGGTGAATCGTGTGGTTGTTTTCAAGCATGATGTTCTATCTCCTGTGCAGAATTTGCTGTTTGTTCCGTATTGGCCTTATTCTCCCGTTTCAGCCGCTTCGTGAGCTGCGACAGATACTGCTCGTCGACCGGAGAATAGGCGTCGCGCAGCAGCATTTTCGACTGCTGTAAGTAAACAGACACGTCTTTATTCAAATATCGTCCAAAAACAGCCTGAATGTCCGGTGAATCCTGCATTTGCAGGCTGATTTGTGCAAATATGCGGTTCAGCACGCCCACTTCGTAGCAGCTGCCGAGCCGCTGGGCATAATCGTCCGCCTTGATGAAAAGGCTCAGCGCCTTGCGATACTCTCCCTGCTCAAAGCAGAGGTAGCCGTAGTAGGCGAACGCGATACCGCGTCCCCACATCAGCTCCACCTTGTTGAACTGGTCGACTGCCTGCGAGAGGTATTCGTCCGCGCTTTCAAGGTCGCCCGCATCCAGCGCAGCCTGACCGGCGTAGGTGTAAAACGTCGCGATACCGCCGGTGAGAAAGTTTTCCGTGCAGATGGAGATGGCGCGCGTGTAGTACTGCATCGCCTCGCCATAGTGCATGCGGTTGCGTTCCACCTCGCCAAGCCATGCGTAAGATGCCGCGAGGTTGAAGAGGTATTTGTCCTTTTCCCCCGAGCGCTCGAAAATCTCGATCGCCTGCGTGAGCGAGGCGTAGCCCTCCTCGATGCGGCCCGACATGATGGAGCACAGACCCGACAGGCGCATCCAGATGGCGCGCTCTTCGGCTTTGCCGTCCTCGCCAAGCACGGCGAACGCCTTTTCGACAACCTCGTGCATCTGTTTGGTCTCGTAGCGGTCGATGTAGATGCAGATGAGCTGGCGGTAGGCCTTGATCATGTTGTTGCGGCACTGCTCGCTGTCCGAGTCGCGGTTGAGCTCGATGAGCGTGCGAATGTATGGCTCGCCCTGCGAATACTCCACCTTGCGGATGTGGAAGCGGCCCATCATGTGGTAGTAATCCGACAGGAATCCGTGCTTGTCGCTCTCGTCGAACTTGCCCTGATTGGCCTGCACCTGCGTCTGAATATCCTTGAGGATGCGCAGGATGCCGGCTCTGTCAGACGAGTCGAGCTGGAGGTCGTTTTCCGCATCCGTCGGCAGCGTTTCCCCGCCGAGCACCGGATAGTACTCGTGGGACAGGTTTAAATAGTTGTAAACGTACTCGACGTAGTACTTGAGGTATTTGCGCTCATTGCCCGCGCGCCTGCTGTGGTACATGAGCTTGGTATAAAGCGCATTGTCCGCGCTCGTGCCGCTGAGCCTGCGCTCGAGGCAGCAGGATATCTTTTCGTGCAGGATGCGCCGCTTGGTGAGCGAAAGCTCGCCGTAAACATACTCGAGAATTTTCTGGTGGCTGAACTGGAAGGCGACGCTCTCGGCGCGGATGACCTCGCGGATGAGCTTTTTGTCGATGAGCTTTTCCAAAATCGTGATGAGCTCGTACTCCTCTTTTCCCGAGAGCGATCGCATCATGTCGAACGATGCGCCGTCGAAGAAGAACGAGAGCAGATCAAGAATGCTGCGCTCTTCCGACGGCAGCGACATGATGCGGATGCGGATCGTGTCGCGCATGTTCGGCGTGATGTCGGCCACCGAGCCGTTGAACTTGAGGTTGTTGACCGTTTCGATGATGAAAAAGGGGTTGCCCTCAGTCTCGCGGAAGAGCTGCTGGCGCAGCGCAGGCGTGGAAAAGCGGTCCGGCAGCAGAAGGTCTGCAAGCTGCCCCGTCTCGTCCACAGAAAAGCGCGGCAGCTGGAGCTCCGACAGAAAGCGCGCAGCCTTCATCTCCTCCAAAAAGCTGCCCACATACTGGTGCCGCTCGTCGCGGACGCCGAAAAGGAACAGGATGCGGTGGTTTTTGTCCGAGGTCAGGATATCGCGGATCAGCGAGATCGACACACTGTCTGCCCACTGGAGATCGTCAAAGTAGAAGATCATCCGCTGCGCGTGTGACAGGCGCATCAGCGCGTAGGTGATCGCGCGCAGGTTGCTGCTGCCGCTCTCGGTCGTGATGTCGTCCTGGTCGATGGCTTTTTCCAGGTCGACCTGCCAGAGATACGGGAACGCGCGCGACACCGCCGCACGAAAGAGCGTCGCGTCCGCGCCGCTCGCGCGATTTTTAAGGTCGCGCCCCAGCTGCTCGAAGATGTTCTGCCAGGGCTTTAAGACGTAGTTCTCCTCGGCGCGGTAGCAACAGGTCTGATAGATCGCCGCCTGCGTTTTCCCCAGTGAGGAGAGCACCGTTTGAAAGAGCTGCGTCTTGCCGATGCCGGCCTCGCCGGTCACGGCAAGGCTGATCGCGCCGCGGCCCCCGGAAAATTGCAGGATGTCGTCTACGAGCTTCCCGCGCTCCTCCTCGCGGCCCATGAACGGGCCGCTGTCCTTTTCGCTCTCCGGCGAGGTGATGCTCTCCTTCTGCGAGAGCACGTGCAGCACGCTCTTGTTGCGCTCCTGCCGGATGTTCTGCACGAGAGCTGTGATCTCTTCGCTCGGCGACTGGAACAGCTCTTCGGAAAGCAGCTTTTCGAGCCTGTCGTACAGCGCCACTGCCGAGGAATACTCGCCCCGTGCGCGGTAAATTTCAATTAAATAGACATAGCCGAACTCATCAAACTCGTCGAGCGCCATGAGCTTCTGGCATTCCAGCTCGCAGTCCTTGTAGCGCTCGTCCTGAAACGCCGCGACGATGGACTCCTTGAGCCGCTCCTGCAGCAGCCCTCGATAGTGCTGGCGGTTGTTGAGCAGCCATTCGTTGTAGTATTCGTTGTCCTTGAGATAAAAGTTTCCGAGAAAGTCGCCCGCGTAAAAGCTGAAATCCGTCAGATTTTTGTCGTTAAAGCGATCGATGTCCAGATCGATTCTGATCTCAGGGTTGATCTGAATGACATTTTTCGACGCGCCGACAAGAAAATCGCGGCCGAACTCGCGCCGGATCACATAGATGGCGTTGCGCATGTTGGACTGCACCTTATGCTCGTCCGCACTGTCGCCCCAGATGATGTCGGCGAGCTTGGGGCGAAAGGTCTCCTTTTCGACAAGAAGATAGTACACCAGTGCCTCGGCCTGCTTGAACGGCAGGTTGACCTGTTTCCCGTCGAGCAGGATCCGTCCTGAGCCAAGAAGTTCGGCTGTAATCTTTTGCATCAGACTTTCTCCTTTCTTTTCCAAAAGTTGGATGCTTGCCTCTGCCCTCTCCAAAAAAGAGCGACGTATTGATTACAGTATAATGGCCGTTTTCGGCAGAAGCAAGCGTTTAATTCGCGTCGAATCCATTCAACTTTTGTGCATCATGCCCCAAAGCGACCGGTACGCGGGAACGCACCGGTCGCTTTGGGTTGTGTGGAGAAGAGGGATGCTTACAGCTCGCCGACCGCTGCTTCCACAGCGCTCAGCAGCTCGTCAGACTCGATGAGGCTGATCGTAGCCTTGGACTGGTTGCCCATGTAGATATCTTCTTTCTGGAACTTGATGAGTTCGTTGACCTTCTCATAGGCGATAGAAGTGCCCTTGCCCAGCTTGAACTCGCCGAGCTGGTCCTGCGTGATCCAGATGCCGCGGGAGGCCAGCAGCAGCTCGATGCCGAGGATCTTCTCGAGGTTCTTGATGACGAGCTTGGCCTTGCGGGCGGCCCAGGGCGCCATGGAGACGTGGTCTTCCTGGTTGGCCTTGGTCGGGATGGTGTCGCAGACGGAGGGGAACGCCAGCGTCTTGTTCTCAGACGCGAGGGCGGAGGTGGAGCAGCAAATGATGTTGTAGCCATAGTTCAGGCCGATGGGCTCGCCGGCGAGCGCCAGAGGCAGACCGTAGCTGATGGTAGGATCGCACATCGTGAAGCAGCGGCGGTCGGAGACGTTGCCGATCTCGACGAGGGACATCGTCAGGATATCCATCGCGAAGCCGGTGGGCTCGCCGTGGAAGTTGCCGCCGGAGAGGAACTCGTAGTGACCGTCGCCCTTGGGGAAGATCAGCGGGTTATCGGTGGCGGCGTTGATCTCGACCTCGACGAGGTGCTTGACATAGTCAAGGTTCTCGCGGCAGACGCCCTGCACCTGCGGCATGCAGCGGAAGCAGTAGTTATCCTGCACGCGCTCCTGATAGTGCGGATGCATGATGTCGTGCTCGAGGTGGACCTTGCGGGCGTCCTCGGTGACGCGGGTGGAACCCTCGACGAGCTTCATCACGTTGGCAGCGGCCTTGATCTGGCCAGCGTAGGGGCGGGCCTCCTGGATGCGCTTGTCAAACGCGCGGGTCTCGCCGCGGATGGCTTCAAGAGACAGCGCGGTCGTGATCTCGGAGAGCTTGTACAGGCGCTCGGCGTCGTGCACGTTCAGGCACGCCATACCGGCGAACATTGTGGTGCCATTGAGCAGCGCCAGGCAGTCCTTGGCCTTGAGCTGGAACTCGACGGGGGTAATGCCGGCCTTTTTCAGCGCTTCCTGTGCGGGCATGCGCTCGCCCTGATAGAAGGCCTCGGCCTGGGGCACGCCGATGAGAACGGAGACGATGTGAGCCATGGGGGCAAGGTCGCCGCAGGCGCCCACGCTGCCCTGCCAGGGCACGACGGGATGCACACCCTTGTTGAGCAGCTCGACAAGGCGCTCAACGACGACCGGACGCAGGCCGGAAACGCCGCGGCAGAAGGCGTTCAGACGGACGCACATGGCCGCGCGGACCACTTCCTCGGGAGCCGGATCACCGACGCCGCCGCAGTGGGACAAAACGGTGCGATACTGATGCAGATCGCTCTCTTCGATCGTGACCTTGTGATCCTTGTGCTTGCCAAGGCCGGTGTTGAAGCCGTAAACGGCGGGCGCGTCATCGCGCATCCATTCACTCTCCATGTAGTTGCGGACTTCGGCGATATGTGCCATGCAGTCCTTGTCGATCTCGACCTGATAACCGTTGCGGGCAACGTTGACGACGTCTTCAATGGAAAGATCCACGCCGTTGAGAATAACCTTGTTCATTTGCTTTCTCCTTTTTCTCGATTCTTTGTTGGAGTCAGGGGGAACTCGCGCTCCCCCTGCTCAAATTAACAGCTTATGGGATGATGTCTTCCTTGGCCTGCTCGGGGGTGATGCGAGTGATGGTCCAGCCGGTCCAGATGCAGATCAGCGAGACAATGGGGCAGAGCATGGAGAAGAACATGTAGGGCGCATAGGCCGCGGTGGCGCAGCCGAGCGTTGCGAGGATATAAACACCGTCAGTACTCCAGGGGCAGAACGGCGCGCAGATCGTGCCGACGTCCTCAAGGATACGGGACAGGTTCTTGGGGTGCAGACCGCGCTCACGGAAAGCCTCGCGGAACATACGGCCGGGAAGCACGATCGCGACATACTGCGCGGCGGTGGCGAAGTTGGTGAAGAGCGTGGCAAAGATAGCGGTGGTCATCATGGCCTTGTCGCTCTTGGCCTTGCTGAGGATCTTTTCGATGATGGCGTGGACAGCACCGGTGGTCTCGACCACACCGGCAAACGCCAGGGCGATCAGGATCAGGGCAACGGTATCGAGCATGCTGGAGAGGCCGCCGCGGTTAACGAGACGGTTGATCTCGGCAACGCCGGTATCCATGCTCACACCGGTGTACATGGAGGCGAGGATCGTCGCGAGGTTTGCCTTCTGGAAAATGGCCGCGAAGATGCCGCCGAGAGCGGAGACGCCGATCAGGCCGGGGATGGCGGGCACCTTGAAGATAACCATGAGCAGAACGCACAGCGGGGGAATGAGCATCACAGGGCTGATGGTGAAGAACTCCTTGAGCGTGCCCATGTAGAGGTCAATCGTCTCCATGCTGGCCGTACCCTTGACGACTGTGAAGCCCATGATGGCGTAGATGATCAGGGAAATAATGATGGACGGGCCTGCGGTAACGACCATGTGCTTGACGTGGGTGAACACCGTGGTACCGGCCATGGCGGGAGCGAGGTTCGTGGTATCGGACAGGGGGCTCATCTTATCGCCGAAGTAAGCGCCGGAGATGATCGCGCCGACTGTCATGCCGAGGGGAACCTGAAGCGCGGTGCCGACGCCGACCAGCGCCACACCGACGGTGCCCATCGTCGTCCAGGAAGAACCCGTGAAGGTCGAAACCATAACGCACAGGGCACAGGCGGCGAAGAGAAAGATTTTCGGGGACAGCCAGGTTAGGCCGTAGTAGATCATTGTGGGGATGATGCCGCCGAGCATCCAGGTGCCGACGACCATACCGATGATGAGCATGATGAGGATGGCGGGGGCGGAGGCCTTAATGGTCTCGCTCATGCCCTTTTCCATTTCATCCCAGGTAAAGCCGCTCGAAACGCCCGCAATGGCGGCGACGATCGTGGCGATGACCAGAGGGATGTGTGCCGAGGTGCCGAGCACGTTGATGCCGCAGAGGATCAGCGCAAACACACAGATAAAAACGACAAGCGCTTTTCCGAAGCCAACGGTCTTTTTTGTTTCTGTTGCAGAGTTCATTTTCTATTCCTCCCAAAAAATGTAATGGTATTCGTTATGGGGACTTTGCTTTCTTGCGGTAATGTTGTGAGGGTTCCATGGCTTATGACTCGCACCTCCCAGCGCTCGGCCGCCTTTTATCCCTTTCGCGGAACTTTAACGCGGCAGCAGTATCATTGACACAACGCAACTGTAAGCATCAAAAATCAAAAAATCGTCAAATTTTTTGTAAAATCGATTTGACGCTTAAAATTTTTTTGACACAGCCTGTCGAAATGCGTTTTTCTTGACGCTCCTTTGACGGTTGTGGTTCATTATAGGGTATCAATAAAGGGTTTTGCCGCCGCATTTTGCGGCTGCATTCGTTCCGATAAACATTCTGGGAGAATCCATTATGAACTATCAATACATCGGCAAGAGCACGCCTGTCAACAATTCCCGCGCCAAGGCCAGCGGTCTTCTGCGCTACGCGGGTGACATGCAGCTGCCGAACATGCTGCACATGAAGCTCGTGCTCAGTCCCGTTGCCCACGGGATCGTCAAAGCGATCGACGCCTCCGCCGCGCTTGCGACGCCCGGCGTCGCAGCGGTGCTGTCGTTTGAAAACACGCCCGACACCAAATACAACCGCGGCCGCGTCCGCATCAGCGAGGATGTCATGGACCAGGAAACGCTCTTCAGCCGTCACGTCCGTTTTGTCGGCGACCGCGTGGCTGCCGTGCTGGCCGATTCGCCGGAGATCGCCGCTGCCGCGGCGGAGAAGATCAAGCTCGAGATTGAAGAGCTTCCCGCCGTTTTCACTGTTGAAGATGCGATGAAAGAGGGCGCGCCGCAGCTGCACGAGGACGGCAACACGGTCACACTGCCCGAATGCGGCTTCGGCGGCAGATATGCCGATGTGCAGGGCGAAGAGTTCATCCACCGCTCACAGACGCAGCGTGTCTCGCATATCGCCATGGAAACGCACTGCGCCGTGGCAGACTATAACCCCGGCACCGACCGCATGACCGTCTGGTCTCCCACACAGTCGACATTTGGCGTGCGCTCGTGTGTTGCAGCACTGCTTGGAATGCCGATGAGCCATGTGCGCGCCATCAAAACGCCGATGGGCGGCTCGTTCGGCTGCAAGCAGGAGATGATCCTGGAACCGCTGGCCGCCGTCGGCGCAAAAATGACGGGGCGCCCCGTCAAGCTTCAGCTCGACCGGCGCGAGACCATCCTCTGCACTGTGCTGCGCCATCCCATCAAAAGTGAAATTCGCGCCAAATTCGACAAAGGCCATATTCTCAAAGCGCTCGACCTGACCGCTGAGCTCGACGCGGGCGGTTATCAGGGTGTTTCGCCGGATTACATGGGATCCATGTTCAAAAAGCTCTCCTGGGTCTACGGCGTGGAGGATGTAGCGTACCATGCGACCTCCACCTGTACGAACACGCCCATGTCCGGCAGCTACCGTGGTTGGGGCGGCCCCGAGACCGCGTTCATCATGGAAAACATGATGAACGCCGCCGCGCAGAAATTCCGCTGTGACCCGCTCGAGTTGCGGCTCAAAAATATCCTGCCGCCCGACGCAATCAGCAAAATTGGCAATTTCCCGCTCGGCGATGTCCGCCTTGAGGACGTGCTGCGCCTTGGCAGTAAACGTTTCCGCTGGTTCGAGCGCCGCGCCGCCGCGCAGGCGCAGGATCGAAGCAGCCGCTATCTCAAGGGCGTCGGCCTCGCCGTGTCCACCCATACCTCAGGCTACTATCCTCGCCGTCTTGACTGGTGCACCGTCACGGCCAAGTTTGAAGAGGACGGCTCGGCGAGCTTCAACTGCAACATCCACGACCATGGCTGCGGCACGGTTGCCGCGCTGAAGAATATTGCCGCAGAAGAACTCTCCATCCCCCCTGACAGCATTGATTTCCCTGAGGGCGACACGGCATACAATGCGCTCGATAATGGCTGCTACACCAGCCGCACAATTTATGTCACCGGCCGTGCCGTGTTGGAAACGGCGCAGAAGCTCAAATCTCTGCTGCTGGAAAATGCCGCACGTCTCATGGTATGCAGTGCCGGAGACCTCGCCTGTCAAAACGGTGAGATCTTTGTCACCGCTGATCCCTCTCGCCGGAAAACCTACCGTGATGTTATCTGCTATGCCGCCGACCAGTACGGCGGCAGCGGCGCAATTTTCGTTTCCAACACTTACCAGCCCTCGTCCAACCCCGGCCCTGCCGCTGCTCACTTTGCCGAGGTCGAGGTCGACACGCTCACTGGGCTCTGCCGCCTGACAGCCTACACCGCCGCGCATGATGTAGGAAAGGCCATCAATCCCGAACTCTGCCGCGGGCAGGTCGGCAGCGCCTTGCAGCAGGGCATGGGGCTTGTCTTTTGCGAGCAGGTCAAAATCGACCCGAAGACCGGCCAGCCGCTCAACGCCACCCTGCAGCGCTATCACGTGGCACGCGCGTACGACTTCCCGCACATTGAGACAGTGCTTGTCGAAAATGGCAGCCCCGAAGGGCCTTACGGTGCCAAGTCCATCGGCGAATCCTGCTTTGTGCCGGTCGCGCCGGCGCTGCTTGCCGCCGTCAATGACGCACTGCAAACCGATCTGACCACCCTGCCGCTGACGCCGGAGAAGATCATCCGCGCCGTGCAGGAAAAACGCAAGGAGGCGTCGCTGTGATGGAAATTCGTTTTTACTTAAACGGGAAAGAAACCGTTGTGAATGCCCAGCCGGAGCGCCTGCTTGTCGACGTGCTGCGCGAAGACCTGCACCTGACCGGCACAAAGCGCGGCTGCGGCGAGGGTGAGTGCGGCACCTGCACGGTGCTGCTCAATGATAAAGCCGTCCACGCCTGCATGACGATGATCGCGCAGGTGAACGGACACCGCGTCATCACGTCCGAGGGTGTCGAATCCGACCCTCGCATCGCACCCATCATCCCCGCCTTTGTGAACAACATGGCCATTCAGTGCGGCTACTGCACGCCCGGCATGGTGATGAGCGCCGCGGGCCTGCTGCTCCACAATCCCGACCCTACCGAAGATGAGATCCGCACCGCGATCTCCGGCAACATCTGCCGGTGCAGCTGCTATGAGCAGATCCTGCGCGCCATCCGGCAGGCCGCGCGCGACATGAAGGAGGCGGCCAAATGAACTTCTTTCAGCCAACAAATCGTGAAGAGCTCGCCTCTGCCCTCGCGTCCCTCTCCGGCGGCTCCATTGTCGCCGGGTGCACGGACTTTTTGGCCCAGCGCAACGGAAAGGTCTGGCACGCGGACACTATTTTGAGCCTGACGGAGATGCAGGAGCTCAAGCAAATTGAAAGTCGTTTGACGGAGAGAGCTGCGAGCCTTGACCGTAAAGACGATAATTTGACGAACAAAGAAAAAACACTTGAACAAAAAGAACAAAGTATTTCTGATAGAGCGAAAAACCTTGATGCGCGTGA
>ERZ773115.2673-NODE-2673-length-13524-cov-3.617641_pt1 | contig 13524 bp, 9 predicted proteins | sample MGYA00511116_ERZ773115 | MGnify/ENA primary metagenome ERZ773115 (study PRJEB29015, sample SAMEA2737869) | human gut metagenome | biome: human gut; feature: human-associated habitat; material: faeces | place: China | collected 2012 ... | reverse complement strand
TATTTTGTAACGGAAAATGATGATATGAAGTTGTTAAAAAAATGTTTGGAAAAATTACAATATTACAATGGAAACTCTGTTACAAAATCAAATGAAGAACTAACGGAAGCAATAAAGAACTTTCAGAAAGAAGAAGGGTTAACAATTGATGGAATAGCTGGAAACGAGGTATGGAGGAAAATAGATATTTTGATGCTGAACAAAATGATTGAAGATGATTGAAAAAGATAATCCTATTATGTTGGAGGTGATTCCGATGTTCCTGCATGGAATACGTATTAATTTTTAACGGAATTAAGTAAGTATGTTACTTCTTATGTTATAGGTTTGCCCACTTCTTCGGAGAAGCGTTTCTATGGGGAAGATAGAAAGCCCTACAGCGTAAGTATGGCTTCCATGGATACAATGGGTATGAGTATGTTCTCCCCCTGAGTAGAATCTGCTAAAGAGAATAAAAACCTAAAATTTCGCGTACTGAAGGAGAATATCAAGAAAAATTTGGAACAACTGATGAAGGTGGAAATTTTGTTCCGGCAAAACAAGGTTCTTTTGGAGAATTAATAAGTTAAAAGAAAACAGTCACATAACTGAAAGAATATATTGATATTCATTGGATATATGTGACTGTTTCTTTTTATTTTTTATGAGGTGACATCTCGTTCAATTCTAACTGCTGTCTGGTAATTCATGCAATTGAGGCAGGTAAATCTGATTGATTTGGTTAAATTACAGAGCACTTACTCCGTCATCATCATAACGGTCATATTCAGCTCCCTCATATCCGATCATTCGGAGCGTAGCAGGATCGATATCCTTTACTGTCTGTGCAACATCAGCAACCGGGATTGCTTTTCCCTTGCGGATGAACAGCGGAACCTCATTCAGGGCAACTTCTACATAGTGGTGGCCTTTTTCAAGGATTTCCTGAGAAATGGTTCCATCCGGCAGGAATTTGACGAACATCATTTCCTCCGGCAGATATACGTAGCGGCCTTTTGCGTTCTGAGTATAAACAGGTGCGATCATGATCTCGTTTCCAAGGAGAAGCTGATCCTCTACCTGAGTTGCGAAGGCATCATCTGTGTAATCAAAGGCCAGCGGGCGGAACATCATGTCATCGTTTAAGGCAGCTTTCATGTATTCACTGTACAGATATGGAACAAGACGATATCTGACACCGATTACATGACGGAAGTCTTCGATATTCTCGAACTGGTAAGCTTCCTGTTCTCTGGTTCCAAGTGCAGAGTGGTTTCTCATAAGTGGTGTGAATACGCCAAGTGCCAGCCAGCGAAGTACCAGGTCACGTGTGGTATCTGCACCGAATCCGCCAAGGTCTGCTCCTGTGTAAAGGAAACCGCACATATTCAGGGATGGAAGCATCTTTAAGTTCAGAAGGATGTGTGACCACCAGGATTTGTTGTCTCCCATCCAGATTCCACCGTATCTGTGCATTCCTACATAGGAAGAACGGGAGAACATCAGGAAACGTTTGCCAGGTGCGATTTTCTCAAATGCTTCGCCAGCAGCACGGGTCATATTGTATCCGAATAGATTATGTACTTTGTCGTGACGGATCTTCTGACCGTTTACATTGTGATAGAAGCGTTTGTAATCTTCCGGATTATTTGCAAGTCCTTCTACCTTTGCGCCGAGAACGAATCCAGGTGCTTCTTCATTGTCAATGAAGTTGTCTTTGATGTATTCTTTTAATTCAGCAACGCCTTCCGGTGTACAGAACATTGCAGGTTCGTTCATGTCATTCCAGAAACCGTCGATTCCTTTGGAAATAAGACGTTCGTATTTCTGTCCGAACCATGCTCTGGCATCTGCGTTCAGGACATCAGGGAAATGAGTCCAGCCCGGCCATACAGCGGAAACGAAATCACTGCCGTCTTCACGTTTGCAGAAGTAGTTCTTCTCAACGCCTTCTTCATAAACATCATAGCCAGCCTCTACCTTGACACCTGCATCGATGATCGGGACAAGGTGGATGCCTTTTTCTTTCATTTCATTGACATAGGCCTCAAAGTCAGGAAAGTTTTCCTGATTGACTGTGAAATCTTTGTAGTCTTCCATGTAATCGATATCCATGTATACCATATCGATCGGAATATTGTTTTCACGATATCCGTCAGCGGCTTTTCTGAAATCGTCAGCAGTTGTATATCCCCAACGGCTCTGACCGAAACCAAATGCGAATTTAGGCGGGATATAGCTTCTTCCGATGATTTTGCGGAACTGTTTTACGATATCGTAAGGAGTTTCACCCTCAATCACATACAGATAAAGGTCTGCATCCTCACAGGTGATCTTTAACTGGGAAGAGAGTGTGTAACCGATATCAAACTTCAGTTTTCCGGGATAATCAACGAAGAGACCGAAAGTTTGCTTTCCGGAGATTACGAGGAAGTTGTGTGCTCCATAGAGGGAGATTTTATCTTCTGTATGGTTTGGCTGGTCGGAACAGTTGCTCTCATAAACGTATCCACGTTTGTTGATTCCGCGGTTTGATTCGCCCAGACCATAGACAACATCGTTGTCATCCATGTCATAAGTAAAAGAGAAGCCGTTCTCTGTGGAGATAGTTCCGTATGCAGGAGTTCCCTCAGAAGCCGGGATGGAAGTTACGATGGCATCGGTTTCAAACGGGGTTCCGTAAGTATATTTCTGAATCATTTTGTCATATCCTCCTTAGGTTGAAAATGGTCAAGCGGATAAAATCATCCGCTTTGCTATGCGGCGCTACACCGAATAACTGAAACGCTTAAGTACTGTTAGAAAATACATAGGTGTTTTCCTTGATTTCATATTTACAATAATAGAGGTTTGAGTGGGGAAATGCTACTGAAATTATGACAAATTTATACGTTATTTTGACTTTTTAACCGAATCAAGTAAGTCCCCTGCTTCAATTACGAAAAGCAATGAGCAGTGGAGTGGATAATTTTAGCTGCTTGCTCTGGCAACTTGTTGTGCTTTAATGCTTTATCTTAATAGAATTTTTCTGTACATACGGTGAAAAAAGTGCTAAACTGTTATTATTACACGAAAGAAAGGTTTATTTAACATGCTTCAGACAATTGAATCCATCAATAACGTCGTAAATAATTTTATCTGGGGTGTCCCGGCTATGATCTGTATTATCGGCGTAGGGCTTTACCTGAGCCTGCGGACCGGTTTTGTCCAGATCCGCAAATTCCCGTATGCGCTTAAAACCACACTGGGAAGAATTTTTAAGAAAAAAGAAGCCTCTGACGGTTCCATGACACCTTTCCAGGCAGTCTGTACTGCGTTGGCAGGTACAGTAGGTACTGGAAATATCGCCGGTGTTGCCGGAGCTATCGCCATCGGCGGACCCGGAGCTGTATTCTGGATGTGGGTTTCCGCACTCCTTGGAATGTGCACGAAATTTACAGAGGTTACCCTGGCAGTACATTTCCGTGAGAGAAACAGACATGGAGATTATGTAGGCGGACCTATGTATTATATTAAGAATGGTCTGGGAAAGAATTGGAGGTTTCTTGCAGTTCTTTATTCTGCATTCGGTGTACTGACTGTATTTGGAACAGGTAATGCTACTCAGGTAAATACTATTACAACAGCAATTGATACAGCTCTTATTAATTTTAATGTGATCTCAGAGTCTTCCACAGGCAGACTGAATCTAATCCTTGGAATTGTGATCACGCTGCTGGTTGGTATGGTACTGCTGGGTGGTATCAAGCGAATTGGAAGTGTTTCCGAGAAGCTGGTGCCGTTTATGGCATTGTTTTATATTGTACTTGCATTGGGCGTTGTGATCTTAAATATCGGAAGAGTTCCGGCAGTTTTCTATGATATTGTTTATGGAGCCTTTAATCCGTCAGCAGTGACAGGCGGTGTGGTAGGAACAATGATCGTATCCATGCAGAAAGGTGTGGCTCGTGGTATTTTTTCAAATGAAGCAGGTCTTGGTAGCGCACCTATCGCAGCGGCAGCAGCTCAGACAAAAGAGCCTGTACGTCAGGGTCTTGTAAGCATGACGGGTACATTTATTGATACGATCGTGATCTGTACAATGACAGGTCTTTCCATCGTTCTGACAGGTGCATGGCAGGTAGAAGGTCTGGAAGGTGTTCAGGTAACAACCTATGCATTCCAGCATGGACTTCCGATCCCTGGACAGATTTCTGCATTTGTATTAATGATCTGTCTGGTATTCTTTGCATTTACTACAATTCTTGGATGGGATTATTACAGTGAAAGATGTCTGGAATATCTGACAAACGGACATAAGAAAACAATCCTTACATACCGCTGGCTTTACATTCTGGCAGTATTTATCGGACCGTACATGACAGTAAGTGCTGTATGGACGATCGCAGATATCTTCAACGGACTGATGGCGATTCCGAATATGATCGCATTGTTCGCATTAAGTGGAGTGATCGTAAAAGAAACAAAAGCGTTCTTTGCAGCAGAAAAGCATAAAATGTAAGGAATCAAAAGTAATAAAATAACAGAAAACAGTAAATCCTCTGATCATGGAATTTATAGCAATCCTGATCAGAGGATTTTTTTGCTTACATTTGACTGATTATGACTTTTTGTGCAAAGTAAACCAAAATCAGTCATTATTTTTATGAATTAGTTTGATTGACTTTGAATGAATATGACAGTATACTAAGAACGTAAACAAAAAACAGTCACGAACATGCAGAAAAGACATGACAATATGTACTTTTGGAATCTTTTGGTGCAAGTGAAATAAAGACTCCGAAAGGATACCAATATAAAACGGGAGGGAAAGAAGAGATGATTTACACAGTGACTTTTAATCCATCTCTGGACTATATCGTTTCGGTAGATGATTTTAAACTGGGGCTGACAAACAGAACCGGTTTTGAACAGATTCTGCCGGGTGGCAAAGGCATTAATGTGTCAATTGTGTTAAAGAATCTCGGAATTGCCAGCACGGCACTGGGATTTACGGCAGGCTTTACAGGGGATGAAATTATCCGTGAACTGGAAAATACCGGAATTTCACAGGAGTTTATCCGGCTGGAGGAAGGCATTTCAAGAATTAATGTAAAGTTAAGGTCCATTGACGGAACGGAAATCAATGGCAGAGGCCCTGAGATTAAAAAGGAACGGTTAAAGGAACTGACGGACCGGCTGTGCCGGTTACAGCGGGGCGATGTATTATTTTTGTCCGGCAGCATTCCCGTATCGGTGCCGGAAAATATTTACAGCACGATTATGCAACAGTTGAAAGACAAAGGTGTGATGATTGTTGTTGATGCGACAAAAGATTTACTGATGAATGTACTTCCATATCACCCATTTTTAATTAAACCCAATAATCATGAATTAGGAGAAATATTTGGCGTAGAATTAAAGACAAGGCAGGAAGTTGTGCCATACGGAAAGAAACTTCAGGAACTTGGCGCGGAAAATGTACTGATATCCATGGCAGGAGAAGGGGCTGTACTGATTACAAAGCACGGTGCGGTTTACAAAAAGGAAGCACCCAAAGGAAAACTGGTAAACGGCGTTGGTGCAGGGGATTCTATGGTGGCAGGATTTATGGCAGGATGGCTTGAAAGACAGGATTATGAATATGCATTTCATATGGGGATGGCGGCAGGAAGCGCCAGTGCATTTTCAGAAAATCTGGCGACAAAAGCAGAAATTCAGGCAGTATATGAGCAGGTAACAAGGATAAATTTACAGGAACAGACAGGAGGGATTTTATGAGAATTACGGATTTACTTGATGCAAGAAGCATTTCCTTACAGACAGCACCGGGGAATAAGGAAGAAGCACTCAATCAGGCAGTAGAACTGATGACACAGCGGGGAAATATTTCAGATAAAGCAGCATACCGCAGACAGGTTGGGGAACGTGAAAAGGAAAGTACAACGGGAATTGGTGAAGGCATTGCGATTCCACATGGGAAATGTGCAGCGGTATCTGCTCCGGGACTGGCAGCGATGGTGATTCCGGACGGTGTGGATTTTGATTCGTTAGACGGAGAACCGGTTACACTGCTGTTTTTGATAGCAGCACCCGATACAGAAGACAATATCCATCTGGATGTACTCGGTAAGCTGTCCATGCTGTTAATGGATGAAGAATTTACACAGCGGTTACGCGGTGCAGGCAGTGTAGAAGAATTTATAAAAATTATTGACGAAGCAGATGAAGAAAAAGCGGGAATTGAAGAGCGGCTTGAAACAGCAGGAGAAACCCAAAAGAGCAGTGAAGGCAGCGTAAAGATTCTGGCAGTAACATCCTGCCCGACAGGAATTGCACATACGTACATGGCAGCAGAGGGGCTTGAAAAGGCGGCAAAAGGGAAAAACTGCACGATTAAAATCGAAACGCGGGGTTCGGGCGGTGCTAAAAATGTGCTGACAGAACAGGAAATCAAGGAAGCCGATTGTATTATCGTGGCGGCAGATGCGAAAGTGCCGATGACACGTTTTAACGGCAAAAAAGTGATTGAGTGTCCGGTATCAGACGGTATCAGTAAGGCAGATACATTAATTGACCGGGCAATAAAGGGGGACGTTTCCATATACCATGCGGGGGAAGAAGAGCAGGAACCAAAAAATGAAGCAAAAGGCGGGATTGCACATCAGATTTATACACAGTTAATGAACGGTGTATCGCATATGCTTCCATTCGTAGTCGGTGGCGGAATCTTAATTGCCATTGCATTTTTAATTGATGGTCTGAGTGTGGATGTCGGTGCATTGACCGCAGAACAGCGTTCTAATTTCGGTACGATTACACAGGCGGCAGCACTGTTTAAAGGTATCGGTGGTGTTGCCTTCGGATTTATGCTTCCGGTGCTGGCAGGGTATATCGGCATGGCAATCGGGGACAGACCGGCGCTGGCAGTCGGTTTTGTCGGTGGCATGATGGCGGCAAACGGAAAATCGGGATTCCTTGGCGCACTGGTTGCAGGCTTTGCGGCAGGATACATTATTCTGGGACTGAAAAAGCTTTGTGTGAAACTGCCGGAAACAATTGAAAAACTGACACCGGTATTGATTTATCCGGTAGCGGGTATTTTAATCATCGGACTGCTTATGCAGTTTATTGTAGAACCGGTGATGGGCGGCATTAATACAGGATTAAACAGTGCGTTAACCGGCATGAGCGGCACAAGCAAGATAGCACTCGGATTTATTCTTGGCGGCATGATGGCGGTTGATATGGGCGGCCCGTTTAACAAAGCGGCATATGTATTCGGTACGGCATCCATTATTGCAGGCAACTATGATATCATGGCGGCAGTTATGATTGGCGGTATGACACCGCCGTGTGCAATCGCACTGGCAACAATGTTGTTCCCGAACAAGTTTACAAAGCAGGAGCGGGAAGCAGGACCGACCAACTTTATTATGGGACTGGCATTTATTACCGAAGGTGCAATTCCTTATGCAGCATCCGACCCCCTGCATGTCATACCGGCATGTGTCATTGGTTCGGGGATTGCAGGAGCAATGTCTATGGCATTCAAATGTACACTGATGGCACCGCACGGCGGCATCTTTGTCGTACCGGTAATCGGGAATCCGTGGATGTATCTGATTGCACTGGTTGTCGGAATGGCGGTGTTACTCGGAGTATTAAAGAAAAAGGTAAGATAAATGTGCCTACAGAAAAGAAAGGAGAATATTATGAAAGAATTTCAGTACACAATTACAGATCCGGAAGGGATTCATGCAAGACCGGCAGGAGAGCTGGTTAAGGCGGCAAAGGCATTTACAAGCAGTATTAAGATTGTAAAAGACGGAAAAGAAGGCGACTGCAAAAAGATTTTTACGGTTATGGCACTGGCAGTAAAAAAAGATAATGAAGTGACAATCCGTATTGAAGGTGAAGACGAAGATGCCGCATTTACGGCAATGGAAAAATTCATGAAAGAAATACTTTGATTTAAAGTGTGCGGATTAAGGAGGTGCGGCGATGCGTGTATATAGTGGAAAAAGTGTTTTTGGCGGCATTGCAATCGGAACGATACAGGTTTATAAAAAAGGGGAGCAGCAGGTCAAAAGAAGAAAGATTGAAGATGTTCCCGCAGAAATCGGACGGTATCGCACGGCAAAGCAGACAGCGTTAGAACAGCTTCAGAATCTGTATGACAAAGCGTTAAAAGAAGTCGGGGAAGCCAATGCGGCAATTTTTGAAATCCATCAGATGATGTTAGAAGATGACGACTACAATGAATCCGTAGAAAATATCATTGAAACGCAGAGGGTCAATGCAGAATATGCCGTCGCCGTAACCGAAGATAACTTTGCGCAGATGTTTGCTTCCATGGAAGATGAATATATGCGTGGAAGGGCGGCTGACGTGCGGGACATTTCCGAGCGGCTGGTATCGGTGTTGAGCGGAAACGCAGGCGGCGGTGTGCAGACCGAAGAACCGGTCATTATTGCGGCACAGGACCTTGCACCGTCAGAAACCGTGCAGATGGATAAGCAGAAGGTGCTTTCCTTTGTGACAATAGACGGTTCTATGAATTCCCATACGGCGATTCTTGCAAGAACCATGGGAATCCCAGCACTTGTCGGTGCATCAGTTCCGCTTGACGATACGATTGACGGCAGGCTTGGCATCGTAGACGGAGTCAGCGGCGTGCTTTATGTAGAGCCGGATGAGGAAACACTGGCGCAGATGAAAGAAAAGCAGGCACAGCAGGAAGAACAGAAGCGGCTTCTTGAATTATTAAAAGGCAGGGAAAATAAGACGTTAGACGGAAAGACCATACAGCTGTATGCCAATATCGGAAACAGCAAAGATCTGGCGGCTGTGCTTCAAAATGATGCAGGGGGTATCGGATTATTCCGCAGTGAATTTATCTATCTGGAGCGGGAAGATTTTCCGACGGAGGAAGAACAATTTCAGATTTATAAGACGGTTGTGCAGACAATGGCAGGAAAACGTGTTATTATTAGAACACTGGATATCGGCGCAGATAAACAATGTGAATATTTTCACATGGATAAAGAGGACAATCCGGCAATGGGGTGCCGCGCAATCCGCATCTGTCTGACGCGTCCGGAAATTTTTAAAACACAGTTGCGGGCATTGTTTCGGGCAAGCGCCTTTGGAAAACTGGCAATTATGTATCCGATGATTACCAGTGTGAAAGAAGTGCGGGCAGTTAAACAGATTGTTTCAGAGGTAAAAGAAGAATTAGACCGGCAGGGTATTGAATACAACACACCGGAGCAGGGCATCATGATTGAAACTCCGGCGGCAGTTATAATTAGTGATGAGCTGGCAAAAGAAGTTGATTTTTTTAGTATCGGAACGAATGACCTGACACAGTATACACTGGCAATTGACCGTCAGAATACAAAACTGGAAGCATTTTACGATGCACATCATCCGGCAGTTTTAAAGATGATTGAAATGACGATTGCCAATGCACATAAGGCAGGAATCTGGGCGGGTATCTGCGGCGAACTGGGGGCAGATACACAGCTTACGAAAGAATTTCTTGCAATGGGAGTTGATGAACTCTCTGTTTCACCGGCAAAAATTCTGCCGGTGAGAAAGGTTATTCTGGAAACAGATGTAGAAGCATATCGCAGAAGAAAGCAGGAGTAGTCATGTTGACAGAACAGCGTTATGAAATGATATTAAATCTGCTGGAAGAAAACAAAAGTGTTACTGTAACACAGATTAAGGAACTGCTTCATATTTCAGAGTCTACGGCACGCCGGGACATTACGGCACTGCATCAGGCAGGAAAGCTGATAAAGGTTTTCGGTGGCGCAGTGGCGTTGGAGGGTGAAGTGATTTCAAGGGAACCAACCGTACAGCAGAAGGAAAATGTAAACAAAGAACAGAAAATACGCATTGCAAAGTATGCGGCATCGCTGATTGAGCCGGATGATTTTGTGTTTATTGATGCGGGAACAACCACGGCATATATGATTGACTATATTACACAGAGAAATGCCACGTATGTGACCAATGCAGTATTACATGCGAGAAGACTTGCCGCGGCGGGATTCCGTGTATTTTTAACCGGCGGCGAGTTAAAGGGCAGTACGGAGGCACTGATTGGAACGGAAGCAGTCGGAGCATTACAGCGGTATCATTTTGTCAAAGGTTTTTTCGGTGTAAACGGCATCACCGTAAAATGCGGATTTACAACACCGGATATTCATGAAGCTTCGGTGAAGAAAGCGGCGGTGACACAGTGCCGTAAATGTTACATACTGGCGGATTCGGAAAAATTTAACCGTGTCAGTCCGGTGACTTTTGCACCGTTTTACAGTGCAAAGATTATAACGGACAGCATTCCGGCGGAATATGCCGAGTATAAAAATATTGAAAAATGCAGGTGAAAACAAAAAATCTTAAATAAAAAAGCAAAACCGGAATCAGAAAATAAAGCTGATTCCGGTTTTTGTTTCATAAATACGGCGCAGGGCATTGTATTGAATTGAGGACTGTACAAAATCCCGGTAAATGTTGTATGATAAAAACAGTTTTGTTACAGAAAACAACGCAGTCAGAAACGGCAGAGAGAGAGGTCATCATGAGCAGATATACTAAAAATGATATTTTCAGAATGGTAGAGGAAGAAGACGTTGAATTTATCCGTTTACAGTTTACGGATATTTTCGGCGTGTTAAAAAATATTGCAATTACGTCCAGCCAGCTGGAACGTGCATTAAATAACCAGTGTATGTTTGATGGTTCGGCAGTGGAAGGTTTTGTGCGGATTGAAGAATCCGATATGTATTTATATCCTGATTATGATACATTTGAAATCTTTCCGTGGCGCCCGCAGCAGGGAAAGGTTGCAAGACTGATTTGTGATGTCTATACGGTGGACGGCAAGCCGTTTCAGGGTGACCCAAGAAATGTATTAAAGAGAGCCATTCAGGAGGCAGCAGATATGGGTTATGTATTTGATGTCGGACCGGAGTGCGAATTTTTCTTATTCCATACCGATGACAACGGACTGCCGACAACATTGACCCATGAAAAGGGCGGCTACTTCGACTTAGGTCCGATTGATTTGGGTGAAAATGTAAGACGTGATATGATTCTGACACTTGAAGACATGGGCTTTGAAATCGAAGCTTCCCACCACGAGGTTGCGCCGGCACAGCACGAGATTGACTTCCGCTATGATGAAGCGTTAATTACGGCGGATAACATTATGACCTTTAAACTGACGGTCAAGACGATTGCTAAAAGACACGGTCTGTATGCAACCTTTATGCCAAAGCCGAAATACGGCATCAACGGTTCGGGTATGCACGTGAATATGTCCCTTGCAACATTGGACGGCAGAAACATTTTTGCAGATGAAAATGATGAGTGTGGACTCTCGGAAGATGCTTATCATTTTATTGCAGGACTGATGGCACATGCAAAGGGCATGACGGCAATTACCAATCCACTGGTCAATTCTTATAAAAGACTGGTACCGGGACATGAAGCGCCGGTTTATATTGCATGGTCGTCTGTCAATAGAAGTCCGTTAATCCGTATCCCAGCAGGCAGGGGCGAAACAACCCGTGTGGAACTAAGAAGTCCGGATCCGGCAGCCAATCCGTATCTTGTACTGGCAGCCTGTCTGGCAGCGGGACTGGACGGTATTAAAAGAAAGCTTACCGTACCGGACAGCGTAGACCGCAATATTTTTGAGATGACACAGGAAGAACGTGATAAGGCAGGCATTGAAAAGCTGCCGGAAAATCTTTACGAAGCCGTGCAGTGCATGCAGGAAGATAAAGTTATCTGTGATGTTTTAGGAGAACATATTGTATCCAAATACACCGAAGCCAAGTTAAAAGAGTGGAATGATTACCGCACCCAGGTTTCCCAGTGGGAATTAGACGAATACCTGTACAAGTTCTAAGCAGGAATAAAGACAGCCAATACAGTAAAAACGGAGGAAAGAAAAATGGCAACACTGATTGTAGCATTTCCTAAGTTAGAAGAAGCAAAAGCTGTCAGAAATCTTTTGGTCAGGAGGGGCTATGAAGCCGCTTCGGCGTGTACCTCTGGTGCGCAGGCAATCAATATGGCAGACCGTCTGTCAGATGGAATTATTATCTGCGGATATAAGCTTTCAGATAATATGCTGTATTCCGAACTGTATGAGTATAAGCCGAAAAGCTTTGAAATGCTGCTTGTAGCATCAAAAAATCTGTGGGATGACTGTCAGGATAATGATATTGTCTGTGCGGCAATGCCGATTAAAGTCAATGATCTGATTAATACGATTGAAATGATGCTTCAGGTACAGGTGCGCAGGCGGAAAAAGAAACGCATGCAGCCGAAACGCCGCAGCCCGCAGGAGCAGAAAGTGATTGATGATGCAAAAGCAATCCTGATGGAAAAAAACAATATGACAGAACCGGAGGCATTCCGCTATATTCAGAAATGCAGTATGGACAGTGGAAACACAATGGTAGAATCCGCTTCAATGGTAATAGGAATTTATTCAGAATAAATATATCAGAAATGTGGAGAAGTGTGAACAAGCCATAAATTAAAGCTTGTTCACACAGGAATGGAGATTAGTGATGGGCAGACATTCGATTAAAGTTAAAATTACATTATTACTGACTGTTATTATTACCAGTCTGGTTGTACTTTTGCTGATTTTAAACAGTACACTGTCTGAAAAATTTTATTTTTCAGATAAGCAGGAATGTATGTTAAATACATATTCCAAAATTGATCAGATTATGAGCGATTACGATGCGGGAACTGTTTCTGAATCCCAGATGAGTGATAGTATTGAACAGCTTACCGGCAGTGCGGCAATGTCTGTTATCGTGGTAAATAGTGACTGGACAACCGTGTATTCTAATATTAACGGCGAACAGGATATGATAAACCGCCTGCTCCGCAGTATTTTTAATAAAGATGTATTCGGAACGTCCGATTCGGCACCGCAGCAAAATTCAAACAATGAAAATGTGCCGGGCGATATGCAGGATATGAGTAATCCGGATAATAACAATCCGGATAAAGGGAATTTAGACAATGGCAGCCCGGATAAAAATAATCCGAAGAATAAAGACGATGTTTCCATTAATATGTCGGACAGTGGAATAGAGGAAAGCCGTGATATTATGACACAGACAGATTTATATACACTGCAAAAGGTTTATGATAACCGTCTGGGTGATGATTATTACGAGTTGTTCGGTACACTCTCCAATGGAGACAGTATTATGCTTCGTATGGCATTACAGGGGATTAAGGATAACGTATCCATTTCTAATACCTTCATTACTTATGTGGGAATCGGTATTTTGATTATTGGTGTCATTGCGGCATACATTTTTTCAAGTTATATTACAAAACCGATTCAGCAGCTTTCCGATATTGCAGAGAGAATGTCCAATCTGGATTTTGATGTGAAATATCACGGAAAAGATAAGAGTGAAATCGGTGTACTTGGAAACAGCATGAATAATATGTCAAAGAAGCTTGAAGAAAATATCTCACAGTTAAAATCAGCGAACAAAGAACTGCAAAGGG
>ERZ773115.2656-NODE-2656-length-13611-cov-4.721157_pt1 | contig 13611 bp, 9 predicted proteins | sample MGYA00511116_ERZ773115 | MGnify/ENA primary metagenome ERZ773115 (study PRJEB29015, sample SAMEA2737869) | human gut metagenome | biome: human gut; feature: human-associated habitat; material: faeces | place: China | collected 2012 ... | reverse complement strand
GATCTGGTCAAAGGCAACCTTGCACTTGATATAGCGCGTGGACTTGGTGACCTCCTCGTGCGTCAGGCAGCTCTCCTCCATCTTGCTGGCGCCCAGGCCAAACACCAGACGGGGGTTGTAGAGCACGTGGGGCTCGCCGGCGTCGTCCAGGTAGACGCAGACCTTCTTGGTAACGCCAATCTGGTTAGCGGCAAGGCAGCCGGCATCGTCGAGCGACTTGATGGTATCGATCAGGTCCTGAGCAACCGACTCGTCCTCGACGGTCGCAACCTCGCAACGCTGGGACAGGATAGCCTCGTCGTGGCAAAGCTCTTTAATCATACGTTCCTCCATAGGGGTCGTTGTAACCGCTTAAGTATACGGTACCCACACATTTTCATGCGATAAATACCGTCCGTCTGTTACAAAGCGCCGAACATCAACATGCGAGGAACAGCAAGGTTGTAAAGACGATATAGTAAGTGAGTTCGTGTCAATCGGCCTAAACTCGGGGCCGAACAAGGAAAGGGTATGCATGGACGAACTTTTTCACGTCAGTGAGCGCAAGTCCACAATCGGGACCGAACTTCGCGCTGGACTGACAACATTCCTGGCGATGGCCTACATCATCGCCGTCAACCCCGCAGTGCTCTCGGGCGCTGGCATCGATGCGGGAGCGCTCGCCTGCGCCACCTGCCTGGGCGCCGGCATCATGACCATCTGCATGGGCATCTTCGCCAACCCGAACACGCCGCTGGATGCGGACGCCGTCAGTTCCATCTGCGACATCCACGGCTACACATTCGCCCGTGAAAAACGGGAAAAGGGCGGCGGCGTGAAAGCCCAGCAGGAACCCGTCAAGGAACCGGAACCCGTGCCGGTGGTGGAAGAACCCAAAGCCACCCTCATCACGCGCACGCCCATCATCACCGTCATGGGCCATGTGGACCACGGCAAAACATCCCTGCTGGACTACATCCGCAAAACGCGCGTGGCCAAGGGGGAAGCCGGAGGCATTACCCAGCACATCGGCGCCTATACGGTTGACTACAACGGCAGCACGCTCACCTTCCTGGATACGCCGGGCCATGCCATCTTCACAGAAATGCGCGCCCGCGGCGCGGACGTCACGGACATCGTGGTTCTGGTGGTGGCCGCCAATGACGGCATCATGCCCCAGACACGGGAAGCCATCGCCCACTCCAAGGCGGCCGGCAAAACCATCATCGTCGCCATCAACAAATGCGACCTTCCGGCCGCAGACCCCGTCAAGACCAAGAGCAGCCTGATGGAAGAAGGGCTGGTTCCCACGGACTTCGGAGGCGATGTGGAATGCGTGGAAGTCTCCGCCCTGACCGGGGCCGGCATTGACGACCTTCTCGGCCTTCTCGTCCTCCAGTCAGAAGTGCTGGAACTCCAGGCCAACCCCAAGGCCAACTGCCGCGCCTCCATCATCGAGGCCCGCGTGGAACCCGGCACGGGCAGCTCCGCCACGGCCATCGTGGAAAGCGGCACCATCCGCGTCGGGATGCCCTTCATCTGCGGCCCTTACGCCGGCAAGGTGCGCGCCCTGGTCAACGACCACGGCGAACGCGTCAAAAAGGTAGGGCCCGGCATGCCCGTGGAAATCACCGGCTTCTCTGAAACCCCGAACGTGGGGGACGAACTGGTGGAAATGGAAAACGAACGCGCCGCCAAAAAGCTTGGGGAAGAACGCCAGGAGGAACTGCGCAAGCAGCGCCTGGCCCAACCCCGCAAGGCACGCATGGAAGAACTGCTCGCCATGATGGGGGACGGCACCCAGAAAGCCCAGCTCAAAATACTCCTGAAGGGGGATGTGCAGGGTTCCGTGGAAGCCATCAGGAAAGCTGTTCTGGACATCCAGTCGGACAAAGTGGAATGCGTCTTCCTGAACGCCTCCGCCGGCCCCATCTCGGAATCGGACGTTCTGCTGGCCTCCTCCTCGGACGCCGTCATCCTGGGCTTCAACGTCAAGGTGGAAGCCAACGCCGTCAAACTGCTCAAGCGGGAAGGCGTGCAGGTAAAACTGTATTCCATCGTTTACGAACTCATTGACCAGGTGCGGGATGCCATGCTGGGCCTTCTGGAACCGGAAACGCGCGAAACCATCATCGGCCACGCCAAAGTGCTCCAGGTCTTCAAGCTCAACAAAGGCCGTGCGGCAGGCTGCATGGTGGAGGACGGGAAAATCCTCCGCAGCTGCGAGGCGCGCGTCATCCGCGACAAGACGCCCGTCTTTGACGGTAAAATGTCCACCCTCCGCCGCTTCCAGGATGAAGTGGAAGAAGTCAAGGCTGGTCTGGAATGCGGCATCCGCCTCGGAGACTTCAACGAATACGAAACGGGCGACATCATCGAATGCTACACGCTGGAAAAAATCCAGCAAACGCTGTAACCCCCAACAAAAATCATCCAACAGGGACGGAGCTCCTTGCACGCTCCTCCGGGCGTCCAGGAAACCTCCGTCCCTGTCCTTTCCCTTATTCCTCCTTCTCCGATTGAACCAATCGGTCCCTTCATCACTCTATCCCTTCATATGAGCAGACGCACTGACAAGGTAAACGAACTCCTGCGCCGGGAAATAGGCACCACCATTCAGCGGGATTTTGAATTTCCCGGAACAATCGTTACCGTGATTGAAGTGGAAGTGACGGACGATCTGAAAGAGGGGAAAGTATGGGTGGGCGTCGTAGGGAAAATGGCTCCCTCCCAGGTGCTGGAAAAACTGAACTCCCGTCACGGCCTTATCCAGTCCGCCGTGGCCAGGCGCGTGGTGCTGCGCAATACGCCGCGCCTGACCTTCCGTCTGGACGACTCCGCCCAGCGCGGCGTTGACCTGGTCAACCTTCTGGAAGACATTGACAAGAACCTGCCCAAAGCCCCCCCTGCCGATGCGGAAAATGACGGGGAGTAATATTCTTCCCCTGGCTAAGGCACGGTGTCCCCGGCCGTACCGCGCTGGATGCGCCGGGACAGCGGAGGGCCGGAACACGCAGAATCACGCTTCCGGAAAAAATCCGTAACGGGAGGCAGCAGGGCCGGAAGGTCCCTGTTCCCGTAAGAAATCATCATCGGGAAACGGAAAGAGAAACCGGTGATTCCCTATCTCGTCACCTTTAATCTCAGAAACCGGCGCTCCGGAGAGCCTTTTCCCAGCGCAACCGTATCGCGGAATTCCCCGCAGGCCCCGTCCGGAGTGACGGCCCCTTCGTCAGCCCATTCCTCCAGGTCGGAAGAACTTTCCACATGGAACGTCACATCCGTCGCCTCCGGATTCACAGGCCAGGAAAGCACGAGGTATTTCCCGCCCGCTTCCTCGCGGACAGCCAGCTTCGTCACGCTCCCGCAGGGCTGGTTGGGATCCATGCCCGTAGCATATTTCATCAGATTGGAAATTCCGTCTCCGGCGGGACAGGCATCCGGGGCCATTTGCTCATCCGGCGTCCCATCCGCAAAATGGTCCTGCTTCCACTTGTCGTACCCTGCCGGGGCAGGAGCAGCTTCCTGGCGCAGCGTGAATGTCCTCTGCTCCCCGCCGCATACGACGGTGACAACGGCTTCCCGCTCCGTTTGCAGCCCGTTTGCTTCCACGGCAATATCCAGCACTGAGGTTCCGGAACCGGAAACGGGGGAAACCGTAACCCATGGCTGGTCGCAGGAAACTGTCCAGGGAAGATGCGTCTGCACGGTCAGCCCCGTACCGGAGGCGGCGCATCCTACCGTTTCCTCCGTCTTTTCCAGATTGAAGGGATTCACGTATTCATAGGAAAACGCGCTGGCGGGAACGGGTTCCCTGCCGCTGGTTTCCGGCCCCTCCCATTGCAGGGAAAGGGAGGAGGAAGCCGCCTTCCCCACATAGCCGATGCGGATGGGATGCAACCCCGCGGTAAGCTTCACCGTCTGAACGGCATTGGGCTGCACATCGCCGGAAACGCCTTCCCGCGCGTTGGAGGCAGCCTGCGTTCCGGGAGTATAGGCATAATCCGCATCAATGAGCTGCATATCGTGCAAATGGACAAAAGCCCTGGAGCCTTCATTGGAATCCGTCTGAAGGTAAAATTGATATTCCCCGGTGACAGGCACCCTGAGATAGCCCGTCAATTCCACCCCCTTCTGACCGGAAAGCCCCGCCTTGACGCTGAGCACGTCGGAAACATCCGTCGCACCCGTAGAACAGGGCCCCTCCTCCAGCTGCCGGAAATCCGGCACCCAGTCAAAAGAGCGGTTCCACGCACGCCAGCGCAGCCTTCCCTCCCGCAGGCCAGCGGGGGCGGAAACGGGCGCGATATAACCGGCGTCAAAACTGGTGGAGGCAATGGGGGAGGAACGGCGGGAGCGCAGCGCCTGCGCCTTCATCTTCTCCTGCAGGTCCGGACGGGATGCCGCCAGATTCGCCGCTTCCTGCGGGTCTTTTTCCGTATCGTAGATTTCAAAATCCGTAGCGGGGGCGGCATTCCCCATCCGAATCCCCTTGAAGCCGTCCACAAATATAATCTGCTGCTGCTGCCGCCCTCTCCCCCTGTGTTGCTGGAGGAAATCGCTGTAATTCGGAGTGCTCCCGCTATAGGCATATTCCGCATAAATAACGCCCGTTTTCTGGCGTTCCGGCACCCCTGCCAGCGTAGGCAGCAGGGAAACGCCGTCACAACGGGACGGCACGGGCACTCCGGCCACGTCCGCAAAAGTAGCCATCCAGTCCTGGAACTGGCTGGCATTCAAACTGATTCCGCTGGGAACCACACCGGGCCAGCGTACCACGGCCGGAACACGCATGCCGCCTTCCCAGCAATCGCGCTTAATGCCGTCCATCATCCCGTAGCTCATGAAATACGCGGGATCCTGCGCGCCGTTGCCGTAATTGCCGGAACCGGGTTCATTGTGGGGGCCGTTGTCGGACGTGAAGACAATCATCGTATTGTCATCAATGCCTAAATCCTTAAGCAGCTGGATCATGTCCTTCAGGACGTCATCCACCCGGCGAATCATCGTGGCGTGGCGGGATTCCGTTCTTCCAAAAACCTCATGTTCCGGGTAGATATAGGTATCCGGAGAAAAATCCCCCTCCACCCCCGACCATCCGTCCGCAGCGGTATTGCAGGCTTCATAGCCGTCTTTTTTCTCCCACTGGAGGCCGCCGTCCCTTCCCAGCCCCGCCGGATAGGCACAGGCGGGAGCGGACAGACTGCCGTGGGGAGCCGGGAAAGCCAGATACAGGAAGAAAGGCCGGGAAGGAGTTTTCTCATGGTGGTCCACAATCCACTGTTTGGCGCGGGCCCCGAACAAATCCGTATCATAGGCGGTGCCCGGAACTTTCGCGCTGACGCTCTCCCACGCCGGAGCCGCGGCCTGGTCATTATATTCGTAAATATCCTGGGAACCCGCCGTCAAATAATGGTAATGCCCCGCCAAATGCTTGATGATTCCGTAAAAATAATCAAACCCGCGCATGTGGGGAGCCGCGGTCAGAGCCTTGCCGCTCTGTCCGCCTCCGCCCACGCCCCATTTTCCGATGGCCGCCGTATGGTAACCCGCGCTTTTCAGCAGCGTTCCCAGCGTATGGGAATTCTCGATAGGGTAATCAAACGTATTGTTGCGCACCACCCGGGAATGCCCCTGGTGAACGCCCAGCAGCAGGGAAGCGCGGGCCGGAGCGCATACCGGAGCCGCACTGTAATGGCGCCTCAGCTGCATGCCCTCCTCAGCCATCGTGTCCAGGGTGGGCGTCTTGAATTCATTCTTGCGGGTCACCTGCCTGCCGTTTTTATCCTGCCGCGTCCAGTTGACGCTCATATCCCCCCAGCCCATGTCATCCACCAGGACAAAAATAATGTTGGGCCTGGCTCCGGAAACATGCGCCGGCATGTCCGGCTTTTCCGCTACATCCGTCTGCAGCGTCAGCCAGCCGGATGCGGCATCATAATTCCATGAAACCGCCCCTTCAGGCAGTTCCTTTACGGTGACGGGGGCGCCCATATCCGGCCGGAACTGCACGCCCAGCGTATGCCTGCCCGGCCATTCGGAAATCAAATCCTCAAAGGAGGAATCAAACAAGACCACGTATTCCCTCGCCTGCTGGGCAGGAATTTCCGGCCGGACGGCGGAGTTCTGCGGCACGCCGTCCAGCGTAGCCACATGGAGACGCCCCAGCGTCAGGGATGAACTGGGCAGGGAAATATCCCCATCCACAGTCAGGGTGCCTCCCGGAGCATAAGTAATTGTCCCTGAAAAGGCGCCGCTGCCGCCCAGCGTGCAGCTGCCCTGCACTACCAGGTCCACCGCCGGAATCTCTCCGTCAAAATGAATGGAGGAATTGTTCAGCGTAATTGTCACATTGCTGCCTACGCTCCGGATTTCTCCCGCCTTGACATTCCGGTTCGTATAAGTCACCCGGGCATCATCCAGAAGCGTCTGCCGCAGCGTTCCCTTATCCCCGGTAATGCCGGAAGAGCCGGAAAGAATCACGTTGCCGTCCACACCCGCTTCCGTCAGATCCAGCGTGGAATTCTCCAACGCAAATTCCGTGTTTGCGCCAATGTTCCATTGTCCGGATGCCTTGACCGCAGTGCCGGAAAAAGTCACGGACGCGTTTTCCCGCGTCATCAGAGCCCCCTGGTACAGAGACATGCCTTCCAGGCGGGCAGCGTCTTCCACCGTCACCGTATTGCTCATGCCCCGGTCCGCCAGATCCAGCGTGGGTATTCCCTTTCCGGCGTTCAGCACAAAACCGATGAGGCCGGAAATATTATTCAGCAGCATCCCTTCCCCGATGCGCACGGCGCCTCCGCCCGTCACTGTCACGCGTCGCGGAACATCGTTCTCCGAAGTCAGGGAATACAATCCCCCGGACGGAGCGTCATCGTCATGCCCTATATAAAGGCTGCGCCCTTCAGCCACATGCCACTCCTGGTCTGCGGCAACGCGCAGCTGGGCAATCCCGAAATCCGCAGAATAACCGCCTTCTCCGGCATTTTCCACGGTAATGCCGCCCTCCTCCACGCGCAAATATACATCCTTGTTCGTGTTTTTAATGAACAATGGGATTTTGCCTTCCGCCCGGCTGTTAAGCCCCTCAATCCTGACGCCATTCAAATAGCGGCCCCCCGCGCCCAATCCGCCGACATCCGTCCTTCCCGCGGAATCCGTTCCATTGGTTACCATCCAATGTTCATAGGCGGAAGCGGCGGCCCCTGGCGCGGAAGAGGCGGCAACGCCTCCGACACTCCAGTTGGACAGGGAACCCCACTGGTAATCGGCTCCCCTCCAGACATATTCAACATCGGCATATCCGGCTGGAGCAAGGAACAGAAGAAAAAAGAGGAGAACGGTAAAAAAACGGTGTGGGAACATGGCTGACTGGAAAAACGATGACCCGGACGGCATCACGCCGAAGAATGGACTGCCTGGGGAATCATACCGGGTATTAATATTAAATGTTAAAAAATGCTGAATTTTACTGGCTGAAAATGAACAAGCCGCCAGTTTCAAAGAAAAAACGGACGGCTTGAACAAATGCATCAGGGACATGGACTTCAACGTCTGCGGCGGCGCATCATCAGTGCAGCCAAGCCCAGAATACTGAGAGAGGCTGTCGCCGGCTCAGGAACCGTATTCAATTCAATAGCGCCCAATCCGACAAAGTATCCCTGCGTTTCCTGTCCCCTGTTCAGGGAAAGCTCAAGGGTATAAGTATTGCCGGCAGACAGGGTCACTGCCTGGTTCAGCATTCCTTCCTCATGGATGCCGGAAGACCCTTCGCGTTGACCCAGCGTCTCCACGCTGGCCTGTTGGGAACTGCCGGCACTGGCATCACCCGTACCCAGATAAGTCAGGCTGGAATTACTGCAGCTGGCCAGAACATCTCCATCCAGCTTCAAATTAAAGGTATAAGCGCCTCTCCGGTTACTATTCTGAACCGCATTGGCACCACTAAATGTAAAAAGATTCAGAACTATGGAATCAACGGTGACAGCTTCCGTTACGGTAAAGGACAAGGAAACGCTCCACGTATTCCCGTTGCCGACATTTACATTGGGACTCAAAAAGGAGTTAACGTAGTTGGAACCCGTTTTTTGGTTTGAAACGCCGGTGAATGTCTGACCGGTCAGGAAAGCTCCGGTGACTTCAGGCTGGTAAAAATCAGCTGTTGCTTGAGGATTTGCCTGATAATCAAATACAATAGCCGCATGGGCGGAACCGGCAAGAGCAAGGATAGAGACAATGACAGAAAATGTTTTCTTCATAACTGAATGATGTTGAGTGGAAACAACTTTTTCCCTTTAGCGGATTGCCAATCCGAAGTCAACAATAAATAATAAAAAACAAGATGTTTAGGTGAATAAATGCGCAGGGATATTTTCAAATGAAGAGCTTCTTCCCTGAAGATTTCAAGTTGCCGTAAGACTAATGATGCCAAATTCCTATACATAAAAAAGGCTTTTTGGATTTCTCTTCCGGATTGGCAATCCGTTCCATATTTTTCCCTCTTTCAATAACGGCTTGCCAGAAGGCGGGAGAAAAGTTAAGTTCCGTGAACGGACAGCCTGTCCATGAGATGGCTGGCCCTTTTTCCAACATGAACGGTTACTGCTATTTCATTCTGGGGATATTGGTCCTGGCGGCCGGTTATTTCACTTACGGACGGGTGCTGGAAAGGATTTTCCGTCCGGACGCCTCCCGGCAAACTCCCGCCGTGGCCTGTACGGACGGCGTGGATTATGTGGTCATGCCGCGCTGGCGCGTTTTTCTCATCCAGTTGCTGAACATTGCAGGGCTGGGCCCCATTTTCGGCGCCGTCATGGGCGTGCTGTACGGGCCGGCCGCGCTTCTGTGGATCGTTTTCGGCTGCATTCTGGGCGGAATGGCGCACGACTACTTCTCCGGCATGATTTCCATGCGGCACAAGGGGGAAAACCTGCCGGAAATCCTGGGGCGCTACCTGGGCAACCAGGCCCAGTGGATCAGCCGCGCCGTCTGCATCGTATTCAGCGTGCTGGTGGGCGTCGTCTTCGCCGTGGGGCCCGCCGCCATCCTGTCCCCCATGACGGGCTGGAGCGTTTCGGCATGGGTTTGGATTATCTTCGGCTACTACTTTCTGGCGACCATTCTTCCCATCCAGGCTATCATGGGAAAGGTCTATCCTCTTTTTTCCGTCGCCCTGATCATCATGGTCATGGGCATTCTGGGCGTGATGCTCCTGGCGCCCGTTGCGGATTCCATGCCGACCTGGATGCAGCTGCCCCGCATGGAAGTGCTTCCGGATCTGGACTTTTTCCATAACCGCCATCCGGCGGATTTCCCGCTTTTCCCCGTGATGTTCATCACCATCGCCTGCGGAGCCGTGAGCGGCTTCCATGCCACGCAGTCCCCGCTGATGGCGCGGTGTCTGAAAACGGAGCGGGAAGGCCTGCCCGTCTTTGGAGGGGCGATGATTACGGAAGGCATCATCGCTTTCATATGGGCCGCCGCCGCACTGACCTTCTACGGCTCTCCGGAAGCCCTGGGAGGGGCTACCGCCAACGGAAAGGCTCCGGCGCTGGCCATTCAGACGATTTCCGAATCCTGGATGGGGAGCGTCGGCTCCATTCTGGTCATGATCGGCGTGGTCATCCTCCCCATCAGCACGGGGGACGGCGCCCTGCGGGTCACGCGGCTGATGATTGCGGACTGCTTCAAGCTGAGCCAGGAACAGCTGGGCCGCCGCCTGATGATCGCCATCCCTCTCTTCGCCGCGGCCATTGCCGTCAGCAGCATGGACTACGCCGTCATCTGGCAGTACTTCGGCTGGGCCAACCAGCTGCTGGCCGCCGCCACGCTCTGGGCCGTTTCCATTTACCTGCGCAGCAAAAACCGCTGCTGCTGGCCGGCGGCGGCTCCCGCCGCCTTCCTGAGCCTGGTAGTATTCCAATATCTGTTCTCCAGCTCGGAAATGTGCGGTTTCAGTGAAGAAGCATCCCTGATTGCCAGCGTCCTGCTGACCGCCGTCATCGGCGTGCTGTGCCTGTTCCGCGGCTCCGGCCTGGAAAAAGCGGAGGAGCCCAGCCTGTAACTTCATGAATTCCAGCGCCCATACGCCAGGACACGCCCGCAAAGTTCCATGGGGAGCTTTCTGGCGGCTCGTGCTGATTCAGGCGCAGAACTCCTTTAATGAAAAAGGGGCTCAATTCCTGCTGATTCCCCTGGGCGTCTGGCTGTACGGCGCAGAGGGGGACCTGGAATATCCGCTGGGGGCCATCATCGTGCTGCCCTTCATCCTGTTCTCCCCATTCGTCGGCTGGCTTTCGGACCGTTTCTGCAAGGCGCGCATCATCCAATTCATGGCCCTGCTCCAGATATGCGTGCTGGCGGGCATGTACTGGAGCCTGCGCGTCCACAATCTGAACGGGGCCATCCTGTGGTTCTGCGTCTTTGCCGTGCAGGCCACCGTCTTCAGCCCGGCCAAAAAGGGAATCGTCAAGGACATCGTGGGGACCTCCCGCATGGGGTTCGCCAGCGGCATTGTGGAAATGGCTTCCATCCTCAGCCTGCTCATCGGCCAGATCGGCGTCTTCATCTGGTTCCGCTACCTTCTGGAACCTTCCACGGATACCATCTGGCACCGCTGGCTGGGGGAGGGCTTCTTCCAATGGTTTGACGCATGTCTGAAACCCTCCGGCATCAATGACGGATGGTATGCCGCCTCTTTCCCATGCCTGGTGTTCCTGCTCCTGGCCGTTCCGGTGGCGGCCTCCAGCTTCTGCCTGCCCCGGTACGCTCCCGGGGGGGACCGCCCCTTCTCCTGGTCCCTGTTTTACGAGCACTTCCATCAGCTGGGCAAGCTGTGGAAAAACCGCAATCTGCGCGTCAGCGAGATGGGCATCGGCTATTTCTGGTTCTTCGGCGGCACGGTCATGCTGATGACTATCCAGATGGCCAAGGAAATCTCCGGTGGCGGGGATGACTTCAGCTCCGTGGGAGCCGTGCTGATGGCCTGGATGAGCGGGGGAACGGTGCTGGGGGGCATTCTCGCCTCCGTGATTTGCCGCCGCCACATCCGGATGAATGTTTCCGTGGCGGGAGGCGTGCTGATGGCGGCTAGCTGCGCGGCCCTGGCCGCAGTCTCCATGGCTTCCCCGGTCTTTAATGCCCTGCTGATGGCGGCGGGCATTTCCGCCGCCCTGTTCCTGGTGCCTCTGAATGCCTTTTTCCAGGACCGGGCGGACAATGACAAACGCGGGGACATGATTGCCGCCGGCAACCTGGTGGACTGCGCGCTCGGGTTGCTGGCCGTCGGGTTCCAATACGCCATGATGCTGGTCATCCCCCCCTCCTGGCAATTCGTCGTCATGGGAATCCTCAGCCTCTTCATGGCGTGGGCGGTCTTCCGTTTTTCCCGCGCGGCTTCCGGCTCAAGGTAGTCCTGGGCCGGCAACCGGGCGCCCATCCTTAAAAATCCCTTCTTCAGAGAAAAACCTTCCCGCATTGGCGCGCCCCGCGCCATTCTCCCGTCAGGGCGCGCGATTTACTTGCAACCCTGCTTCTATTCGGGCAAGATAGGGGGGAAACAAGAAGCCATGAAAAAATATCTCACCCTTCTGCTGTGTTCCCTGTGCGCCCTGGCGTGCTTCAGCGCCTCCGCGGAATCCGCCGCCGGCCTCAAGGACGTCCATGTCGTCCTCTCCACTACCAAGGGGGACATTGAACTGGCCCTTTACCCCTCCAAGGCGCCCGTCACCGTAGCCAACTTCCTGAACCTCGCCAGCAGAGGGTACTACAGGGGCATCACCTTCCACCGCGTGATTCCGAATTTCATGATTCAGGGCGGCGATCCCACCGGCACGGGCATGGGAGGCCCCGGCTACAGTTTTGAAGACGAGTTTTCCCCGGACCTCAGGCATGACGGCCCCGGCGTGCTTTCCATGGCGAACGCTGGCCCCGGCACCAACGGTTCCCAATTCTTCATCACCCATGTGGCCACGCCCCATCTGGACGGCCGCCATACGGTCTTCGGGAAGGTGCTGAAAGGACAGGATGTCGTCAACTCCATTGTCCGGGGAGACAAAATCAAGGACATCCGCATTCTGGACAAGAACGCCGCGGCCGCCGTGCTGAAAGCGGAAGCCGCCCGCGTAGCCCGGTGGAACAAAGCCCTGGACGCCGCCAGATAACCGGGAATCTGCCAGCGTCATGAACGATCTCCGGCACACCGCCGCCCATTCCCGGTTTTCCGCAGGAAGCGGAGGCCAGGCGGGAAGACGCGGACGAACGGAGAAAAACGACGATCAATATCCATCCAACAACCATTCATTTTTATGAAGACACTCATTAAAAACGCACGCATCATCTCCCCCGGCATCGATATGCCCGGGGCTGCCGTGGAAATGGAAGGCAAAACCATTACCGCCGTCTATCCCGCCGGGAGCGAACTTCCCGCCGCAGACAAGGTCGTGGATGCGGAAGGCCGCATGCTCCTTCCCGGCTTCATTGACATCCACAGCCACGGCGCCGGCGGCTGCGACACCTGCGACGCCAAGCTGGAAAGCCTCCGCACCATTGCGGAATGCAAAATGAAGGAAGGCGTCACTTCCTGGCTGCCGACCACCCTCACCCTGTCCCCCAAGGTACTGGAAGACGTATGCGCCTCCGTGGCGGAATACATGAAGAACCAGGAATTCGCCAAAACGCCCGGCGTCCACCTGGAAGGGCCGTTCATCAACCCCAAATGCTGCGGCGCGCAGAACCCCGCCTTTGTCCGCCAGCCGGACTATGATGAAGTGGCCAACCTGAACTCCATTGCCAGGGTGCTGCTGGTCTCCCTGGCGCCGGAAATGCCCGGAGCCATTGAATTCATTGAGAAAGCCACGGCCAACGGCATCCGCTGCTCCGCCGGGCACAGCGCCGCCACCCATGAGGATTTCAACAGGGCGAAGTCTGCGGGGCTGGCGCACCTGACCCACTACTGCAACCAGATGTCCCCCCTGCACCACCGTGAAATCGGCCTGGTGGGGTCCGGCCTTCTGGACAGGGAAATCAAGATTGAAATCATCTGCGACACCATCCACCTCTGCGCGGACATGCTCAAAACCGTGTTCAAGAACAAGGATTCCGACCAGATGCTGATGATTACGGACTCCCTGGCCTGCTCCTGGATGCCGGACGGCCCCGGAGACCTGGGCGGCCTGCCCATCATCGTGAAGGACGGCGTGGCCCGTCTGCAGGAATCCGGCGCCCTGGCCGGCAGCACCCTCAAATACGCCCACGGCCTGAAAAACGTGCACCGCCTGACCGGGAAACCCCTCAGCGACCTGGTGAAAGCCACCTCCTGGAACCAGGCGCAGTCCCTGGGCCTGGAAGGCCTGGGCAAAATCGCCCCCGGCTTCACGGCGGACATGGTTCTGCTGGACGATGACTTCAATACCTGCAAGGTATTCATCGACGGCGTGGAAAAATACAGCGCGTAACCGCGTTTCCGCGCGCCGGAAGGAGACATCCCGCCCCTTCCGGCGTGCCTTCCTCCCTTTTACCATATTTCAACATTCACCTCCATGGCTATTACCATTGAAATGCCCCGCCTGTCCGACTCCATGCACGAAGGCACCGTCCTGAGATGGATCAAAAAAACAGGGGACTTCGTAG
>ERZ773115.2635-NODE-2635-length-13689-cov-3.849421_pt1 | contig 13689 bp, 10 predicted proteins | sample MGYA00511116_ERZ773115 | MGnify/ENA primary metagenome ERZ773115 (study PRJEB29015, sample SAMEA2737869) | human gut metagenome | biome: human gut; feature: human-associated habitat; material: faeces | place: China | collected 2012 ... | reverse complement strand
CTCATTTGTACGGCCAGCGTGCTGACCAGCTTTCTCAACTCCTAATACGCGCTTGTTTCAATAATCGTCAATTCCATACTAAAATTCTTTTTAAGTTTCTGAATATGTAGCAAAGTAAAGCACATTTTATATCCTTTTCAAACGGACAGTATCAGAGTCTTCCGCTGGCGTGCATTGGCGTATCTAACGATAAAAGAGAAGAGCTCGTCACTTGCATCCATACGACAACGGAACTTCCTTCTCCTTACTTGTTTTCCATGCCTTCTCCAGCATCACATTATACACATCCCATCTGTTCCGACCCGACAGCTTGTCTTCTATCTTTTCAATTTTCCCGTGATAACTGAACTAATCGGAGGATTCATCAACCACTCCGTCTATCGATAGCTTTTGTCCATGATATACAGCAGTGTCATCCGATCATAATTGTATGGGCTCCGCGTCAGGTTCAGCCCCTTTCCAGCGTCAATCAGCCTATAATAGTTCTCCCATGTGGAGGTAAGATCATAACTTTCATTGTCCGTTACATTTTTTAATACTGACCTGCCTTGAAATGCCTACCTTATCGTTTCTCCGTTTTCCTACCCACCGAAATGGTCATGACAACGATTCACTTTTCCTTCTATCAGCGAGAGCTATCCCCTCTGTTTATGGACAGCCGGGAATTTTATCACCAATTCAGAAGAAATCGTATCATGTTTTTAGGCTTTACAATTCAGCGCTCCATTCATCTTACCGAAATAAGAAGAAGTGTCGTGCTTGAAAGGATAAATATATAAACCACCGATAATAAATTAATTAAAAACATTTGAAAATGATATGTGCATAAAAACACTGTGTACCGGACATATTCTAATCCAAACGGTACTTTTTCAATTTCAGATAAAGCGTGCTCCGACTGATGCCCAGTAGCCGTGCGGCAGCCTTCCTGTCATTGCCCGTTGCCTCCAATGCTTTCAGAATGATTGCCCGTTCCGTCCGCTCGTCATTAAGTGAATACTCTCCCGGTTGCCTGCCTTTATCGGGAATGTCTATCTCCCCGGTGGTTATCCAGTCATCTTTCGCCAATAAGGTGGCCCGTCTGACAACCATCCTCAATTCCCGTATGTTTCCCGGCCACGAATAAGATTTCAACCGTTTCTGTACTTCGCGGTCAAAGCCTTTCACTTTCCTTGAGAACTCTTGATTGGCGGCATCCAGCATGAATTCCGCCAACGGGATAATATCCTCAATGCACTCTGCCAGCAATGGTACATGCAACGGAAATTCATTCAGACGATAGAACAGGTCCTCCCTGAAACGTCCTTCGGCTATCGCCTTCTCCAGGTCCTCATTGGTAGCGGCTACCAGACGGATGTCCGTCTGAATCTCCTCTTTACCGCCTACGGGGCGGTAGCGTTTTTCCTGCAAGGCACGCAACAGTGCCCTTTGTACCTCGGCATTCAGATTACCCACCTCGTCCAGAAACAGTGTCCCATGGTTGGCGGCGGCAAACATGCCCGTCTTGTTTTCCGTCGCTCCGGTAAAGGCACCCTTCACATGACCGAACAGTTCCGATGCCGCCAGTTCCTTCGGAAGTACCCCGCAATCCACTGCGATGAAAGATGCATCCGACCGACCGCTCAACACATGTATCTGCCGGGCCACATACTCCTTGCCTGTCCCTGATGCGCCACGTATCAGCACGGCTAACGTATCCACCGGAGCCACCAGCCGGATATGCTCCTGCAATCTCAATGCCAAAGGGCTTTTGCTTGTATAGAATCTTTGTTTTGTATTGCCGTCCCTTCTCTTACGTTCCAATGCTTTCCGGATAATACCGAGTACCTTTTCTGTCTGCACAGGTTTGGGCAGATAGTCCACGACACCTTTTTTAACCGCTTCCACTGCACCGGGTATGTCCCCGTAGCCTGTCATGATGAGGAAAGGAATACGATAGCCATGTGTATTCATCCATTCCAGCAGTTCCATGCCATTGCCGTTGTCGAAACGAAAATCCGACAATACCAGATCCACATCATGATTGCCCAAAAACTCCTTTGCATTGTCCACGGATAATACATAACGGGCATTGATACCGTTTTTCACCAGCCAGTTTGTGGTAGCACGTGCATACACGCGGTCATCCTCTACTATCAATACAGTTTCCATATAGCCTTTTCTTTATTCTTTTTGCTTTCTTTAGAGCATATTCCACAGCTTTAATCAGTTCCTCTATTCTTTCGTCCAATAGGCCACCCCATTTTTCGGAAGGCATGGAAGCCATTTCCCTCAGTTCACTTTGGGGAATGTTTATACGGATCATTTCCCAAAGCGGTGCGGCTTTGTGTATGATACTCCCCAACTTCTTATAATCTCCCGTGGAAAAAGCGTCCCTTATTCCGGCAAGTTCATCCATGGTATCCTCTATAAATAGGTCCAGCATCTCTTCCACGTTTTCCTCTCCTTCCATGATGGCAGCAAAATCAGATCGATCCATTTGTGAAACTGCCGCCAGCAACTCTTCCTCAGAGAAAGGCTTATACAGACAGTCGGCAAAACCTGCGGTAAGATACTTTCCCTTTTTATCGGAACGTGCCGTGATGGCTATGACGGGAATCTCCCATGCCCGGGGAATGTTCGATGTCCTCAACAGCTCAAGGACCGAGAAGCCATTTGCACCGGGCATCTGTATGTCGGTCAGCAGAAGGTCGTATTTCTGTTTGTTCAGACAATCCATCAACTCCCGGACATCGGTGCAGCAGTCACAGTGAATCTGACTGCGGGAAAACATTTTACTGATGACTTCCAGCTGGATACGGTTGTCATCAATGACCAGCACACGGATATCAACGGGCAATTCACAAACAGGAAAAAACTTCTCTTCCGGACCGACGAGTTGTTCGGCCGGTAGTATAGGCAGGAAAACAGAAAAACGGCTGCCTTTACCGGGTACACTCTCCACTTCCACATGCCCTTGCATTGAGGATACGAGTCGGGCCGTAATTGCCAACCCCAACCCGAAGCCGGGGATATTACGCGCATTGTCGAGCCTTTCGAAAGCTCCGAATATCCGTTTTTTCTCCTCAAGCCCTATTCCCATACCCGTATCCAGGACAGAAATGTGGAGATTTCCCGCCCGGTATTCCACCTCAAGAAGCACCTTCCCGTGAAATGTGAACTTCAAGGCATTGGACAGCAGGTTGCCGACTATCTGCCGGATATGCGAGCTGTCACAGTTGACCATAACATCCAGACCGGAGAAGGATGCGGTGAACACAAGTTTTTTCTGCCGGGCGGCAAGACGGTGGCTGTCCGCTATTTCTTCAAACAGAGTTTTCAAGCTAAAGAGTGTGTTTTTGGAGTGCGTCCCACCTTCATCCATCCGGTGATATTCCATCAGCGTGTCTACCAGAGCGAGCATATAATCGGACGAATGCAGGATATTGCCCAGATAACCGGCTCTGCGACTACCATCGCTTTCCAAAGGTAACTGTTCCGCACAGCCTCTGATAGCTGCCAGCGGAGCACGCAGGTCATGGGTCACCGAGGCCATCAGCTCCTTACGTGAACGGAGCAATTCTTTATTCCGATTGTCGGACTGTTCAAGTTCCCTCTCGTACCGGAGACGGCGGTTCAAATCCCGGTGGATGAGGATATACAATACAATTGCCAGTAAAGAGACAGACAAAGCTAAGCCGGCTATCACATAGTAGGAGTTATTCCGTTCAAGGACAAAGGTTCTGTAGCGTGCAGCAAAACGTTCGTTATTCTCCCGTTCAAATTCAGAGACCATGCTGTTCATCCTTTCGTTCAGCTCCATGCTGCCAACGTATAAGCTGTCCATCTGTGCCTGTATTTGCACTAATCTTTCAGCCTGTTCCAAGGAAAACCTTTTATTTAAAGAGTGGAGCATACGTGTTGTCATTTCGATTGAAGGGGCAAATGATAAGGGATATTGTTTACATTCAGCCTCTTCCCGCTGTTGCAAATAAACAGATTGGTTCTCTTTTTTCCTAAAAACGTTCCAAACATTTTTTTTCTTTTTAGGAATGTCTTTTGTATTGAATTCTAAAAAGGACATATTTTCCTTTGGCTGTACAGCTTGTTTCTGAACGGTCTGTGTAATGGAAGGGATACTTTCCTGTACAATGTTACCTATATCCAGCAATTCATTGAAAGCATGTATTGTCTTAAAAAGAAGGATTTCTTTATTCCAAAGAAGAAGGCACAATGAGTCAATGTGGCTTTTCTGTAATGGAGTATGGATATGCTTCTTTAAAAGTTGCAGACCGTCGCATATCTCGTGTCGTTTGCGACGGTATTTCTTCAAGTCGTCATTATCCCATGTTATGGCAATTTCCGCATAGGTAGAGAGCTCCAACAAGCTAATGTAGTTTTTTATTGCCAAACGATGTATCGCCGCCAGTTCCTTTTCTTCTTTACGCAGCATGTGTCTCACCCCCTGTTCCTGACGGAACTGATAGACAATGAAGGCTAATAGTAAAATTAAAATAACATAGCCGAAAAATATTTTTAACTTTAACCACATAATAAAACCAACTGTAAAATTTTATACAATATCCATACCTAATAGAGTATAAAATTTGAAAAGTCACAATACAACCTGATTAGTGTGTAATGGAACTTTCATATTAAATCATCTTTTATATTAATGATGTATTAGCCGAAAAAATGGATTCTACGTTTTGAAGAATAAAATGGAAAAGCTACTGAATGTAGTATTGTCTTCTGTCAATTAGAAAACAATGTTGGTAAAGCATTGTACAAATATTCTGCAATAGCTCGAAACTCATGCCGAGCCCCTTCTTGTTCATGAAAAGTCAGATGATTTACATCAAACACATCCGTAAATTTGGCCATGGCTTGTACTTGCGTCCATATCCTGTCGTAAGCTACATCATCTGTCCCGCTGCATGCCCAAATGTAGAAATCATTTTCCAGTGATGATGAAGAACGGACGATATTGGCCAGATGAGCCGCTGTTTCATCGGGATAATTCATTCCGGCAAAACGTCCCAATGACCATCCGTCGGAACTGATCGGCAGGAAATACTTGAAATAGTCCAGTGTATATTCCAGTGCATACCAGGTGGTTACCGCTCCCATGGAAAAACCTCCGATGGCCCGATGATTCCTGGAAGCCTGCAGCCCCTCTAAGTCCGTTTGCTGAGTGTATGTACAGTAACGGCTCTCTACCAATGGAAGCAGGTCGTTGACCAGTTCTTGAGGAAGAGCCTTGCAATAGGGGTCAGCATCAGGATAGTAATCGACAGGAGTGCCATATACATAACTTGTGGATACCACGATAACCGGAGACATGTCTCCCTTTTCGATCAGGTGGTCAAGCAAGTTCCGCATCATGCCGTTCTCGTTCTGAAAGAAGGAGGCAGCTGTTTCTCCATGCCCATGTACGAAATAGAACACATCATAGCATTCATCGGATGATTCCTTATACCCATACGGCAGGTAGACATAGGCCGTATTTGAGCGCATTTCACCGTTCCCATCCACATAGTTGCGGGTGCCATAGTCAATTTGCACCACGCTTCCTTGGGAAGCGGTTTCCTCCAGATATTCGGCTGGAACAGGTACGGTCTTGTTCAAGAGTGAGGGATAGCCGGAGGAAGTCTCAGCTTCGGTTACCTCCTCGTTGCCATTGCAAGCTGTCAGACACAGACAAAGCAAGAAGGTTTTAATAGTCATAGAAAATGTACACATAGTAAATTGTTTATAAGTTGCTTAAATATTATTCTTTGATTGTATATTATACCACGTTTGCTGGATCATTATACTAACGTATCGTGTAGGTAAGACTAAGCATCATATATGGCTCCAACACATTGCTTGATATATAATCACAGTAGTTGCTTTCTAACCGATGTGTAAAATTCCGGTTCTGTTTGAGTACATCAAAAGCTTCCAATTTGATTTCAGCAGCATTGTTTTTCAGGAATTTCTTACCTAAAGACAGATTCCATAGACAGTAATCTTTCGTACCCGTATCCAGACCTGTGTAACCTACATAGCTAAACGTACTGCGTAAAGTAAGCCCCCAAAAGAACATACAACCCAGTTTGACAGAAGCGGTATGAGTGATGTAATCGTTGTTTGTCGCTTCATCAGATGAACTGAATATATTGTTGATGGTAGCAGAGTAAGAGGCTGTAAAATCTATATTCTTATTGATATTGCTTCCGATAATTATTTTAGGTATTAAGTTCAGTTCACGTGTATCGCTTGTCACCCCATTAAAGACAGTGGGGGTATTGGTGTAATTGGCAGCTATGCTGACATTGATATTGCTGCGGATCAAATCAAGCGGAAATCCGTAAGTCAACATGGATTGCAGTGAATAGTAGCCATTCAAGTTTATCGGTCGGGTAAACTGTGCCCCCTTGTTGAGTGTAACAGAAGGCATCAACTCTATATTCTCATTGGCTACAAACGTGCTGTCTCCAATGTACTTCTGCTTATAGGTAGCTCCCAGCATGGCGATAAAAGTATGTCCGGACTTTGTCGTATGTATATAGCGAAGATTGGCTATATGCGATAATTCCTGATCCAGATAAGGGTTCCCGGCAAACAGAAACAGGGGATTTGAATTGTTGACCACAGATTGCAAATCCGTTATGGACGGCGAAGACGTGATGCTACGGTAACGGAACTGCAACGAATTGGCTTGGTCTAAGACATAGTGGAACATCAGTAAGGGAAGGACTGAAAAGTAACTGCGGGAGTGATGTTCGGATTGAGGATAGGTTAAATCTCCCTTCAAGTTTGCCCATTGGGTTTCCAGTCTCAACATGGCATTCCATCTGTCGCTCTGATAACGAATACCTACATTCCCGGATTGGGTCAGATAATCCGACCGATATATGCTGGAAAGATTTTCATCCAGTTGCTCGTAGGATTCCTCGTCCGGTCGTGACACAAAAGTCTTTTGTCCGTTCTCCGAATCAGAATAATTGAGCTTATATCCCAATTGCAACTGAAGCTCATCGGATATTTTTTCCGTAAAAGTCAGGTTGGAACGGAAACTGTATTGTTTTTTGATGTTATTCTTCAATTGGCTATGTTCTTCAGGAATGTTCTGTTCCAAAGAACTGTACAATAAGTCTGTAAAATCTGAACGGTTACTGCCATCCGTATTGCTCATGCGTCCGCTCAGCATCCATGATAATGTTCGTCCCGGTTTTGTGAAACGATGACGGAACAGCAGATCCGCACCAATATTATAGGCTTTGTTTTCTCCAACTGCCGTGGTACTTGTTTCATTGCTCAAGGCCCCGTCGGTTTTGTTTGTCCCTTGCAATGAATTGTTGCTGTCCATATTTTGAAAGCTCAAAGATGGGCGAAAAAGCAACGAACTCCGTTCGTTTATCTGGTAATCCAGCTTGAAATTGAACCGATGATTCCAGTTGGTCAGGTAATTCTCTTTATATTCTTCATAAGACATTTCAGCCAATGCTGCATCCAAATAATTACGGTTTGTTTGTTGAAGAGTCTGATTGTCTGATTTATTGAAAAAATAGCTCGAAGTTATTTTTAACTTTTTCCCCCATTGGTCTACATAATTCAGTCCCAGCCCATTGGTGGATGTAAGTCCGTCCATGCTGCCAATCATGAAGTCTGCTACGGAACTTCCACTTTGGTAACCTTTTTTCCCGCCTCCATTCCGGAATCCTTTTCTTTTGTTTCCAGAATTTGAAGATAGGATTCCTGTCAAATCTTCTTGTGAAAAATTCTGCTGATTTACATTGTTGGACATGCCTAATACTGATATACGTTGATTTTCATTAAAGAAATTCAGATTCCCATTTACCTTATAACGTTCATCAGTACCATATCCCGCAGTCATCTCTCCAAAAGTTCCTTGTCGGAATCCCGTTTTCGTGACGATATTTATAGTTTTAACTTCTTCGCCATCGTCAAATCCGGTGAACTCAGACTGGTCACTTTTCTTATCAAAAATTTCGATACTGGCAATAATGTCCGAAGGCAGGTTCTTGACAGCCAGACTGACATCCCCTTCAAAGAATTCCTTGCCATCCACTAAAATCTTTTCCACTTGCTCTCCCTGAGCCTGAACAGTACCGCCCTCGACAACAACACCGGGCATCTTTGCCAGCAAATCCTCAGCCGAGCTTCCCTGCATTACCTTGAACGCCTCCGCATTGTACATGAGACTGTCACCACGTTGTTCGGCTCGGGTAGCACGTCCCGTAACTGCAACTTCTCCCAGCAACTGTGAGTTTTCCTGCATATATACATTGATTTTGTTGGAAGTATTTGCTATTTTAACAGTTTCCATAAAAGCTTTATAGCCTACATAAGAAATATTCAGGACATAAGTACCTGATTTAAGCTTATTGAAATAGAATTGCCCGCTCAAATCGGTAGTTGTAAATAAGGCACTCCCATTTTCCGGAACCAATTTGACTGTTGCAGAAATTAAGACCTCATCCGAAGCCTTGTCTTTTACGACACCACTTAGGCTTTGAGCCGAAACGGACAGTGACAGGCATAGACATGCCACAAGCAAAAGTATTCTTACCATAAAAACAGCTTTGATTAAAAGAAGAAATTGATCATTCACCTCCAAAGGAAGCCAGAATCTTATTTTTTCAATAAAAGCGGCTACCGATGACTCTTTTATCGCAAAGAACATTGGGGGATTATATATACCGGCTATTCGCTTGAGCGTATATGATTAAAAATCCAATTGAGACGTTTGTCCGTATAGCTCTCTGTGCAAGTCTTAATATGTGACCAGCCATTTTCCACGTCAAGTATAGTTTCCCTATTCAGCTCCTTTAACCGTTCCATAAAAGAAGTGACTGGAGCAATGTCCATTAGGTTATCGCCAGTCCCCATCACCGTGTAGACCGGAGTATTGGCGAGCAGAGCAGCATCTACCGTGTCCGGATTTCCGGCTACCGGCATAACGGCGGCAAACAAGTAAGGATAGGCAGATGCCATTTTCCAAACCCCTGTTCCTCCCATAGAACCGCCCATTAGATAGATACGGTCTGGATCCACTTTTCCCTTGTTCATGTATTCATCAACAAGATTTTTTATAATCTCATTTGTCTGGACTCCCCACGTAAGGGAGTCCGGACATTGAGGTACAATCATAAAGGCATTAATACGGTTTCTGCAAAGGTAATCGGCAATCGTATAGATTGCATCTTCATTCATTTGTCTGACATTATCACTTCCACGCTTTAGTCCGCCATGCAAATAGATTACCAATATCGGTTTCTGTTGTGTGCCACCGGCTGTTATCACCGTTTCCCTGTAAGGAAGTGTGATGTTATTATATGACCATACATTGAAACTGAAGTCTGAATCTGTATATCTGCATGGTGTAGCTGATGCCCAAATGCTCATGTACAAAAGAATAGTTATGATTATCATGCGCTGCCGCTGTATTCGCAGTAAATCATTCTTTCGACTGACCACGCTTTCCTTTCTTCATGTCAGCGATTGACTGTTCTATCATCTGCTTGTAGACCGTTTGCTGTTCGGCTGTCAGCAGAAGGCAGATGTCCGCCGTCAGTTTTTCGAGGGCTTCCCTGCGCTTTTCACGGGGATATTTCTGCTTGTTGAAATCCGCATACAATTCACGGATTTTCGTTTTCTGCTCATCGCTCAGGGTCAGCTTTTCATCCATTTCCTTGATGCGCTGTTCAGTCCGCTGTTGCGCAGTGAGCTTGGTTTTACTTTCTTGTGCTGGTACCTGCAAGGTGGTAGCGATGGCAATGGCCATCATTAAAAACATTCTTTTCATACTAAATTTCTATTATGAGTTGATAAAAAGTAGATAATAATCTCTGTCTATTTGGATTGGGGAGTATCTGTTCTGACAACCCGGAACCCCACATTGGCATAGCCTTTGTTTCCGGATCGCACATCGTCCGATTTCTCGCTGCGGCAGTCGTCACGTTTGGCATCCCAACTGCCCCCTTTTACAAGATACTGTCCGTCGACGTCCGTTGAAGTGGTCCACTCCCAGCAGTTGCCCCAAAAGTCAATCCCTCCGCAGGCACCGGTAGATTGCTTGTAGGCATCTACGGCAGTCAGCCCCGACTCCACATGATTGGCATTCATGGCTACATCTTTAGGCATGTGTCCGGCACCCAAGATCCATTCTTCTTCACTGGGCAATCGATAGATATGCTTGCTATCCTGAGCCGTCAGCCATTGGCAGTAGGCTTGGGCATCCTGGAGGGAAATGTTCACTACCGGATAATTGTCCTGCCCTGATTTGTAAGTGAAACTGGGGTTAAAGGCAGCATACTCGGCATTGGTGACGGGAGCATACCCGATATAAGCCGTTGCATCAGAAGCCCCACGCAACACCATCCACGCATCCTTCGGATTATCGTCCCTTCGGGGGTCGATGAAACGGAGGAACTGTTGCTGGATTCGTGTTTCACGGTTCTCCACCATCTCATCAACGATACCCTGCATGTGTTCCACAATACTGTAAGTACGGGCTTCGCGTTCCAGTTCGCGCAGCTTGTTCTTCTTTCTGGCCACTACTTTGTCGTAGCGTACCCCCATCTGGTCGAGTAACGCCTGTCTGTTGGCTTCCGTCGGATTCTTCCGGTATAGGACAAAGAGCTTATGTGTCTTGGAATCCATTTTAGGCCGCCCTTTTTCCACCAGCGGTGCACCGGGCTTGTCAAACTCCAGTTCACTTTCCACCAAATCATCAGGACTGATGAACTCACCCAACTCTACTTTCTGATGTACTCCGAAATAGTGTGCCACCAGACCGTCCTTGTAAATGGAGAACCTGTATCCTCCATACAGATTGCAGGGGAGGGTGGAAATGTAGTAGTCCTTTCCGGGGATGAACCCGGACTTCTCACTGGAGATGTAGGTAATGATGGTGCTGGTATGCGCCATATCACCGACTACGGTTTTCCCAAAAGCATCCTGACGGGTGATTGCCGTACCAGCCAGCGGAAGACCGTCCACACTTTCCACTTCTATCTTCACCACACCTGCCATCGGAAGGTTAAATCGGATGCCACAACGCTGTTCGGCACTCCCTTCATACCCGTCTTCCTGGTCGGTCTGATGAATCGATACTGTTATTTTTGAGTCGCTGTCATCCTTCTGTGCGGACACAGCAGTGGCCGTCACAATGGCAACAGCCATTGCTAAAAATATTTTTTTCATCATGTAATGTGATTAGATAATTAGATGAGATCTGTTCTTACGACTCTGAAACCGACGTTGGCATAGCCTTGGCCTCCGGAACGAACGACGTCTGATTTTTCGCTGCGGCAATCATCGCGTTCCGAATCCCAGCTGCCGCCTTTGATGATATACTGCCCCTCAGCATCCGTTGAAATAGTCCATTCCCAGCAATTGCCCCAGAAGTCAATACCTCCGCAAGCACCGATTGTCTGGCTATAAGCATCTACCGCTGTCAGACCCGTCTCCACATGACCCGCATTCATCAAAACATCTTTGGGCATGTGTCCGGCACCTAAGATCCATTCTTCATCGGTCGGCAGACGGTAGCTGTGCGTCGGGTCATTCTGCGCCAGCCAATCGCAATAGGCTGTGGCTTCCTCTACGGTGACATTCACCACCGGATAATTATCCTGTCCGTCTTCATATGTAAAGTCTGACTTGAATGCTGCATATTCCGCATTGGTAACGGGAGCATAACCGATGTAGGCATTGGGAGCGGAAGCCCCTCTCAGCACCATCCACGCATCATTCGGATTTTCATCATTTCGGGGGTCGATAAGACGCAGGAACTGCTGTTCGAGCCGGATGTCACGGTTATCTACCATCTCGTCCACAATCTCCTGCATTTCTTCCACCACATCCAAGGTGAGGGCTTCTCTTTCCAATTCGCGGAGCTTCGCTTTTTTACGGGCTACCACTTTATCATAACGAACACCCATTTGATCCAGCAAAGCCTGCTTGTTTTCCTCTGTAGGGTTCTGCTGATATTGACGGAGAAGTGCCGTAGTCGTAGCATCCAGTTCCGGTCGTTCTTCTTCTACAAGCGGCGCATCCGGGTCGTCAAACTCCAATTCACTTTCAATCAGGTCAGCGGGTGTGATGAATGAGCCCATTGCCACCGTTTGATGCACACCGAAATAATGTGCCACGAGGCCTTCCCGATAGATAGACAGGCGATAACCTCCATAAAGGTCGCAAGGCAAGGTAAAAATGGAGCCCAATTATATACTTTAATGCACCAATCACACAAAAAAGCCGCACCCAAATTCAAACTTAGGTGCGGCTATTTTTTAAAAACTATTTCAACGAATAGATACATATTTCATCATTATCTAATAACTCAAATCTAAATCCAAGTTCTCTTAGATAATCATACATCATACCACGTGTACATGTTACTTCAGTTTTCCGAAAAATGTCTTCTCTAATCGTTTGAAAATAAACATACAAAGATTTGAATCTAAACTTAGTTAGTATTCTAAACAAGATATCTTTTATGCGATTATCTCGTTCTCTACAAATTTTTTCTATATCCATAATTAAACTAATTTTGGAATAAACATTTTTTAGAATTAATGCTCTATCGTCCGTCAAAACTCTAAAGTATTAATTCTTATTGCAAATATAGCAAAACTAAATGAAACGACCAAAAATCGCAATAAAAGACCACCGGAAAACATTTATACCAATGAATGTTTTCCAAAAAACAAAAGCCAACCACTTAATTATAAGGCGGTTGGCTTTTACTGTTATACTACTTATTATTTTTTAACACTTTCGCTATCTTTTCGAACACTCCTGCTTTCTTCTCATCCCACTCTTGGGCTTTCTTCTCGAAATACGGTATCATCTTATTATGCTCATCCAAACATTTCAAACGCATTAATTCTGTGTCAAAATTCGCACGATTACTAAGAAGCTCATGTTTATTACAAATTTTTACCAAACTACTTATTCCTGGTATTGGAATACTAGGTGCAAAGCCTTCTTCAATAAATTGGGTATATATCGAAAGACTATCAATAATCTCTTCAACCTTTTCACTATTTGGTTCACTTGTCGTCTTTTTAATGACCTTTTCTGTTTTACTTTCTTTTTCTTCCGCCTTCTTCACAACTTCTACTTTCTTCTTGGAAAAGGCTTCAAATGGGAACATATAAACTACTGAACATTGTTCAATGACAGAATTAGACTTCAAATAAGCAGAAACATAAGGTTCATTACCCAAAATGTCCTTATTATCTCTTTTGTTTTCATTTCTCGCCTTAGCATTCCAACGGAAATCGCTATCAACCATTGAATTAGCCCAAGTACACCAAGCAATAGTACTCCCCACCATCCAAACTTTAAAATACTTATCGCCTTCTTCTCCCGCATATTCAAATGCTTTCTGCGGACTCAAAATGATAATATCACTTTGATTAATATCCGTAAAATTAACTTGCTTTCCTTTACGCAAAGCATTCACGATTTTATCAAACAATGCTTCATTGTTTGCTTTCAGATACTCTATAACTGAATTTTCATTATTGCTCATATCTTCTCATTTTAATGTTTCTACCCAATTATCAAATTTCCGATAAACCACACTGCGAAAGCTGTCATATTGGCTACACCAAGTTTCTTTATAAAGATACCAAATGCAGAATTTACCCAAAAATCTCTTGGAGCAATCGTTACTTCCACACTCAAAGC
>ERZ773115.2622-NODE-2622-length-13747-cov-4.006792_pt1 | contig 13747 bp, 10 predicted proteins | sample MGYA00511116_ERZ773115 | MGnify/ENA primary metagenome ERZ773115 (study PRJEB29015, sample SAMEA2737869) | human gut metagenome | biome: human gut; feature: human-associated habitat; material: faeces | place: China | collected 2012 ... | reverse complement strand
TTCAAAGTGAAACCGATACACCGAGCAGTGAAAAATCTGCAATCTCTGAAATCCGTCCAGAATTTCTCCTGTAATGTCCTGTCCATATCTGACCATATCCCACTTTACTGTTCCGTGTGATTTGGGCTGGAACAGTAAAAACACCCACCATTTCCTAAACACGGTACACGATTCAGAGAAGCGCGATTCCGTAAAATCATTTCGTCCTGCGGCCAAAAACTTGCCTGTTTCCACTACCCTTGAAAATCCATGCCCCAAAACAGGTCTTTAAGGATGCTTCTGCCAAAAGGAAGTGGGGTGGACTGAAAAGTACATGTACCAAGTGTACTTTGGTACCGTAGTACATTTGGTACGGGTGGTACATGTATTTTCGGGTCACTTTCGCTTTTACAGAAACGGTTTTTGCAAAAGCTCAATGCCGACAAAACCTCTGGCGAACTTCCCACCGCCGATATTGACCTTATTTGTGTATTCAAGGTGATAGTGACTCTCATTCTGTTTGAGAAAGGAGCAAAAACGCTTTTGCGAAAGGCTGCTCATGGCATTATCATCACACCACAGCTTGTAAACAGCGTACAGGTCTTTGGAGCTGACTTCGTAATCTGCCTTGAAACGGATATACCCCTCGGAGCCTAAAAAATCGATAATGTTGTTGCCGTCCGATACCGCAGCCTCCATGTTGTTCTGCGCCGACTGGCTAAGTGTAAACTTGTAATCGTTGGCAATCAGGCGATGCAGGCCCGCAAGTGCCCACAGGAAAATGCCTTCCGCTTCGGTGCACATCTTTTCCGCAATATACGGATCGTCTTTCCGGTTCGGGTCTTTTTCTTTGGCGGAAAGGATAATCTGTCTGCGGAAAAAGCCCACGCTGTGGTCATTGAGAGATTGTAGGACGCCGTTGCCCAAGCCGATAAAGCGCACATACAAATCGCCCTGGTAGCTCTGCTGCCCCTTTTTCTCCAGATCCATCGGCAATTCTGCGGTGATGATTGCCTTGATGTGATTGGTCTGGGGCAAGGCTTCCAGCTTCATATCATCGTCCAGCATCACAAGCTCATGCTCCAGATCGGCACGAGCGAAGGGGCTTGTCTCCACCTTTGCGATACTGCCTGTGTTCATGTTGCTGCCCAGCAGCGCACGAAGGACAATACCAATGCGGCTTTTGCCCTCGCCACCTTTGCCAATCAAAAGAAGCATCTTCTGGCCTTTGGTGGAGGGAATAAAGCAGTATCCCATAAATTCCTGTAAAGTCAGAATGTCCTCTGGCTCCAAAAGCTGAGACAAAAAATGCAGCCATGTCACTGGCTGCGGAGCTTCTGGATTGTAAGAAACGGGCAGACGGTTCCGGCAGAAATCCTTTTGCGGACTGAATGTGCCGTTCAGATAATAGGTGCCGTTCGCCACATGGATGCGGTCTTGATACAGGGACAGCTTTTCGGTGCAGCACTCCATCCGCATGACATCCAACAGATTTGCGACTTTCTTTGCAATCCCACTGGTCACATAACACTTGATGCGGTCATAAATCACCTTTTTCAGGCGGTTTTCATCGTGTACTCTGCCGTTGACCGTGAAAAACGCTCCGTTTACCGTGACCATTGGATATTTCCGGAGAAATTCTTCGCAGAATAGGGCTTCGTTGATCTTCCGGCCATCAAACCATACCGGATTATCAAAGTGCGCGGTCTGCGTCATTTTCCCGCTCATAGCGTACATCCTCCTCTCTCTTTCTTGTGGTGTAGTCATGGAGAAACGCAACCTTGCTATCCTTCATCAGCTCGTCCACCACAGCAACACGTTCTTCCAAATCACCTACGGTCAGAATGTCAGTCAGATACTCGATGCGGTCAAGCATCTGGCAGGCTTCCACAAAACGATCATTCAGAGCATCGTCCGGCGTTTTGGGTGCATACCGTACTTTCCAATCTTCCAGCAGATGCAGATAATCCGTCAGCACACGGAAGCAAAACATTTCATCCTCCCGAAACTGCCGGATGTGAGGTCGCTTGGGTTTGTGGGGGAACTACTACAGCCTGTCCCGGCTGTGTAGATATACCGAAGTCCGCAGCCAGTCTTTGTGCCGCTTCATAGCTGCTGAGATCAAACATCTGTGCCGCAAAGTCGATCACATCACCTTTGGCTCCGCAGCCGAAGCAAAAGAAATATTCCTCATTTAACTTCAAGCTTGGATGCCTGTCATTGTGGAATGGGCAGCAAGCCATGCCGTTGCGGCTGACTTTCAGCCCGTAGTGTTCGGCGGCTTGTCTTACAGGAACTGCCGCTTTCACAGTTTCAAAAATATTCAAATAGCAATAATCCTCCTGCTTGCTCTTGGTTAAGCCGTTCTACCCATTCCGGTTCCTGACAGGCAACCCTGCTCGGCGCTGTGTCGTCTCCTTTGTGGAGCGCTCGTTCCTTTTACAGAAGTCATGGCGGTTTATCTCGGTCTGGACGGTCATTCGATTTTCAAGGCGTCTTTTCGATCCATCGTGAGCCAAGTTTACTGCAAAAAATAAGCGACCTTCGTTTATGCACGAAAGCCGCAAATGTCGGAAGTATAGACTTGAAAAATTGCAAATTTGCACAGGGTGGTTTATAATGATAGTAGGTTGGGAGGCGTTGCACATGAAGAAGAACTATGACGATGAGCAGGAAAATACCACTGCGTACCGTGTCCGCCTATTACGCCAGGACAGGGGATGGAGCCAAAAAGAACTGGCAGACAAAATATTTGTTGCTCACTCTCAGATCAGCCGTTTGGAGAGTGGAGAAACCACAAATATTGGCAGCGCTTTGTTAGTCTCGCTGGCTAAGGTATTCCATGTTTCAACAGATTATCTACTTTGCCTTACGCCCATTAGCGTACCGAAAAGCTATGATATTTCCCAGCTGGGATTATCAGAGGAAGTAATCCGCAGGCTGATTTTGAAGACGATTGACCCCGATGTGTTAAACAGGCTTTTGGAGCATGACCAGTTCCCAAAACTTTGTGCTTTGATGAAAAACTATTTCAGCAATACCGTTGCAAATGATATCATGGCAAGAAACCAGATTGTTGACCTTGCCACTGATCCTCTTGCAGAGCTGATGAGCGCCGATCCTTCAAAGCGAACGGAAATGATAAAAGGCCTGAGTTTTCTGAACTCCAGCAAAATTCAGAGTAATGAAGCAGACATAGAGAAAATCAAAAACATATTGATGAAGATCATTCGGGATGTAAAAGAGAACATGGCAGAGGAGCAACCCAGTGGAGCGGTTGCTACAGCAGAAGCAGTAAAGGGGATTCGTGCCGCATTACCGGACAAGCCACAATCTGAATTGACAGCCGATGATGTGTCAACAGCCATTACTGCCTACATAGGAACGATGATCACAATGGACGAGAATACTTCAGAACTGTTCCAGCAGCTTACCAAGCAAGTTCTTGAGCTCCCCTTGGATAGGGAAAATTAAGCGTGTCGCTGCGGCGGGTTTTTATATACCTCTTGCGCCCCCGTTGACACAGAAAAACTTTTCGCACAGCTACAAGGTTTTCTGCGCCACCTACACCCGAACAGCCGGATTTTGCTCATGGCAAATTCTTCATTTTGTGTATCTTACAGCCCACAAAATCCGCCTGTTCTGCTGCCACTGAAAACGGTCTGTCTGGCGTGGGACAGCCCCTTTCCAGCGTCAGCGGTCGCAAAAGGTATAACACACTAGACTTTGCAAGCAAAATCGTGTGCCAACAGGGGTGCTACCCGCCCCCCTATTGGAAACCCAGAGCCAAAGGGGCTTTGCCCCTCTGGACGCCCCGCCTGTCCATGCAGTGGCGATCCATCCTGCTCCCACACGATAGATACGCTCCTGCTCGGAACAGGTAAAACAGGCCCAGAGGTTTGCCCAAATAGCGGGGAAATCTCTGGGCCTGTTTTGGTCAGCAGCGGCTGGGAAAAGGTGAACGGAAAGCCTTGCTGACTGATAAATTTGAGTTGGATATTTTCGTATTGAGATGCGAAAATCTGTTGTTCCGAATTCCTGTATCTGGTATAATAAAAGCGTCGAATTTTCTGACCGGAGGTGCCCATATGGCCATTTCTTACAATAAGCTCTGGAAACTGCTCATTGATCGTAAAATGAGCAAGGCAGACTTACGCCGTGCGGCGGGAATCGCCCCCAACACCATGACAAAACTAAACCGCGATGAAGAAGTGACCTTGGAAACACTGGGGAAAATTTGCGCAATATTGAATGTAAATATTGGAGACATCGTGGACTTCCTGCCGACTGATCAAATCACCGAAGTGAACTTGGAGATAAAATAAGTATGACAGAAAATGTATTGTGTGCGCTGATTGGCGTAGGGGGAACACTGTTAGGGACCATTGTTGGTCTTGCTTTTCCATACCTATGCAGCGGATTTGGACGCAAACTTCTTGTTATTTCCAATATTGATGTGCGGTTTGGTACAGGAAAACCAGACGGCGAAGGCGGATATGATGGTTCGTGGATAAATTTTAGGGCTTCGATTCTCAACAAGAAAAATAAATCGTTGATTATTGAGAAAATTGCATGCGAATTATACAGCGGTTCAAACAGAATTGCCGTATGCTCCTGTGCCGATAAAGACACCGTTAGGAAAAGCGCAGGAGCCTACAAATATGATGAACTTCGATATATTGATGTTGCTTCAAAATCAAGCACTACAAAAAACATCCATGTATTTGTGCGTGGAGATTTGACCTCATGTGATAAGGTGGTTTTTGTGTATTCATGGGGGATAGTAAAAAGAAAGCAAATTGTTTGGGTCAAGGAGGATACACCCCATGCCAACACTTGAATGGATTGGAAAAGATAAAGTGGTAAACCACCACCAAGAGGTGCCTTACCGGGTGCTGGAGCGCCAGTACAGCTATGACGAAGCCGGACAGCACGTCGAGGACAACGGCAGCGAAAACATGATTATCCACGGCGACAATCTGGAGGCACTGAAAGCCCTGCTGCCCCGGTACGAGGGCAAAGTGAAGTGCATCTACATCGATCCTCCCTACAACACCGGCAACGAGGGATGGGTATACAACGACAATGTCAATGACCCCAAGATCAAAAAGTGGTTGGGAGAAGTGGTTGGCAAAGAGGGCGAGGACCTTTCCCGGCACGATAAGTGGCTGTGCATGATGTACCCCCGTTTGAAGTTGCTGCAACGGCTGTTGGCTGAAGATGGAGCTATTTTCATCAGTATTGATGATGTGGAATTTTATAATTTGCGCTTAATATGCAATGAGATTTTTGGCGATCACAATTTTATAGCCACTATTATTTGGAGAAAAAATTACGCACCTAAAGGAACCGCAAAACATTTTTCTGAAGATCACGATTATATTCTTGTATATGGAAAAAGCGCAGAACAATGGATTCCTCATAAAATGCCAAGAACAGAAAAACAAAATAAAGCATACAAAAACCCAGATAATGACCCCCGTGGATTATGGCGACCCAACAATTTGGCTGCTCGAAATTTTTATAGCAAAGGAACTTACTCTATAACATGTCCCAGTGGACGAGTTATCAAAGGCCCACCAGCGGGATCGTATTGGCGCGTTTCGGAAGAAAAATTCTGGGAAATGGACCGTGACGGAAGAATTTGGTGGGGAAAAGATGGAAATAATGTCCCAGCTCCGAAAATATTTCTATCTGAGGTAGCAGATGGAATAGTCCCACAAACCTTCTGGTCATATGAAGAAGTTGGCCATACTCAAGACGCCAAAAAAGAAATTAAGACTATTTTTACTGGTGAGACTCCCTTTGACACTCCCAAACCTGTTCGCTTAATTGAGCGAATCTTACAAATTGCATCTGATCCTGATTCCATCATCCTCGACTCCTTTGCCGGTTCTGGCACCACTGCCCATGCGGTTCTGAACATGAACAAGGCAGATGGCGGCAACCGCAAATTCATTCTGGTGGAAATGATGGACTACGCCGACAGCATTACCGCCGAGCGTGTCAAACGGGTAATTGACGGCTACGGCGAGGACAAAAAAGCCGTGGAAGGCACCGGCGGCAATTTCAGCTATTATGAGCTGGGGCCTGTGCTTCTACTGCCGAACGGCAACCTCAACGAAGAAGTAGGCCCGCAAAAAATCCGGGAATACGTCTACTATATGGAGACTAAAGAGCCCTTGCCCGCCGAACAGCCCACGGACGAGCCTTACTTCATGGGCTTGTGCCGCAACACCGCCTATTACTTCTACTATGAGCGGGAAAGCGTCACCACGCTGGACCATGCCTTTTTGGCTACCGTCCAGACAAAAGCCGAGGGCTACACCATCTATGCCGACCTATGCGCCATCCCGCAGGAGACCCTGCGCAAGCATAACATCACCTTTAAGAAAATTCCTCGGGACATTGCCAGGCTGTAAAGGAGCGTGAAGAAATGGAACTGAAATCTTATCAGAAAGAAGTCATTGCCGATCTTGCACGCTATCTGGAGCTGGTGGTGGAGCTGCAAAGCCCGGCAAAGGCGTATCAGACCCTCTGGAACGAAAAGAATGTTCTGGTGGGCTTCGGCGGTATGCCGAATTATGTGAATGTACTTCCCGGTGTGCCCCATGTGTGCGCCAAGGTGCCCACCGGCGGCGGCAAGACCTATATTGCCGCCAGTTCTCTGCGGACGATTTTTGACGCCATGCCCCAGCGCCGGGCCAAAGCCGTGGTGTGGTTGGTGCCCTCCGATGCCATTCTGACTCAGACACGCAAGGCGCTGGAAAATCCCGACCATCCCTACCGCCAGCGGCTGGATGTGGATTTTGGCGGGCGGGTGCAGGTATATTCCAAGGAGCAGGCTCTCATGGGGCAGAACTTCACCCCTTCCGCCGTGACAGAACAGCTTTCTTTGTTTGTGCTCAGCTATGATTCCTTCCGCACCAGCAAAAAGGAGGGGCGCAAAGCCTATCAGGAGAACGGTTATCTGGCCGAGTTTGCAAAGTGGATGGATGATCCGTCCGTTCTGCTGGCCGATACCGATGAGACGGCGTTGATCCAGGTAATCCGCTATCTGAATCCGATGGTCATCGTGGACGAGAGCCACCATGCCACTTCGGATTTGAGCGTGGAAATGCTGCAAAACTTCAATCCCAGCTTTGTGTTTGACCTGACCGCCACACCCAAGAAGAAAAGCAACATCATCTCTTTTGTAGACGCCGCACGGCTAAAAAAGGCCAACATGGTCAAGCTGCCGGTCATTGTCTATAACCGTAAGTCTCAGGCAGATGTATATGGGGATGCTATCGCCATTCGTGCCAAGCTGGAGGCACAGGCCAAACGGGAGCAGGAAACCAGCGGGCGCTATATTCGTCCCATCGTTCTGTTCCAGGCACAGCCCCGCAACAATGCAGATAGCACCACATATGAAAAAATCAAGAAAACGCTGGTGGATGGCGGCATTCCCGAAAAGGAAATTGCCATCAAAACCGGCGATAAAGACGAGCTGAAAAATATGGACTTGCTGTCCCCAGACTGCCCCATCCGGTACATCATTACCGTCAACGCCCTGAAAGAGGGCTGGGACTGCCCCTTTGCCTATGTGTTGGCCACGGTGGCAAACCGCACTTCTACCGTGGATGTGGAGCAGATTTTGGGGCGTGTACTTCGGTTACCCTACACGCAGAAGAACAGCAGTGAAGTGCTGAATCTCTCCTATGTCATCACATCTTCCGCAGACTTCCACCAAACGCTGGAGAAGGTTGTGGCCGGGCTGAACAGCGCCGGTTTCAGCAGGCGTGACTACCGGGCACAGGATGTGGACGTTCCCATTACAGCTGCACCCACACAGGAACCGGAGCAGCTTCCCATTGTCCCCCCTCCCGCTGACGAACCAGATCTGCCGAAGGTAGACGGCTCGGATTTGAAGGCGCGTTTTGAAGCGGCAACACATGAGGCAGAGCAATCCGTGCAGGATGGAACTATGCAGTCCGATCCCATGCTGTCACAGGCCCTGCAACAGAATAAAACCTATGAGGACGAGATCAACCAGGCCGATAACACTGCTTTGAGCCAGGCTCCATCGGAGGTGCGCGACAAAATGAATCAGTTCCGAATGAATGAGGAATTTGCAGACGAAGCCGCTGCTTTGCGCTTCCCCCAATTTATGCTGGAGACTGGCCCCAGTCTGTTTTCGGAAGCTCATGAAACCCTGGAACTGGAACATTTAGAGGGTGGTTTCTCTCTGCGGGACAAAGACGCTCATGTGGATTTCACTACCGTCAACGCTGAGATGGCGCGGGTGGATGTAGACGGTAGCAAAGACAGCACCGCAAAGGCATGGCGGTTGTCTGGTGGCGACAGCGCCTTTTTCCGGGAGTGGTTCAACACCCAGCCCTCGGAAAAGCGGCTCTCGCTGTGCAAGGGCATTATCAAGCAAAAGCTCTCCAAGATGAACTGCGTCAATGACCGGGAACTGGATGAGTACATCGACCGGGTGATCGGCACCATGAGCGAAGATCAGCTCTCCGAGCTGGAGCAGTCGCCGTATCCCTATGTCGTGAAAATTCAGGGAAAGGTAAAGGAATTGATTGCCCAGCATCGCTCCAGCGTCTTTGATACCTGGCTGGAGCAGGACAAGATTTCCTGCCTGCCCAACTATGCGCTGCCTGCGGTGATCTCCCCAACGGCATTTACCTCGATGGTGCCGAAATCGCTCTATACCGCCGAAGAAGATATGAACGAGTACGAGTTCAAGGTGGTGTGGGCACTGTCGGAGCTGGGCAACGTCAAGTGGTGGCACCGGAATATTTCCAGACTGGGCTTCCAGATTAACGGGCCCGTTCACGCCTATCCCGACATCATCGTGATGCTCCACAGTGGGAAGATTTTGATGGTAGAGACCAAGGGCGACCACCTGGACAACGATGAATCTAAGGAAAAAGCCAAAATCGGCGACCAGTGGGCGAAGCTGGCCGGAAAACAGTACAAGTATTACATGGTGTTTGAGACCAAGCAGCCGGACTATCCGGGAGCGTATTCCCTGGAGCGGTTTATGGAGATTGTACAAGGCTTATAAAATCACTTTTTTAGGTAAGGATGTATAAAGGAGAATGTTCTGTGGAAATTCTTAATGTGCGAAATTCTCATGAGCACGGAAAAATGCTTGAACTGTGTTTTAATCTGTGCCAAAAGTATGCCCTTATCCCTGTAATAGGGTCAGGTTTCTCGTTTGGGAGCCCGACTGATAATAATGGCACTATACCATCAGTCAGTGAGCTTACCAAATTCCTTTTTAAATATATTTCTGCTTATTCTAACTATAGTCCAGAAGATCTTATTGACATACAAAAAGAGAGTCTACCAGACTTATCTAATAGTTTCTGGGATATTTATAGCCGAATTCCCGAAAAGAAGCTCGAAGAATTTTATGAATACATTAATAAAAATTTTCAGAATATAACTTTTTGGAAAGACTTTCAATCTGAATTTTTGGAAATCCGATGGCCATATTTATTTACCTTAAACTACGATTCTCTTATTGAAAACTACAGTCCGAATTACTATCCGATTATTCCTTATGAGAAAATCAATCGTTACTATGCAAGAACTAAAACAAAGGTATACAAACTGCATGGAGACGCAGGAAAATACTTGTCCACAGGTGATAATAAGTATTTTATCTTGAGCAGAGATCAGTATGTCAAAAGCATGATGGACGATTCCAATAAAGATATGCTTAACGAGTTATTGACGGCATTTTCTTCAAAAAGTATTCTCTTTTTTGGATGTGGATTGTCAGAAGAACTGGACTTGCTTTACTCTTCTCAACTAAGTGTAAAAGAACGGGCCGAGGACATAGATACAACACAACAAGCTATTATATATATAAGTTTTGAGTCGGAAGATTCTGTCGAAAAGCCCTTTTCTCAAAGAATGGAAGACCGTTTGGCGCGGTATGGAATTACCACAGTCTTTAGGTTTTTTTCAGAAGAAGATTCTAAAAACTTTTTTCATGAACTAAGGGAGGCTACATCCAAACTATCCAAACCTGGAATTGAGGACTTTTTAGAAAAATACTCATCCATGCAATTCAATGTATTGAAGAAAGATGATATACGGTGCCGTGATTTTTTGCTACAAGAAAATCTAGTATGGAAATCTATTAACTCTCATATCATAACCATGCCAGGCTACTATATCACAAGGTCTCTTTTTAAAGATGCTGTAGATAGTATACCTAATGAACCGCTTTGTTTTATTTCCGGAAATTTCTTTAGCGGAAAAACAATTTTTTTATTAGATATAGCTCACTTTTTTACCACAAAAAAAGTCTATATTTTCCCAGCAGGTACAACAATAACGGAAGAGCAATTAGACGCACTTGTTCAGAAAGAAAACGCTTTGCATTGTTTTGATTCAAAATCGTTAACAACTGCACAAATCAAAAAAGTCTCCAGTGAATTGGTTCTAGGTGGCATCAAGAAAAAAAGGTCAAATATTCTTATTGTTATTGACAAATCGGATGCACCTATGTATAAGTATATCTTTGAAGCTAGGAATGCATCTAGAAAGTTTACGATATTTTCTCTTGATAGCCAATTTGACAAGTCCGAAAAAGCAAAATTCAATCAGAAAGTAGGAGCTATCAGCTTATCTCCGTATGAAAAAAATCAAACCGTTTTAGATTATATTGTTAATAACGAAAAAAAGATTTCTGGGATTCCTAGTTCTCAAAGATTGTTTCTTGAACCGCAAAAAGAGTTGTTGGCTCAAGATGTCCAAAAACGCATTAAGGCATTGGTTATGCTGGCTACCGAAATAAGGATTCCGGCCAATCGCGCTATACAATTTGGAATTGACGGAGCTATCAACGGCATCATAAAGTGTTGTGATCCTTCTGGTGGAACAGCTGTTATCGAAAAAGATTATTCTGTCTATAATGGTAATTCTTCTGGATATGAATTTGTTTGCAATTCAAAATATTGGATTATAAGGGCATTATCAACATATGCAAAATCTGACCCTAATAGTATGGAAATAATTGCAAATGCATACTTAAGTATAATTAAAGATTATCGCTCTATTTATATCGGCAACGATGTTGCGTTCTATCAAAACTGTGAGCCTTACTACTTTTTTGATCATATCCAAACGCTGTTTAATGCGCGCTGGTTCCCCAATTCCTCGAAACTAATGAACGCAATTTACGATAAGCTTTTATCTGAATTGTCAAACAGTTATCAGTTCTTGCATCAAAAAGCAAAAGGCAAACTTATTATCGCTCAGGTTCAAGTCAAAAATAGGAATCGGTATATGGCGAACATAACATTAACCGAGGCTGTTTACAATATTACTAGAGCACAAGATCTTGCAAGCCAGTATCCTGATGCCAAAAACATAGACGAAACTCTGTTGCATATGGCATACACCAAAGGGAGAATATTTATAGAATTTAGCTGTATTTCTGACGAATATATCCCTAAAGCGGTCAATGCTTGCTACGAGCTATACGAACTGCAAGCGCGTTCAAAACACGATATTTATGATTTTATGACTGCAAAAGGTAATGATGGGTGGGCATTTAATACCTTCAAGAATAAACTCATGAATAGACGCTGCTTAGACAGATGTACAGGCTTAGATTATCATCAAGCAAGTTCTTTACTACAGCGGTGGACAGGTAAAAGAATTCAAATTATGAAGCGCGAATAGCAGTAAAATGCCCCGCAAGAAATAAGTAGCAATTCAATTTACTCTTTTAGGAAATCCCTCAGCTTTAAAGCAAAACGAACGATTGCATTATAGGCAATCGTTCGTTTTGTTATCTGCTCATAAAATCGATTTCACAACATTTGAAAATGCTTTAGTGCCTCCATAATTGCCGCTTCCTTTTCTGGTGGGCACTGCGGCACTTTGGCATCTTCCTTCTTTGGCAGGTTATAATTCTGTCCCACATCCAGCCCGCACTTCCGCTTGACTTGGGAGATATACAGGCTGGACACCTTCAAACCGTACTTCTCCAGCACGTAGGCTTTGATCTCGTCATAGGTAGCCCTGCTTTCCGCAGCCGTTAAATCCAGTTCATCCATGCTGACGTCCACTTCGATATGTCGCTCGACATGGAGTTTGGTCAAAAGGAGAACCGCTTCCACATGGCTTGAGGGTTGCGTTTGTTACATCGTTTTGGTATAACAACTCACAACCTCACAATGCTTCGTCCTTGGAAACAGATCCACCGGCTGGACCTTCTCGGTGCGGTAGCCTTGTGTTTCCAGCCACTTGGCGTCTCTTGCGGCAGTGGAGGGGTTGCAGCTGACGTAGACGACCCGGCGGGGGGACATGGCGACGACGGCGGAAAGGGTGGCCTCGTCACAGCCTTTGCGGGGCGGGTCGAGGACGATGACGTCGGGGTGGAGGCCCTCGGCGGCGAGCTGAGATGCGGCTTTGCCCGCGTCGGCGCAGAAAAAGCGGCTTCTGGCGGCGACGGCTTCGCCCATGCGGGCCGCGTTGGCCTTGGCGCTGTCGATGGCTTCGGGGACGATCTCCACGCCGATGAGCGAGCGACAGCGGTCCACCATCGAAAGGCCGATGGTACCCATGCCGCAGTAGAGGTCCAGCAGAAGGTCGTCCGGCTGGAGCTGAGCGTATTCGGCGGCGATGCCGTAAAGCCGCTCGGCGGCGAGGGTGTTGACCTGATAGAACGACAGGGGGCCAAGCCGCACCGGAACGCCGCAGAGGGTGTCCTCGATGAAGCCGGGACCGCAGAGGGTGTGGGTCTCTGTGCCCAGAATGACGTTGGTGTTCCTGGGGTTGACGTTCACGAGGACGGTGGCAATGTCCGGGAACTGTGCGGTCAGCTGCTCGACGAGTTCGGCGCTGTGGGGGAGCTTTGCGCGGGTGCAGACGATGCAGACCATGATCTGGCCGCTGTGCGCACCCCGGCGCAGGAAGATGTGCCGCACCAGGCCCTTGCCGGAAGCCTCATCGTAGGGCTGGATGCCGTGTGCACCGAAAAAGCTGCACAATGCGTTGCCGATGTCGTTCAGGATGCCGGGCTGCAGCTTGCAGTCGGGGCAGGGGACGATGCGGTGGGTGCGACCGGCGTAGAAGCCGATGCAGGGGGCGCCGTTCTTGTCACGCCCGACCGGGAACTGGACCTTGTTGCGGTAGCGGTCCACTTCGGGGGAGGGGAGGGCGTCCAGCACCGGCACATCCAGCCCGCCGATGCGGCGGAACGCATCGACGACGTTTTCCTGCTTGGCCCGAAGCTCGGCGGCGTAATCCAGGTGCCGCAGGCTGCAGCCGCCGCAGGGGCCTGCCACGGCGCAGTCCACGGGGATGCGGTCCGGCGAGGGGGTGCGCAGGGTGTCCAGAATGCCGAAGGCATAGCGGCCGCAGTCCTTGACGATGCGGATGTCGGCTTCATCGCCGGGGGCGGTGCCGGGCACGAACACGGCCTCGCTGTCCGGCGAGTGTGCCACGCCGCTTCCGTCGTTGGAAAGCCGCTCAATGGTCAGGGTCAGCACCTGATTTTTCTGTAAGGGCATGGGGATTCTCCTTTTGTGGTGGGGTTATTCCGAGGCTTCGGGGGCGTCGGTCTGGGACGCCAGATACTTGCTGGGCGGCACGCCTTTGGCGCGCTTGAACACCCGCGAGAAATAGAACTGGTCAAAGAAGCCGACGGAGATGGCGACCTCGGCAATGGACAGGTTGCCCGCGCGCAGCAGCTTGCAGGCTTCGTTGATGCGGTATTCGGTCAGATAGTCGATGGGGCTTTTGCCCA
>ERZ773115.2616-NODE-2616-length-13771-cov-3.748688_pt1 | contig 13771 bp, 8 predicted proteins | sample MGYA00511116_ERZ773115 | MGnify/ENA primary metagenome ERZ773115 (study PRJEB29015, sample SAMEA2737869) | human gut metagenome | biome: human gut; feature: human-associated habitat; material: faeces | place: China | collected 2012 ... | reverse complement strand
AAAGATTGAATGAAGGAGAATCAATGGACAGCTCGCTGTCCCGTGAAAATGGGGTTGTAAAATCCCGTAGCCTATTAGGGCATTTTCACCGTCTCCGCTTCGCGTCCGGCAGTCAAAAAGCCCATAAGCCGGGGAACTTCCCAGGTCCCCGGTATGCCTCCGGCTGTCTGACGGGATTTTACAACAAGAATAACAATAAAATAACAAACAGATATGAGTAATACACAATACGCTGTCTGCCACCTGCAGCGTGGCAGCGGTAATGACAGTGGAATGTCATGCCATATAGAAAGAAAGGATGCCAAGGGAAAGATTTATGTGCCGGTTAATGCCGATGCGGACCGGACACATTTCAACCGTGAGTTGGTCAGATTTCCCGATGGCGTGTCCAACCGTACCGAGGCGATACAGCACCGCATCGACACCGCCGGGCTGCGCCGCAAGGTCGGCAAGAACCAGGCAAAAGTCATCCGTGTCATCCTGACCGGGACACATGAGCAGATGATGAAGATTGCCAATGGCGGCAGACTGGACAGTTGGATTGATGCCAACCTCAAATGGCTAAGGGATACATTCGGTGAAGACAACCTTGTGTCATGCGTGTTGCACATGGACGAGAAGACACCGCACCTGCACGCCACCGTCGTACCTATTGTGACCGGAGAGCGCGTCCGCAGGAAGCGGGAGGGTGAGAAGAAGTACGAGACGAAGTCCGGTCCCCGTCTGTCAGCGGACGATGTGATGCGGCGCACCAAACTGCACGAATACCAGAACAGCTATGCCGCAGCCATGAAACCGTTCGGGCTTCAGCGTGGCATTGTTGGCTCCACGGCAAAGCATCAGGCCAATTCGGATTATTACGGGCAGCAGGTAATCCAATATGAAGAGGACATAGCCAAGTTACAGGCCGATGTGGAGAAGGCACAGGAGGGCAGGAACACCATCCTCGCATGGTTCGGCAAGGGAGACCTTGCCAAGGCAAAAAAGGAACTCGCGGACAAAGACGGGCAGATTGCCGGACTCAACAAACGGATCAAGGAACTTCAGGCAGAAAAGGAACGGTTGCAGGAGCGGCATAAGTCGGAAATCGAGAAGCTGCGGAACGGCTATCAAGCGGAGATAGACGCAGCCATCCGCAGGGCGGAAGCCGCCGAGCGGCAGTCAGAAGAGAAAGATGCCGTCATAGACAGGCAGCGGAAGCAGATAGGCCTGCTCGACCGTAAGGCAAACCCTCAGCGTTACAGCCTCTCATCCGGTGCCGAACTTGTGCGCATCAACGTGTCCAACTACCGAAATCCGCGCTCCACATCTGGACACGGGTCGGAGAGGAGCTTTTTGAGGACACCAAGTTTCAGATAAACTATGATGTAGCCCAAAAGCATTTTAACGGCCAGATTACGGACGAGGAGTTTGTCAATGCCGTGTTCGAGCCGCAGGAACAGGTAAGCGGGAAGCAGGCCGAACTGTTAGGCGCTGCATTCACCCTTGCTGTCGGTGGACAGGCAGAGGTTCATGTCGGTACTGGTTCTGGCGGCTCATCGTCTGACCTTCCGTGGGGCGAACGGAAAAACAAGCAAAGTTATTGGAAAAAATAAGCCTAAAAACCTTTTATGAAGTAGAATAGGTCTAATTTTCCATTATTCTAACAATCGTATGAGATTCTTTTCTTATATTTGTGTCCAAAATTTGACAATTCAAAAACAGCTCCAATGATGAGCAACTCTTTTGTAAGATATCTTTTAGAAGGAAATAATTACCCTTCAAATGGACAAGTTGTATTTGACTCTTCTGATCATATACGTTTCCAAAATGGACAAAATGTATCTGGACATAATTACGGATGCAATCGTCGACTCGTAATTGAAAAAAACATTCAAGGGGATGAAGGTTATACAGTCACAATGTATAATCTTGATGGGGTTCATCCACTTTGGAAGAACAATGTTCAGATGGCACCTAAGAGAATGAAAATAGTTAATGTAGAAGGAAACATTGTAGAACTGCGAGGATATGGCTACGATGAAAATGCCCTTGCAATAGGTGCACCACTTCAAGCTGCATCTTTTGAGAACTATGGTGTAGCTGTCATGATAGAGGACGACTCTATTGTTCGTGCACAATTAAATATGTTTGACAGAAACATCAGTATCGTATATTTACAATAAAACAAATCAAATATGGAATTAGAAAGAACTTTTGACGATAACGTCTATTCGAATGTAGATGACGGTTCTGTATTCCCTCTCTTTGTGCGTTATTCTGAAAAGAACGTTGATTTCAATAACAAGAACAACTCAACGAGCTTTGAAGATATGGTCGCACAGATTAAGGGCGTACATGAGTGTTGCTTTATTCATAGACGGCAAAAAAATAGAGACGGCAAGCTATTAGATGAGCTTGCTGTAAAAATTGATGAAATTAATATCTCTTTAACAGCAAAATTTGCTCGTGATGGATTTTCATTGATTAATCCAGTTCTATCTGAGAAGAATATCGTTCTTCCAGAGGAAAACGAGTATTCAAAGAGAAAATGTGAGATAAAATTTGTCGATCAGAACGAAAGTGAACTTCGTCTGATAAGTGGAGCTGGCTCATATTGGTTAAACCATACAGAAGAGATTAGCAATTTCCTAAAAGATTGTTTTGCCTTACCAATTCCTCCAATTGAAATTCACATAGAGGAGGATAAGGAAATGTGGCAAGCATACTTGGATGGTTTAAATGCACTTCTTGACGCAAAACGAGATTTGATAAAAATCGAAAAAGTCACTAAGCAAAAGAATGGTTTAGTTCGACTTGATTTTGACATGGATAGTTATATCCAAAACTTTAAGAATAAAATCGAAGACGAACTTCAAGGGAAGTGTGAAATTGAGCCTACAGTAGAATTAGAAGATGGAAACTGTACGATTTCGTTTGATAGCTACCAAATCATTCCTGACGACACAATAGATGCAATTAAGAGTATAGGAAAGGAGTACTGTTATTCTGCAGAAGAGCAAGTAACAAACTATGTGCATGGCTCATTGGAAGTCCTTTCTGACCCAGAAGAGCTTGCATCTATTGTTGCTGATATTGAGCAAGAATTTCATAATTTCGGATCTTCTTTTAATAAAAAAGGAGATAATGATTTCGTTGCTTCTACAGATCGTGAAATTGCCATCTTGAATCTAATTGTTGATAAATTGTGTAAGGGTATTGCTGAGGTCAGAAATACAACTCAAATTCAAGTTGGTTTACGCCCATCAGAGAGTTCCTTTGACATAAATTCTGTAAGATCCGACTTGTCTTTTGACTGCAAAATAGAAGCTGCTGGCAACTTCTATTTTGTTACGTCAAGAAAGCCTCTCACTACCCAAGAACAGATATTTTCTAAACTATCATTTGTTAGTTGTAGAGCTTCGATAAGTCCACAAAGTTTTAATCCAGAAATCGTCATAGATTCTGCAACCCCCAAAGGAGATGCTTATTGTTGGATCCTCAATGACATCGAACAAGCACAACATGTTGGTTCTTTGTTTAATCAGGTTCGTAAAAACTATCCTGATCAGCGCGTAAGCAGCGTATATCAATATGCTTTTAGACCAATTATTGACAAGATGATTTTGGCGGACTTGAAGTATAACAATTACGAAAACAAGTCTATCTTTGTTGATGTACCAAGATCAAGTATTGTTTTGTATCCTAAGACAGAAGAAGAATACAATACTCTCAAAGAAACTATACAATCACAATTAGGCGAAGACGTCGAAGTTGTATTTCCCAAGTACACTCCGTCTGCCTCTGTTATATTCTTATGTGATGATATAGAATTTAGAAAATCATTGTTCGAGAAGGTTGGTGTTGAACTTATAGACAATCGTAAAAACTTCACTTTATATAAATTGAAGAAAGATGCAACACGATTGGATTTTGAGTTCAATTTCACTACTATAGAGGAACGAGAGAAAATTATTGCGATTATTCGTGATTGTATCTCAGGTGTACACGGTATCAAGTTAAACTTTGAAAAGTCTAACGACAAGGGTATAACAACTTGGAGTCTTACAGAAGATAAATCGCTTAAACTTGAATTGGAGCAGAAGCTCCAATCTGAATACCGCGAAGAGTACGTCAATTTTGTAAATGGAAAGAAATACGACGAAGTCTCAGTGATCGATGATGAAGAGTTTGCTTCAAGCAAATTCCGTTCAAGGGAGCGTATGGTTAAATTCAAGCAACGTGCATTCTTGAAATATAATAGTCCGAAGATTGGAACATGCAAGCGTCGAGGAATTGACTTTGCTATAATTCAACTTGATACCGAAGCGGAAGATGGCATTGATTCTGGTGACCTTCACATAACAAAGGGTGATTACATACAATTCCCTGCGATGGGCGAGGCAATGGAATTGCTTCGTCAGAGTCGTGCAATGAATCGTATTCTACGCCCTTCATCAAAATTCAATCACAAGCCGATAAATGAAAACCTGCAAAGTTTCATTTTTGATCCTAAGTATGCAGGAGAAACCGTTGTTAGCATAACAGATGCAGTTGAAGACATTAAGAAAAACTGCATATCAAGACCTGTTCCAAATGACAGACAGATAGAAGCTGTCGCCAAATCAGTTCTTGCTAATGATTTGGCTTTGATACAAGGTCCTCCAGGGACAGGTAAAACAACCGTTATCGCTGAAATAATTTGGCAATCAATAAGACGGAATCCAGAATGCAAAATTCTGCTCACATCACAGACGAACCTTGCAGTAGACAATGCACTTGAAAGACTGCAGGGGCAACCTGGTATTCGTCCGATTCGTATTGGTAAGCCAGATAAACTTGAACCAGAAGGTCGAAGATTCTCTATACCTATTATTGATAGCTGGACTGCAGATTCTAAACAAAATGAAGACAATGCTGCAAAAATATGGATCGACAGAATTTGCAATGCCATTTCTAACGATCCTAAATATGCTACTGCGACATCAGCATGGAAAAAAGAACTAGAAGACCAAGACCAACAGTCCCGAAGCCAATTCTGCCGGTTGTACAAGAAAAATGTAAATCTTGTAGCAGCAACATGTAGCATTTGTGGTTCTACGGATTTTATGAGAACATATTGCGACATTTTTGGTAGTAATCAAAATGATGACATGTTCTTTGATGTGGTTATCATGGATGAAGCTTCAAAGGCGACTCCTCTTGAAATGGCAGTTCCGTTGGTTCTCGGTAAGAAGATTATTATCATTGGTGACCATAAGCAGTTGCCTCCGATGTTAGACGAAAATACCGTTGATTCATCATTGGAAAAGATTGGCCAAAAAGAATTGGCAGAAAAACTTCGTAAGGCAGAATCACAGTTTAAGCGATTGTTCGAATCGGCTGCAAAGGTTCGTAAGACTATCGTTTCAACACTTGATACGCAGTACCGTATGCATGAAGACATCATGAATACCATTAAGCAATTCTACGAAGAAGAATTGGCTGCTACAGGTGGCCTTAAATGTGGTATCTTGCAATCCATGGATGATCCTGATCTTAGCAATAGGGGAAGTAGGTGGCATGGCTTAAGCCTCGAACCAATATTCAAACCTGAATACCATGCAATTTGGATAGACGTAACTGCACCAGAAACCCGATTAAACCCAGGTTATAAGAATGAAGGTGAGTTGAAGGCTATTGATATGGTTTTGAAAGCTCTGCAACAATCGGAAGGCTTTGATGAGTTCATGAAGGCTCAAAAGAAGCCTGAAGACAAAGAGATTGGTATCATTACATTCTATAGTGCTCAAAGCCGTGAAATAAAGCGCAAATATAAGGATTGTGGTTATAGAATTGATGTCGTCGACCGATTCCAAGGTATGGAGCGTAACATTATTATTGTATCAACTGTCCGAAGCAATGCTAAGAATAACATTGGTTTTGCAAAAGAAATAGAGCGTATAAATGTTGCTTTCTCTCGTGCTCGCAGATTGCTTATTGTTGTCGGTAACAAACGCCAATTCGAAAGCAATAGCAACTATGCTGCATCCATTCAGTGTATGAAGACATTTCCTGTTGAACAATTAAGAGCCGCATTACGATGAAAAATAAGAGACAAAAGACAAATAAAAAACAGCAAGTTGCCATTGTAGAAAGTTTAGACACTAAGATAGCAAAAGCTGTTTATGCCGAAAAAAAGATTTCGGAAAGAATCATCGGCTATTTCCCTTACGAGCTTCAGTTTGTAAAGGCTACATATTTTGGTACAACTCAACGACCTGCTAAAATTTCTGCAATAGAAAAAGGAATAGTTGGCATACTGCTAATTGATGGCCATTCGTCTTTTAGCACCATTGGTCAAATCCTTGGATTAGATGTAGTTAATGACAAAGCAGAAAAGTCAATCTTGTCGAAAGCTTTGGATGGACTTCGATCTTTTAATGCTATTGAAGGTGACGACGACTATATTGTTCTTACCGAAGCAGGTAAGGTGTATGCTGACAAAGGTGAACGTCCTGACACATACCAAAAGTCTTTTGACATATTTGTGGATTCAGACCATGCTGATTGGAAAACTATTAAAAATGCATTGTCTACAGTAAATGAGCATATAAAATTTATCAACACTAAGTGTGAAGATCTGTCTTTAACAATAGATGAAATAAAAGAATATGCCGCTGTACAGGCTCAAGATGTACATTATCCCCAAGAGCGTTATTTGCTAGAAAGTGCAGATTGGAAAGAAGGACATAAAGGTAGCTATAAAATGTACATATGCTTTGTGCAAGGTGTAAGTACTGGTATTGTTAGAGCTTTTGCATTTGATGAAAACATAAACAGCCTTAATCCTGTTGTCGCAGAATACATCAATAGCGATGCTACCTTGGCATCCCAGTTGTTGGATAAATGTATAAAGTTAGAGTGCGAAATGAATTTTGACACTCAAATACTTGATGAAGAAGCTGCAAAGGAAGCGAGAGCTAATGTTTCGCTAGACATTATCGAGGCTGAAAAGCGTCTTGTTGATGAAGAGGCAGAAGAGGAGCAAATAGTTGAAGAAACAAATGCTGAAAATGAGAGCAATAAAGTAGAAAAAACTTCAATTGCAAAACCTGCCAAGAAGACAACAGTAAAGACAAAAGATCGCCTTCATAAGAAAGCGTTGTACGACTCTGTTTCATTTGAAGTTGAATTGCAGAAGATTTTCAAGGAAGATAATCCAGATGAAATATGGCTTATGAGTCCATGGATTAGAAAATCTGCATTTATGAATGACAGAGGCCCTCTTATAGAGAATTTCTTGGCAGATGAAAACAAGCGCATATTTATTGCTTATTCCGAACCAGCTCAATCCCAAAATGATGAGAAACCCATGATGGATGAAGAAGTTGAGCCAGGAATAAAAATGCTCGCAGATCAATATCCAAACTTCTTTTACGTTCAATTGCCAGAGTTTCATTTTAAGAATGTCATTGAAGTAAAGGGAGATCAAAAGATACTATTTTCAGGCAGCTTCAATGTCCTGTCATTCTATGTTTCTGAGCATCAAACACATGTTAGACGTGAAGAAATGGCATTAGCTAACCCATCAATAGCAAAAAGCAAATACGTTAGTTTCCAAGTTGAATTTGCAGAAAAATATGCAGAGCGTATTAAGAAAGAAATTGAGGAATTGAGTATAGAAGCTGCTGGAAGTTACGAAAATGAAAGAATGGATTACTTCCTTGGCATTGATAATTCTGAAATAAAAAAAATATATATCCCTATAGTTGAACTGTTAGAAGAAAAGAAGTATCAAGGTATTGTTTCATCTATACGTAAGCGTTTGACTACAATTGGACAGCAACTCGTTGCTCTTGCCAATACCATAGGTGTTAATAGCAAGAAAAAGATAGAGCTAAAGAAAGAGTTGGATATCATTGAGAAGGACATGAACACAAATTCCGTTGATGATCCGTCACTGGCTGAGCTTCTTTCCAACAACAAACAGTTGCTTGAACACGTCAAAGAACAGAAGATTTTCCCAGGAAGAAAGGAAGGCTTTAAGAGAAATAATCCTCAGCAAAGACAAACAAGCCCAAGAACAATAGGTGCTGTGCAGCAAAGTAATATTCTTAGTGAAGATCCAGAAGCAACTAAAGACGGTCTATCTTTGTATTTAGCAAGACTTAGTCAGGCATTCATTAATCGAGAGATAAAGAAGACTCCTATGAATGACAAACTGCTTGCTATAGTTCAAGATGATGAACTCGTCAAACTAATGGAAATGCTTACAGTCATGCCTTCACGTAACAGAGATAATGCTTTTGATTTATCAATTGGTATTAGCAGTTATTTGTTTAGGTATCCTACTCTTTTCAATCACAAGGAAGAATTTACTGCAAAGCAAAAGCGAACACAGCAATGCTTAACTCAAGTGAATCAAAACAATATACAAGAAATAGTAAAGAAGTTATCATAACATGTCAAGATTCGAATCATCAAGATTTGTGCGCAACCCTCAGGTAATGCATGTGGACGTATTAAAGTCCGCATGCGATGCTTTGGGGTGGCAATACACCATCCACGATAACATACTAACAGTTTCGGATGCTAAGCAGAAATCTCGCCTATATGGTGAGTTTGCATTAAAGTTGAACCTTACAACAAATGAAGTCACTTACAACACGTATTATATGCCTAATGCCACCCAAAAGGTATTAGAACTTCAAGAGCAATTCTACGCATTAAATGCCACATATGCAAAGAACTCATTAATTCAAGAGTTTAAGAAGAAAGGGTTTAATTACAAGGAGAATGAACATTTCACACCAAACTCAGAAGAGGTATATAGCTTCTATATGGTTGGACGCTCTAAAGATAAAAATGAGACGGAACCTGTTGCGCAAATAAAGTTCACCATCCTTAAAGATGGCACGGTAGTAACAGATTCCGACTATTTGCCTAACGATGTCAATGAGCGTGCTCATGACGCAATGGATGTTTTGGAACAGCTGTTGGGAAACAAGCGTGTGATGACAAAGAAACCTATACCTGCGAAGTATGCAGGAAAGCTTAAGCCTCGCCGAGTAAATATTCAAACTATTGAACAGAAATAGCCATGGAGTCAATTTATACAAAAATCAAAGATATGCTATCTGCATATTACCCCGTGTTTTATCTGAATAGTTTTGAATATGACAGGACAAAACAGAAAATAGAGGGAATTGCAGACCTTTTACGCACAGATAATAAGAAGGTGCGTATCTATACTTGGAATTGCGTAGAGGGCTTGATGGAGAAGACCTCAGAAGGCTCTTTGTATAAAGGAGAAGAATACGATGAACCAGAAATGACTTTGAAGTATATCTATAAGAATGAGAATAGAGAAATTAAAGATATCTTTATTCTTGAAGATCTGAGCAATTACATTGAAGAGGACAAAATCAAGTATTACATCCGTAAGATAGCTGAGCATGCAAAATTCACGAACACTCATGCAATAATCCTTTCTGCTATATATAAATTGCCTATTGAACTTGAAAAATATGTCACAGTCTTAAACATCCCTTTGCCTGACCGCCTTGACTTAGAACGGACATTAGGTCAAGTTGAACGACAGTGTAAAATCAATCTTAGTGTTGAAATGCGAAACAGAATGATCGATGCAGCACTTGGTATGACCTCAATGGAAGCAGATCTCGCTTTTTGTTTGGCAGCAGTCAAGGATGATTTAGGTGAAAATGCACCTTATACAGTATCATCGGAAAAGGAACAGATTATTCGCAAGTCTGGTATTCTTGATTATTTCCCCAAGAATGAGAATTTGAAAGATGTAGGGGGTATGGAAGTCCTCAAAGATTGGCTTTTTAAGAGGAAAAAAGCTTATGAGAAGAAAGCACGAGATTTTGGCTTACAAGAACCAAAAGGATTGCTTTTACTTGGTGTTCCTGGTTGTGGAAAAAGTCTGACGGCAAAAACAATTGCTTCGTTTTGGAATATGCCTTTGTTAAGGCTTGACATAGGTAAAGTTTTTCAAGGGGTGGTCGGAAGTAGTGAAGACAATATTCGTAAAGCGATTGCAACAGCAGAAGCTGTTGCACCATGCGTATTGTGGATTGATGAGATAGAAAAAGGGTTGAGTGGAGTGCAATCAAGTGGGGTGACTGACGGCGGAGTAACTTCAAGAATATTCTCGACAATTCTTACATGGATGCAAGAGAAAACTTCTCCTGTGTTTGTCGTAGCTACCGCAAATAATATCAATCTTCTGCCACCAGAATTATTGCGAAAAGGACGTTTCGATGAAATATTCTTTGTAGATCTTCCAAGCCAGAAAGAACGCGAAAACATATTTGTCATCCATTTGAAAAAGAAAGGGCAAGCCCCGTCTCAATACCCGCTGGAAATGCTTAGCAAGAAAACGGAAGGTTTCAATGGTGCAGAAATAGAAGAATGCATTAAGGAAGCTATGTTTGCAGCCTATGTTGAGGCGCCTGACAATCCCCAATTACTGAGTAAGCATTTGGTAGATGCAATTTCAAAAACTGTTCCACTATCAACAACGATGAAAGAGCAAATTGCTGCGCTTAGAAATTGGGCAGCAACGAGAGCAAAGAATGCTTCAATTATTGTAAAGGAAGAGGAACAGAAGGAAATGCCAATTCTTCTAACTCGCCCAGAGTTGGAATTGGAAAGGTCATTTGACTTAAACAACTCTAAAGAGAATAAATAATGAGAACAAATTTGGTGTTTATAATAGCGTTGCCCCACCTCTTTCCATTCCGAACAGAGAAGTGAGAAACGTTTATGCCGATGGTACTGCAAATGCAGGAGAGTAGGTAAATGCCAGCCCGGAAGCAAACAGGGATAATAACATGTGATGCATAATCTAATTCAAAAAGTCATTATGAATAATATTAATTTTATTCTAGTAAATGGTGACTTATAGTTGAATCAGTCCGAAAACAAAGGGGCTGATTTAACAAAGTCATCCCCTTTTTGGGAATCGTTTTAGACTCAACTTGGAAAGCGCATTGCTGACCTTGTATGGCTACTTGTCTTAATGGGTCTAATAATGCTTCTTTAATGAGGACCTCCTGAGCATGAGGGTAAAAGGCTCTTTAAAATTATAAATATTATGCTTGAACTCGAATTACAACAATACCTTCTCTGCGAGTACCCGCAAGAGAATACACGTTGCGAATGGAAAGAATTTAAGAATCTCAAGAATTCTTTCTGTGGAAATGAAAAAGATGATGTGATATCCTATGTATCGGCCATTGCCAATATGGAAGGTGGACACCTGGTGATTGGTGTGCACGACAGAACATTGGAGATTGTCGGAACGGACACATACAATTATGATAGGCAAAAGGCAATATTGCGACTGACGGAAAGATGCGTAAATCTTTCAACGGAAGGTCTAGATATAGATGAGTTTATCACAGATGACACCAACCGTAAAGTATGGGTTATTCATATTCCTAAACATCTACCTAAGCGGCCCGTGTTTGCTCATAATAAAGCATGGCAACGAATTGAGGATTCTCTCGTAGAAATGACTACTGAACGCATGAGCGCAATTCTTGATGAACCGATTTTCAGCGAAACGGATTGGTCTACACAAATCGTATCAGATGCTACAATTGACGACCTTGATGAAGTTGCCATAGCTAAAGCTCGTATGATGTTCAAAAAAGTACATAGCCGAATACCTGAAGCCGAAGTAAATGCATGGACAGTAGAAACATTCTTGAGCAAATGTGGCATAATGAAGAACGGAGGAATCACTCGTGCGGCAATCATTCTTCTAGGTAAATACGAATCTGCGTTCAAGTTACGTCCGGCGGTTGCACAAGTGACTTGGACAAGACGGGATGAAAAGCAGGAGGTTGTGGATTACGAACACTTCACCGTGCCATTTATATTAACCGTAGATGAGATTTTATCAAAGATTGAAAATCTTACAATGCGTGAAATGCCGGGAGGCACACTCTTCCCTGACACGATGAAGCAATATGATGACTATACCATCCGCGAGGCACTTCATAATTGTATCGCACATCAAGATTACACGATGCAACAGCGAATCAATTTCGTGGAAAATCCGACTTACCTTTATTACTCCAATGCAGGGACTTTCATTCCTGGTACATTGGAAAATGCTTTAACAAATGAAGAACCTCAAGCATATTTCCGCAATGAGTGTCTTTGCAGGGCAATGGTTGATTTCAACATGATAGACACAGTAAGTAGAGGTATCAAGAAAATGTTCAATGAACAATGGCGTCGCCATTTTCCAATGCCGGATTATGAGATTGATGCCAAAAACAGAAAAGTGTCAGTACGCATTTATGGCAATGAAATAAACAAACAATATACTAATTTGCTCAAAACCAACGATTCACTAACCTTATGGGACTGCATATCATTAGATGCAGTCCAAAAGGGCAGAACCATTCATGAGGATGTTGCGCAGGATTTACTGAACAGAGGACTCATTGAGGGCGAAGCCCCCAATTATACAATCTCTTTAGGGATTGCAAAAGCTACTCGTCAACTGCAAGGTTACACCAAGCAAAAAGGACTTGATAAGGAGAAAATCAAACAGATGATTTTGCAATATCTTAAGAATGCTGGCACAGATGGAGCTAAACGTGATAGCATTTATGAATATGTCAAAGACGTAATGCCTCAAGTTAAGACACATGAACAGCAATTGAGGCTTTTGGGAGATATACTTAGCGCGCTAAGTTCCGATAAACTTATTTATCCGAGAGGACGGATATGGTTTTTGAAAGAATAGTTATAACGGAAGATTATGACGGTTTACCCCAATTATAGCGGAAATTATAACGGATTCCGTCATATTATAGCGGGCAATAATAATCCGGTTAATTCATGTCAAACTCGTAAATTGAAGAAGTATGTTATTAGGAGAAAGAATAAAAGAATTAAGAGCAGAGCACGGAGTACTACAAAGGCAGTTGGCAGCCTTGCTTGAAATAGATACTCCGATGTTCAGCAAAATAGAGCGCGGAGACAGACGAGCTAAACGGACACAAGTAATACAATTAGCAGAATATTTCAATATAGATAAGAATGAACTTCTCACCTTGTGGCTAGCAGACAAAGTATTAGATGCAGTAGATGATGAAGACGAATTAAAACATGATGCAATTGAAGTCGCACAGAAACAAATAGGCTAATACTTACAATTATAGGGAACTATATGGTATCATAACTATATGATTCCCTATGCTAATATTTGATATTCAGGTGATTAATTTGCAATATTCGGTTCAAGCGTGGAACTGAACACTCACACCGCAGTTTGAAGGTCCTGAGAAAACCCGAGATACAGATATGAGATAGCAGCCCACGCCCGTGATGCGCGAGAACCACCATGCCTAACCTTGTATCTCGTTTAGAAAATTTCTCAGGTTTTCAAACTACAAGACAAGCATAACGCTTCTTTTTAATTTAATATGTATGGAAAGGGCTGCCCCTCTCCCCTGCAAAAATAACGAAAGACAAACACAGAATTTTATTCTGCCAAGTCATACTTCATTTTCACATACTTTACAAAAGTAGTGAAAGGTAAGTGCAGAAAAAAGAGTTTTACTTATTTTTTCTGTTGAACCGCACCTTATATCCAAACACAAAGAAACGTCACAAGAAAGCGAGATCCATCTCCATAATTCTTTATTCGAACCATTTTTTAATAAAAAAGCCCCGAAGAATCACTCCGGGGCTAAAAAACAAGACGTTAAAATTTAGAAGCTGTTTTAAATTTATTCCGAGACAGATTGAGACCCATGTTGAAGCA
>ERZ773115.2601-NODE-2601-length-13826-cov-9.862755_pt1 | contig 13826 bp, 10 predicted proteins | sample MGYA00511116_ERZ773115 | MGnify/ENA primary metagenome ERZ773115 (study PRJEB29015, sample SAMEA2737869) | human gut metagenome | biome: human gut; feature: human-associated habitat; material: faeces | place: China | collected 2012 ... | reverse complement strand
CACTCCAGCTGAAGATCTGCTTCATTTTCCCATGAAACAGCTCTCCTTCAAAGCTTTTCACTAGTTGGACACCACCATTATTGTAAGACAACTCAGCAATGATCAGGTGCAGGATCACGTTCACACAATAGGCGATCAATACCATCCACACGACATCCAGCATGCTATTTTTCGTGGCAAGATACGGAACGGCGATGATGCCAGTGCCGATGCTGTTGCCGACGATCATGCTGATGGCTTCAAAGGTCGTGAGATGGGCTTCGGATTGGATGGGGGGGGACATAGGGGACCTCCTTTGTAAAAATACTGATTTTATAAAAGTTTGGTAGTAAGTGCTTCCTGCAATACTTTTGAACAGTTGATTCCACGTTTATCAGCAAGTTTGGACATCCATGCAGGAAGCGAAACATTTTTTCGAACCGCTTTGGTGTCAGTCATGCTGCGATATTTAATCGTATCTGCCTGGATGATTGTAAGGATATCTGTCGGCAAATGAGGAATCTCTGCCTGGGGTGTAGGCGCATTCGGAGTAATTTCTTCATCTGCCAGACCAACAAGGCAAAGGTTCAATGCATCTGTAATAAGTGCAGTATATGTGTATTGCATATCATTTATCGCCTTCTATGTAATCACATAGTACATTATATATGATTGTCTTTTCTATTTCAATCCGCGCTCCCGCGAGGGGAGCGACTTTCAGAGGAGCGGATCAACATCTGTCCCTGATCGATTTCAATCCACGCTCCCGCGAGGGGAGCGACGGTATCTGTCTCTCTCCGTTAGGTATTTCATGACTATTTCAATCCGCGCTCCCGCGAGGGGAGCGACTTAACCAGAAGTTTGAGAATATCATCATTGATGCATTTCAATCCACGCTCCCGCGAGGGGAGCGACGTGCGGTGCTCACTAAGCCGACCATTTTCGGGATATTTCAATCCACGCTCCCGCGAGGGGAGCGACAGTGCTCCAGAACCTGCTGAGTGCCTATACACAATTTCAATCCACGCTCCCGCGAGGGGAGCGACGATTGCATATTAGAGGTTTGTGCACAAAACCTAGGATTTCAATCCACGCTCCCGCGAGGGGAGCGACAAAGGCAGGAATGGGGAATAGCCACGGTGATCATATTTCAATCCACGCTCCCGCGAGGGGAGCGACAAGTTTGCTTTGCTTTTCAATAGGCTTGCACTCTATTTCAATCCACGCTCCCGCGAGGGGAGCGACGCAGTAAAGGCAGCCACAAAAAATGCAATAAAAATTTCAATCCACGCTCCCGCGAGGGGAGCGACTGCTAGCGTGGTTACCGCCTTTGCCGCCCAGTTCGATTTCAATCCACGCTCCCGCGAGGGGAGCGACACTTTTCAACAACTTCTTGCCATGTGGTCAATGTGATTTCAATCCACGCTCCCGCGAGGGGAGCGACGATAGTTGGTCTGATTGTGTTCTGCCTGGTGCTTATTTCAATCCACGCTCCCGCGAGGGGAGCGACTTGTAGGCGGTTTGATCTGATCAAAGAGTTCCGGATTTCAATCCACGCTCCCGCGAGGGGAGCGACCGCTTTCGGAACCACCGGCGCCAGAAAGATATCATTTCAATCCACGCTCCCGCGAGGGGAGCGACGGATCCACGCCGCAGCGTTATCCATTTGTAATACAATTTCAATCCACGCTCCCGCGAGGGGAGCGACAAATCCTGCAGGGCATTTTTGAGACGTCCAGCCGATTTCAATCCACGCTCCCGCGAGGGGAGCGACGGAAAGCTCTCCGCAGTACACGCTGCATTGACATATTTCAATCCACGCTCCCGCGAGGGGAGCGACCAGATGAGGCATTAAGACATGCTTTTGCAAATTTATTTCAATCCACGCTCCCGCGAGGGGAGCGACTCAATGCTTTTTAAATGGAATCTACAATCTGATTATTTCAATCCACGCTCCCGCGAGGGGAGCGACCAAAATTATTCAGATCAACATGTCCAACATTAAATTTCAATCCACGCTCCCGCGAGGGGAGCGACGGTTCTGTGCGCTCTGAGATGCCGCAAGCTGCAAGATTTCAATCCACGCTCCCGCGAGGGGAGCGACTACCCTTTTCTGTCCGGTGGATAGAGTACTTATATTTCAATCCACGCTCCCGCGAGGGGAGCGACCTTTTCAGTTGACGTATTACCATCGGGCAATCAATTTCAATCCACGCTCCCGCGAGGGGAGCGACGTGTCTTCATGGGACACTTTGATTACGTCAGTACGATTTCAATCCACGCTCCCGCGAGGGGAGCGACCAGCTTCTCCCGCCAAGACTTCATCTCCCAGTCATTTCAATCCACGCTCCCGCGAGGGGAGCGACTTTTACAAGCACTAGCACCTTCTCCACTACAACATTTCAATCCACGCTCCCGCGAGGGGAGCGACTCATACAGATCCAGCATCTCTGCAGGATCTTTAATTTCAATCCACGCTCCCGCGAGGGGAGCGACTTTACAAGTAACATTTCTTTTGACCAGCTTTACAATTTCAATCCACGCTCCCGCGAGGGGAGCGACATCACACATAGCCCAGTAATCAAGACCACGTATAATTTCAATCCACGCTCCCGCGAGGGGAGCGACATTTGTGAGAGTCGCAATCTAACAGATAATGCGATTTCAATCCACGCTCCCGCGAGGGGAGCGACTGCTAACAAGCCTGATATTGACAATCCTGACTTTATTTCAATCCACGCTCCCGCGAGGGGAGCGACCTTGCCATGATCGGTGATAATAGGCATCAGGGAATTTCAATCCACGCTCCCGCGAGGGGAGCGACCGTAACCCCGGCGTCTGTCTGTCAAGTGGATCGTGATTTCAATCCACGCTCCCGCGAGGGGAGCGACAACACCATAGATAAAAGGGGGATCACTATGAATATTTCAATCCACGCTCCCGCGAGGGGAGCGACAGTATCCACAGAAATTTTATACTTATGTTCCAGATTTCAATCCACGCTCCCGCGAGGGGAGCGACAAGATCATCCACATACTGTCTGGGAGCATCCACATTTCAATCCACGCTCCCGCGAGGGGAGCGACGGGGCAGACTGCATGGTTTGCCCCTATTATTTTATTTCAATCCACGCTCCCGCGAGGGGAGCGACCAGAAACAGACAAACACACGCACTGAAAGGAGCGAATTTCAATCCACGCTCCCGCGAGGGGAGCGACACGAAAGAATTACGCCATCGTTGACAAGGTAGAATTTCAATCCACGCTCCCGCGAGGGGAGCGACCCAAGGCAGTACAGCTTAACTTCTACGGCACACAATTTCAATCCACGCTCCCGCGAGGGGAGCGACGAAGTTACTGCGTACTGGTACTGAGAATACTTTATTTCAATCCACGCTCCCGCGAGGGGAGCGACAATGGGTGGAGTAAACATCGAGGTATCTTGCACAATTTCAATCCACGCTCCCGCGAGGGGAGCGACGCGATGAAGTGCAATAATAAGCGCAAGTGCGAGATTTCAATCCACGCTCCCGCGAGGGGAGCGACGACGGATGGCTTGATATTCCGGAGGGAATAGAGGAAATTTCAATCCACGCTCCCGCGAGGGGAGCGACACTGGTTACAACAGCCTAGTACTGTGCAAGGGCAATTTCAATCCACGCTCCCGCGAGGGGAGCGACCAGTCCATGGCTAAGTATGCCGTGAGGATTGAGATTTCAATCCACGCTCCCGCGAGGGGAGCGACCCTCTGCAGGACTGCTTTGAAGCACTTCTCCGCATATTTCAATCCACGCTCCCGCGAGGGGAGCGACCCCTTTCGACTTCATACATCTGATTCAGGCACTATTTCAATCCACGCTCCCGCGAGGGGAGCGACGGTAATATGTTTCTGCAACTTCTGTGCGCCGTAATTTCAATCCACGCTCCCGCGAGGGGAGCGACTAAGATTTATTCCAGTCGCTTAGTGGATATGTCTATTTCAATCCACGCTCCCGCGAGGGGAGCGACGGCGGTTGGGTTTGGCGTTGGTGTCGGCTGGTTTATTTCAATCCACGCTCCCGCGAGGGGAGCGACTTACCCTTAACGTAACATGCAGATATGATAGTGATTTCAATCCACGCTCCCGCGAGGGGAGCGACGTTACGGTGCCGCGGTGGACGCGCTGGACTATCTATTTCAATCCACGCTCCCGCGAGGGGAGCGACGTAACCGTGTATGGTGTCAAAGATTTTCCGTATATTTCAATCCACGCTCCCGCGAGGGGAGCGACGCACCTTATATATTTTTTCCGTAACCTCTAAAGATTTCAATCCACGCTCCCGCGAGGGGAGCGACGACAATTTACCGCAAGAGACGGAAAATACCGCAATTTCAATCCACGCTCCCGCGAGGGGAGCGACCACCCGGTAAGTTGCTTAAACATTTCAAATCGTATTTCAATCCACGCTCCCGCGAGGGGAGCGACATTTTTCGCTGATTTTTTTATTCCGATTCAAGGCATATTTCAATCCACGCTCCCGCGAGGGGAGCGACGCTGCCCTTATGTATATTAAACGTCATGCATTTAATATTTCAATCCACGCTCCCGCGAGGGGAGCGACACGCTTTTTTGCATATATTTTTCTACATTCTACTATTTCAATCCACGCTCCCGCGAGGGGAGCGACTCTTCTCCTACCAAAGTAGTTGTGAGTTTTCTTACATTTCAATCCACGCTCCCGCGAGGGGAGCGACATTTAAGCGGAACACTTCCCATCTGTTCTTTACTATTTCAATCCACGCTCCCGCGAGGGGAGCGACCCCTAGCAACTCGCCAAAGGGCGAAGAAAGAGGTAAATTTCAATCCACGCTCCCGCGAGGGGAGCGACAAAAGCTTGTAGATAAGCTGTCTGACATTGCAGATTTCAATCCACGCTCCCGCGAGGGGAGCGACACACCGATTCGTCAAAAGCAGTCGGGGCGGATATTATTTCAATCCACGCTCCCGCGAGGGGAGCGACGGAAATAAAGTTATACAAAACATCCTCACCACGAAAATTTCAATCCACGCTCCCGCGAGGGGAGCGACGCTCTGCTGGGCGAAACTGTCTGAAAAGGATCAATTTCAATCCACGCTCCCGCGAGGGGAGCGACGCGCGAGCGCTTAAACAGCGACGAGGTAAATCAATTTCAATCCACGCTCCCGCGAGGGGAGCGACGCATTGTGCCAATGTCGGATTAACCTGTACCGCAATTTCAATCCACGCTCCCGCGAGGGGAGCGACTTTCTAAAACTGTGTCATTTCCATCGGAATAAAATTTCAATCCACGCTCCCGCGAGGGGAGCGACGCTCTACGGCTCATACCGCTTCTGCCCTCTCTTATTTCAATCCACGCTCCCGCGAGGGGAGCGACAGAGAGCACTTGTAAACGGCTACTTTGCTTCAAAATTTCAATCCACGCTCCCGCGAGGGGAGCGACCGTCCCTTTGTATCCTTTGTGCCGTCTGGGTCGATTTCAATCCACGCTCCCGCGAGGGGAGCGACGTACAAGGACAGAACACCAGCACCGTACTTTACATTTCAATCCACGCTCCCGCGAGGGGAGCGACAATGAGCCGGACATGACAGTTTACAAGCTTGCAGATATTTCAATCCACGCTCCCGCGAGGGGAGCGACATCAATTTTCACCAAAAAGTTTTCTTTTTTCTTAGCAAAAATTGTCTAATACATTTATTTTTTATAACAAACTTCCTTAATTAAAAATATCTATGTATGTTATTTCAAAAATCTTACAATTTTTCAAGTGCGAATCGCCTAAGCATTTTATGTGCACTTGCCTTTCGCATCAGTCACAAAATCAGTGGCTGATCCGGAGCTATTCCTCTATCCACTCCAATATGTTCTATCTTGGTCTGGTATTTATTCCCCAGGTAATAGAAGCGAAGGCTGTCCTTTTCTGTATCAATGATATCCTCAAGTGTTGCCTTCAACGCAATGCTCTGTGCATTATCCAAAATGCATTCAAATACAGAGTTCTGAACTCTTCTGCCATAGTTGACGCATTGCTTTGCCACTTTTCGCAGCCTTGCTTTGCCGGCTGCATTTTCTGTGTTGACATCGTATGTGATCAATACTAACATACCACACCTCACTTCCATAGGAATGCAGGATAGCCGTCCAAATCGCCACGTAGGAATCGTGCCAGCAGCATTGCCTGCACATAAGGAACCATGCCCCATTCCACTTTTTCCTGCAAATAGGGATGCGTTATGGTCTCTTTTTTACGATTCTGCCACTCCGTCAGTATTATCTTTCGTCCAGCATCATCCAGCAGGACCGCGCCGTTTTCTTTTTGGGTAAAATTTTTAGCTGTGATCATCCTTTTATTTACCAACGACAACACAAAGCGATCCGCCAGCACGGATCTTAGTTCCTCCATCATATCCAGCGCCAGCGATGCTCTACCCGGGCGCTCTGTGTGCAGATATCCCACGCAGGGATCTAACCCTACGCACTCCAGTGCAGATGCTTCCATATTTGTCAGTAATGTATACACAAAAGACATCATTGCGTTCATTTTATCGATGGGCGGTCTTTTATTCCTGCCTTGAAATGTAAAATCTTTTTTCTGCTGCAGAATCAATTCGTCAAACACGCTAAAATAAATACTGGCTGCCTCTCCTTCATATCCCCTGAGTTCATCCCTCGAGGTGCTATTCTGAATCAACATCAAAGAGTTTTTCAGCATTTCGGATGCCTTTTTTACCCGCTCTGCATCAATCTGCATATTATGATCTCTGACTGCCCGCTCCAGAACCCACCTGGCATTATGTACTTTTCCAAGGATACAATTTTTAGCAATCTCTAATCCCACCAGTTCATCTTTGCTGCTGGCATACTGTTGTTCCCGCAGGATCACGTTCCCCCTCACTTTTCCGGTGACCCGTGCCAGGAATTTTCCCTGGGGAGTCATGTAACACAGGGAAATATTTCGTTCTGCACAAGCACCCATAAGCGCCGGGCTGGTTCCCCGATATCCAAACGATACAATTCCCTCTAGATTATGCAGCGGAACTCTGCCAAGTTCTTTTTTATCATCGTAAATAACAATATTTTCACCATCTAACGCCAGATAACTGTTTTCGGAAGTAACATATAACGTATTCAATAATTTTTTCATACGTTTTCCTCCATAAGTGCCTGATCCATATAGTTTTTCACAGAACCGGTTTTTGCAAGTCTTGGCATACAAAGTTCCTTTAAAGAGCAGGAAGTACAGTGCTTTCCCATCTTTACTTTCGGTGTATACCGCCGTTCATAATATTGATGCATTTCTTGAAACATCTCACGCACTTCGCTGCGAAGTTCTTCCGTGATCTCCACGATTTCCCTCCGTTTTGTCTCTCCGTAAAAAAGTGCACCTTCCGGAATCTGTGTGGAAAACATTTCTTCCAGGCACATTGCCTGCGCCGCTAATTGTAATTTGTCTTCCTCTGTGATCTTCGGCTTTCCCTTTTTGTATTCAATCGGATATACCGAAAAATTACCCCTGTGCCCATGCAGACGGATTCCATCCTCACATCTGTGGAATTCCACCACATCACACTCACCCGTGACGCCCATTTCTCTGGACGCCACGGGTAATGCTCTCGCTATGATCGTGTCTCTTCTTTTCTCGGTAAGATATGGATCATGTGCTTTCTTATGCATCAATTCACCAATGACCGTATGTTCATTTTCAGCCCACTGCTGCTCTATATGGATCAGTGCCCACTGTCTTTTGCAGAATCTGAAATGCTGGATCCCGGATATCATGAGATAATCATCTTCTGCATATTCCATTAATTCATCCTTCTCACTTCCACAGAATCAGGAATCTGCTCCTCGTGAACGGTAACTGTGTAATCCTGATATTTTCTTGGATATTCCACATCCTCGTTTTTCTTCACTTCTACGGCATCGAATAATTTATATGCCGGACAGTCACCCAACTCTTTACTATGTTTGAATACGATCAGTTCCCGTACCGCCATATTGCCTCTCGCTGCGGAATGGTCCACTTCGAACATATTAAGGATTGCTTCCCATAACAGTTCCAGATCGTCTTCGGAAAATCCGGTTACTTTCCGTGCCAGATTTGCGGAAATATAGCCTTCTGCACGATACAGACCGTAAGGGACGATGGTCTTTCTTCCCATCTCTGTATTCTTGTTTTCCGCATCTTTCTCTGTGGTGATAGCAACTCTGGTGATGGTTACTTCCTGGCTGATGATCGGATCGATGCTTCTTGCAAATCCGATCTGCACGGGTCCTCTCACCTGCCCACAGTTCAGTGATGCTTTTACAAACGTAGTCATTACGGCTCCAAAAGTACGGATATCATAAAAATTCCGGCACATATAGTCTTTCAATTTAAGATCTACACCGGGATCATTTTTCTTTAGCTTTTTGAGTTCCTCCGTCACCTTTTTATCATCTGTTTCGGTGATTCCCATATCTGCACAGGCTTCTCTGTCGCTGCGGTTTAACGGTATATCTTCTTTAATGTAGATTTTATACCCCTGAGCATCCTCTTTTACAGTCTCGACATAATTACGGATCTTACGTTTCAGGCAGACATCCGTTACCAAGCCCAGTCCGCTCTCCGGGTCCACTCTTGGCATATTTCCAGCATCGGGATCTCCGTTGGGATTGCCGTTCTCCACATCAAATAATACTACGAACTCATATCTGTTTTTGATCACTTCACTCATTTATTTGTCCTCCCCTTTTTTATATTTTTCCTGCTGTTGATGATAGTAGCCAAGATCAAACTGTCCTTGCTGCTCCAGCGACAAGCGTTTCGGAAAATCATCCAGTTTTCCCATAATTTCCGTCAATTCTTTTTCGTAATAGACTTTTGTACCGCCTTTATCCCGTTCCAACTTTTTCACATGGCTGTTTTTCAGTTTGATCAGCACCGGGAAAATAACCGCAGGTGTTGCACAAGCGGAATTAAAATAGCGATCACGGATTGTTGTTGTGATTGACGGATTTGCTTCCTTCTGTATAGTTTCCAATACAGAAAACAATCTGCCCAACACATAGGCTGCATCATTGCAGTCTTTATTCAGTCCCATAAATTTTTCTCCTTTCATACAATCATAGTTTTTTATTAAATACGCCTTGATAATTGCTGCTCGTCCCCAGCTTATTTTTTTGTCCCCACTCTCTGCCCGAATACGAATCAGAGTATTCGCATATAAACTTGTCGGATATCGCCCACCGGATAAAATTGCCTGCAATACCTGCGCAGCCATGTCCGGAGCCGGTGTCTTATCTTTTGATTTCTGATTCACTGTTTCATTCAGCATGTCACGAATCCCCAGATAATCTTGCTCCGCCCATGTCGGTTTTATGATTTTGAGCCGTTCATAATGGTCAGCTATATTCTGTATAATGTTTCCGAAAGAATTCATATAGAAAAAGCGGACTGACAATCGCGCTGCATTTGGCGCCAATGCCAGTATGTAAAAATTCTGTTTGGGATCCATCTCCGCATCTTCCAGATAGGTTTTCGTATCTTCTTTCAAACTGTCGAAAATGTCCTTCAATTTTTTCTGGTTATCCTTCGTGGGTCTAAACATATTCAGAAAGCATTTCTGATACTGCTCTTTACCGCTTTCCGCCCAGTACACTATCATGGAATCTCCCATGGAAAAAGTGTAGTCTCGCTGGGACAACAGATAATTCAGCGCAGTGGTATAGGCAAATTCCGCATATTTTCCCACCGGTGCATTGTAACTCTGTTCCTTTCCGTAAGACTCAAATGACGGTGCATTGAATGACACCAGTGCAGCTCCACTGGACTGTGCCCCGGGTACTCCTTTGATTGCTTTATGGATTCGTGATATCTCAGCTTTTTTACCGGTAACCAGACAAATGCCGTTATCTTCTCCGTCATTCTGTGCCCGATAATTCTCCCAGCAATCACGAATCTCCGGATCATCCTGTGCTTCCTGCCCTTCCACGGAGAAAATAAGATTGCCGCCTTCTGTCAACTCTTCCCAGTTCTCCCGGATCACGGGATGTTCCGCAGCTTTCTCCGGATCCCATTTTTCAAAATAGGCTAAAATTGCCCGGGCTGTTTTCCCTTGTGCAGATTGCAGGATCTGTCCGTGTTTTTCTTTTGTCGCCTGGAAACAATCCATTACACGCGGGTTCGTCCCTTCTGCATCAATGCCCAGCATGTACTTGGAATTGTCGCACAGGAAATTTGCTGCCACGCCGGAGGATCTGGTAACCATCTCCGGTACGACGAGATTTGCCGGTACCCATACTGCTTTCTTGCCACGCATATCCTCTATTTTCCGGGAGGTAATACCTATGATATCCCCCTCTGAAGACAAATGGATTTCGTAGGACACTTTTGCATGACACCATCCAAGCATGGAAACTTTTCCCTGCTCCGCCAGATTTTCATAATACTTTACCAGTGCCTGTAATATCATCGTAGCACCTCGCAATCTCTCAGATCCACCACGCCCTGACGCATTACTGCCCGGAAAAACATAGGTTTGATATTTTCCGGATCACTGTAATCCATGTCAAACAACACGATGCCAAGATCTTTTTCTGCTACTACATCATAGGCGGTGTGAATCTCTTCTTCCTCACAGAGAGCAAAATTGGCAGGGAATTCCCGGCAGCCAAAATATGGAGCATGGAAGCATTCACCTTTACGTAGCCGTCTCATGATAATGTCCTTGAACTTTCCGGGATTATCAGAAGTATTGGCTTTCTCTGTCATCTCAAAATGAGCCTCGATGGTGTAGCTTACATTGCAGAGCAGCTGTGATGCTCTCTGTACAATGTCCTCCTTTGTACTGATATACAATGGTTTGTCTGCACCATTGTATGCCTGCAATACATTGCTTGCCAGGATCTTGCTTTTTACTTCATTTCGTCGTACACTTGTAAATTGGATAGGGTTTTTGACATAGATTTTGTCGATGATCCACCGCATTCCCGGATGCCAGTATATAGCTTCCAAAATGCCGCGTGCCGCTGAGGGCGTGATGATGTCATAGCTGTAACGTTCAACTTTGAGTTCGGGTCTCGAAAACAATGCATAGTCTCCCCATACATTTACTTTTACTCCGACTCCCATTTATTCCACCTTCTTTCCACAATTAAAGCGCTGTTCCCGTTTACTGTTCCCTTGTAGTACTATTTTCTGTCTGACAACAATACCCCCTTTGTAAAATACTGTCTTTTCACAGATATGATATGACAATATATTAGTTTATCTGTATTTATCTGACAAATTCACTATACTACAAGTCTTACATAGTTGCAATACCTAATTTTTCTTTGTTACTTGAAACTTAATTGAAATCGAAATAATATATATTATAATTCTTTAAAATATATGGTATACTTTCAGTGTCAGGTATATTTCCTGTGGATTGAAATAATTATGTTTCTTGTAAAATCGCAAGGTAGCGGTACACTTTTCCATCGTGTACCGCTACTTCCATTTACTGCAATATTAAAGCATCATCATTCCGCCCAATTCCACTTCCAGCTTCAATCCGGTGTCTTCCCGGTATTGTTCTTCCTGCGTCAGCACCCAAAAATCCTTTGCACCCGGATCTACCTCTTCCAACATGCCTGCTCTGTACATTTCATCAAACAGCATATTCCTTTTCTCATATTCCCCTTTTTTCCGAACACTTACACAATATTGCCCTGCTTTTCGCATACGGCTCTTTGTCAGTCCCTGCTGCCGAATTTCCTGCAAAAGATCCTTTGCTTCCGGTTCTTGGTCGATATATACCGTAACTGTATTTTCTTCAATCAGCTTAAAATCTTTCGCAACTGTCGCAAATTGGTAATCTCCACCATCGAATTTCTCCAGAATTTTCTTCATATCCAGGCTTTCGCCCTTGATGTGATACAGTCTTCGAAAATATTCTGTAATATTCTCCAGTGTGGTAATATCCCTGCCTTCCGCCAGCAAATTTTTCGTTGTGTCGATCTGCTGCCGCTGTCCGGATACATTTTCTCTCTCATTCCATCGGAAAATCCGGACAATGCTGTCTTCTTTCCCTCTATTACCATGTCGGTTGCACCGTCCTGCTGCCTGAATGATAGAATCCACTCCGGCAAGTTCCCGATATACTGAAGTAAAATCCAGATCCACTCCGGCTTCCACGAGGCTTGTCGAAATGACGATACATTTTTTTGCTTTTTTGTCATCCAAGCGTTTCCCGATCTCCGCAAGCACTCGTCTTCTATGCGCCGGATACATGGTGGTTGATAAATGGTAAACGCCCTCTCCCTGCAGCCGTTCGTAAAGCCGCTGTGCTCTTTTTCGCGTGTTCACGATACACAGTGCATGCCACTCCTGCTGTAATTTCTCCGCCATTTCCTCTTCTGTGACGGTATCAATATCCTGATAGGTTACCCTTTCAAAAAATCGAAATTGTTCGTCTCTCCGGGGACATAATTCCCGGGCAACATACTTTTCAGGCAGAAACTGCTGTAATGCCGGCTGCGTCGCCGTACACAGTACAATACTTGTCCCATACTGCTGCAACAGTTCTTCTATCATCGCCATGCACGGTCTCAAATAATTTGGAGGAAGCATCTGCGCCTCATCGAATATGATGACACTGTTGACTATATTATGTAGTTTTCTACATTTTGATGACTTATTAGCGTACAGGGATTCAAAAAACTGGACATTTGTAGTAACTACCACCGGTTTATCCCAGTTTTCCGCTGCCAGCTGCATAGGTTTGAATTCTTCCGAGATCTCATAGTCTACATTACTGTGATTTTCCAACACGTTTTCGTTACCAAGGATTTCCCTGAACACTTGCGCATTCTGTTCTATGATACTGGTATAGGGAATCACATAGATTACACGATCCATATGATGTTCCACTGCATGTTGCAACGCAAATGCCAGAGAAGCCACGGTTTTGCCGCCACCGGTGGGTACCGTAAGCTGAAACAATCCTTTGGAAGACTTTCCCATTTCCAGACAGTTCCGGAGAATTTCGGATCGTCTTCCATCAATCGTAGTATCATCCCGATTTTCAAGCCAGTCCGATATACGATGATATAATTTGTCCAAAAGAGCGTCCATACTCTCTCCGGAGTCCCTTTGGACTATTCCGTTATTCATAAACTGTTCCGTATCCAGGAAATCTGCGTCCACCAGGCAGGAATACAACATTCGGATAAACACACTCAAAGCAAAATGAGGATCTTTTTCCGGATCCATGGCAATGGGTAGTGTGGCAATTTGCGGGATTTCAATTTCTTTCCTATATGCACTGTAATCACACAACCTTTTGTCAAGTCTCCCCAGCAAAGATGACGTCAATCCCTTTCGTCCCAAATCCGGCAGTCCTGCATGATGTCCGGCAATGCAGTAAGTCAGGAGCCAATAATAACCGTCCAGTTTTTCGCAAACCTTTGCTCCGGCAGTGGAATGATCCACCTGAGTATTCAAATTTTCATGAATTTTCCGTTGAAATTCCAGAGAATATTTTCCGATATCATGCAGCATTCCACAACAGTATCCCCAGTCTGCTTTCCCGAATTTTGCCGCAAATTCTTCCGCAAGGTCTGCGGTTCCCTGCAGGTGATCCTTCACGGATTGTTCTCTGTCTCCATCAATATGTGCAAGATATTCCATTTTTCCCCTCTTTTCTTTTCACTTATTCCTTCCGCTCCGGCAGCATCCCCTTGATCTTCACGCCACTCAGATCCACATCCAGCACGATCTTTACCATCCAGAAGAACAACAACAGTACCAACATCGGGATCACGCAGGAAGTAATGATCATCACGGCAACCGCCTCGATAAAGTGA
>ERZ773115.2590-NODE-2590-length-13887-cov-4.203080_pt1 | contig 13887 bp, 7 predicted proteins | sample MGYA00511116_ERZ773115 | MGnify/ENA primary metagenome ERZ773115 (study PRJEB29015, sample SAMEA2737869) | human gut metagenome | biome: human gut; feature: human-associated habitat; material: faeces | place: China | collected 2012 ... | reverse complement strand
ATCGGCATGGTGCACCAGCACTTCAAGCTGGTGGATGTGTTCACCGTGCTGGATAATATTATTCTTGGCGCGGAGGATACCAAGTGCGGTTTTCTGCAGCGGAAAAACGCCCGGAAAAAGGTCCAGGAGCTGTCCGATAAATACGGCCTGGCCGTAGACCTGGACGCAAAGATCGAGGATATCTCCGTGGGCATGCAGCAGCGTACCGAGATCCTTAAGATGCTTTACCGGGATAATGAGATCCTGATTTTTGACGAGCCCACCGCAGTCCTGACTCCCCAGGAGATCGACGAGCTCATGGAGATCATGCGGGGCTTTGCCAGAGAGGGCAAGTCCATCCTGTTTATCACCCACAAGCTCAATGAGATCATGGCGGTCTCCGACCGGGTCACGGTCCTGCGGAAGGGCAAGCTGGTTGGAACGGTAAACACCAAGGATACCACCAAGGAAGCACTCTCTGCCATGATGGTGGGCCGTCCCGTGCAGTTGGAAGTCCATAAGGGCCCTGCCCATCCGGGCAAGGTTGTGCTGGATGTGCAGCACATGACCGTTCCCTCCAAGCTCCACAAGAACAACGCGGTCAAGGACGTTTCCTTCCAGGTAAGGGAGGGGGAGATCGTCTGCATCGCCGGTATCGACGGCAACGGCCAGACGGAGCTGATTTACGGCCTGTCCGGTCTGGAAAAGATGACCTCCGGCACCATTACCCTGGACGGCAAGGACCTGACCAGGATGAGCATCCACAAGCGGAATCTCAGCGGCATCAGCCATATCCCTGAGGATCGGCACAAGCACGGCCTGGTGCTGGATGATACCCTGGAAAACAACCTGGTGCTCCAGAGCTACACGGATCCCCGTTTCCAGCATATGGGCTTTATCAAATCCGGCGAGGTCCGGGACTATGCTCTGAAAATCATCGATGAATACGATGTCCGCTCCGGCCAGGGCCCCGTGACCATCACCCGGAGTATGTCCGGCGGTAACCAGCAGAAGGCCATTATCGGCCGGGAAATCGACCGGGGTACGCCCCTGCTGCTGGCGGTTCAGCCCACCCGCGGCCTGGACGTGGGTGCCATTGAGAATGTCCATGCCCAGCTGGTTGCCCAGCGGGATGCGGGCAAGGCAGTGCTGCTGGTTTCTCTGGAGCTGGATGAGGTCATGAACCTGTCCGACCGCATTCTTGTCATGTACGAGGGTGAGATCGTGGGCGAGCTGGATCCCAAGAAGACCACCGTTCAGGAGCTGGGCCTGTATATGTCCGGCGCGAAACGCAGCGGAAAAGGAGAGGCCTGAATATGAAAGACAAATTGCAGGAGCTTTATAACAAAAGCGGCACCCGCAAGGTGCTTGCTTCCCTGATCTCCATCCTGATCGGCCTGGTGGTGGGTGCTGTTGTGGTCATTGCCGTTGGCCTGTCCAAGGATACCATTACCAATCAGGGCATGTGGGACGGCGTGAAGCTGATTTTCGCGGGCATCCTGTCCACCGGACGGAACGCGGCGGGCAACCTGACCTGGGGCTACAATGCCCAGGCTCTGGGCAATATGCTATTCCGGGCAACGCCGCTGATCATGACCGGCCTTTCCGTGGCCGTGGCCTATAAGACGGGCTTGTTTAATATTGGTGCACCCGGTCAGTACCTGATGGGCACTATGGCATCTCTGATGATCGCCCTGTCCGTCCCCACCACCTCCGTGCCTGTCTGGCTCGTCTGGCTGCTGGCCTTTTTGGGCGGCTGCGCTGCCGGTGCGCTGTGGGGTGCCATTCCCGGTGCGCTGAAAGCGCTGCTGGGCATCAACGAGGTTCTGGCCTGCATCATGACCAACTGGCTGGCTGCCAATCTTGTCACCTGGGCCTTCGATGCCAGCAACTTCAAAAACATGGTGGAAAACACCAAGTCCGGCTATATTTACAAGACCTCCTACAACGGTGTTGCCACAGCCAAAATGGGGCTGGACAAGCTGTTCCCGGGCTCTCAGGTTAATGGCGGCATTCTGGTTGCCATTCTGATTGCCGTCCTTGTGTATATCCTCATCAACAGGACTACCCTGGGCTATGAGCTGAAGGCCTGCGGTGCCAACCGGCACGCGGCCCGGTACGCCGGTATCAACGACAAGCGGGACATCGTCCTGTCTATGGCCATCGCCGGAGCACTGTCCGGCGGCGGTGCAGCGCTGTACTGGCTGGCCGGCAACACGGAGTTCTATTGGTCCACCTACCAGACCCTGCCCAGCGCGGGCTTCAACGGCATCCCCGTGGCACTGCTGGCGGTGAACAACCCCATCGGCGTGATCTTCACCGGCATTTTTATGGCCATGCTGGATATTGTGGGTGTGCAGCTCACCGGCTATACCGCTTACAATGAGTACATCACCGATGTGATCATCTCCGTGATCGTCTACTTAAGTGCTTTCTCCCTGGTGATTCAGATGATGCTTCCCAAGTGGAAGAAGAAGGGAATGCCCAACGCCAATGCCGAGCCTGCGGCCACCACGGCCCCCAAGCCGGAAACAGAGAAAGGGGACAAGGAAGCATGACTTTTCTGATTCAGCAAACGCTGCTGTACGCGGTGCCTCTGATGATCGTGGCACTGGCCGGTGTCTTTGCCGAGCGCAGCGGTATTATCAATCTGGCCTTGGAAGGCATTATGATCTTCGGCGCCTTTATCGGCGTTCTGTTTGTTCGGAATATGCAGAGCGTGCAGGCCATTGCCAATGCCTATGCCAATAAACAGTGGCTGACTCTCCAGGGGCTGGAGCTGCTGGCAATGCTGGTGGCGGCGGCCCTGGGCGCACTGTTCTCCCTGCTGCTGAGCTTCGCCTCCATCAACCTGAAGGCAGACCAGACCATCGGCGGCACGGCCCTGAACCTGATGGCCCCTGCTCTGGTGCTGTTCCTGATTCGAATTCTGGCCAACCAGAATACCCTGCAGATGGCCACCGGTGATGCAGCCTCCTGGTTTATGCTGAAAAAATCCACCTTCGGCATTCCCAAGAATCAGGACATCGGTTTCCTGGGGGAGACCTTCCTGAACAAGGTGTACCTGGCAACCTATGTCTGCATCCTGCTGTTTATTATCCTGTCTGTGATCCTCTATAAGACCCGCTTCGGCCTCCGGCTGCGGGCCTGCGGTGAGAATCCCCAGGCGGCGGACAGCCTGGGCATCAACGTCTATAAGATGCGCTATGCCGGTACTACCATTTCCGGTGCTCTGGCAGGCATGGGCGGTTTTGTGTATGCCCTGACCACCACCAACTGCACCGCCAACGGCGATGTGGCGGGCTTCGGCTTCCTGGCTCTGGCTGTTATGATCTTCGGCAACTGGACGCCTCTGAATATCGCCGGGGCGTCTCTGCTCTTTGGCCTCTTCAAATGTATCGCAGCGGCCTACAGCAGCCTGGACCTGAACGGTGACGGCGTGTATCTGCTGGCGCAGCTGGGCATTTCCTCCCATCTGTACCGGATGTTGCCCTATCTTGTCACATTGGTCGTTCTGGCTTTCACCTCCAAGAAGTCCCGGGCCCCCAAGGCCGAGGGCATCCCCTACGACAAGGGAACCAGATAATATGCACAGCCCCCGCCGTTTTTTCGGTGGGGGCTTACTTTTGTGAATGCGGTTGCCTTCTTCGTGCTTTTCTGATATACTTCGCTTCAGGTAGGATATAGGATAAATTGAAATTTGGGGGGTACCGTATGAATACGATTTGGTCGCAGTATATTCAAAATATTGGAACGCTCTATCTTTCACGTTCTCTGAGATTTGCAGACCACTTCCAAGAAAGATATATGGAAGCTTTTGAAATTGATGAAAAAAGCAGTATGCTCGAAATCGGGTGCGGTCCGGGCGCTTTGGCGCAGTCCCTCCGGCGATGGTATCCCCATGCTCGAATATGCGGCGTTGATCGGGACAGTAGTTTTATTTCGTTTGCCCGGGAAAAAGCGCCTGATGTTGATTTTTTGGAGGGCGACGCCACGGCGCTGGCCTTTGAGGACCGCTCCTTCGATGTCACCATTTCCAATACGGTCGCGGAGCATATCGAACCTTCTGCATTTTATGGTGAACAGTATAGAGTCCTGAGGGAAAACGGCGTATGCCTCGTTTTGTCCGCACGCAGAGGAATCAATATTCCTGCATCCTGTATCTCTGAAGAAACGGAATTTGAACAGGATATTTGGCGGCGGGCAGATGCGCATTTCAAGGAAATACACGCAAAATACAGGGTGGGTAAGTATCCGCAGAGCGAGGCGGAATTGCCGCTCTGTATGGAAAGGTATGGATTCCGGAATGTTTCAACAGAATATATTGCTGTAAACTTGACGCCGGATGATCCTTGCTACCCGGCGGAAATGGCCCACGCCATGATAAATGCCAACCGGCAAAATGACCTTGATTACGCGCAGAGTCTGCTGCAAATCGCAGGCCAGGCTGTGACAGCTTCGGAGGTTGAGGAACTGAAACGGTTGGTAAACGCCAAGTATGATAAGAGAATCCTGCTCTATGACCAGGGCGTCAAGCAATGGGACACAAACGTGTCTATAACAATGGTTGTAAGAGGCGTTAAGGAATCAACAGCCCACAGTCTGTTGGGGTGTGAGAAAATACTTGTGCGTTTTAGAAAACAGCACATATTGAATGCGGACACCGCCAGAATTTTGACGGTGTCCGCATTTTTTTCGCTTTTAACGGATTGCCTCGGTAATGGTTCCACCGCCCAGGACCATGTCGCCTTGATAGAGCACCACGGCCTGTCCGGGGGTCACGGCCCGCAGGGGCTGGGCGAACTCCACCCGGGCGAAGCCATCTGCCTCCGGGAACACCCGGCCCGGCTGCTCAAACTGGCTGTGGCGGATCTTGACGGTGACATCCATAGGTTCCGTCAGTTCCGGGAAGGGAAACCAATTCCAGTCGTTTGCCTGCAAGGCAGAGGAAAACAGGGAACTGTTGGAGCCAACGGTGACGGTATTGGCCTGCATATCCTTTCCGCAGACATAGACCGGTTCGCCCATGGCAAGCCCTAAGCCCTTGCGCTGACCGATGGTATAGCGTACAGCGCCGTGGTGCTTGCCTACCACCTTGCCGCTCTCGTCCAGAAAATCCCCCTGAGGATAAGTCCTTCCGGTGTAGCGCTCCAGAAAGGCGGTGTAGTCCCCGTCCGGTACGAAGCAGATGTCCTGGCTGTCGTGCTTCCGGGCGGTGACAAAGCCGTGTTCTTCCGCAATGGCGCGGACCTGGGGCTTGGTCAGTTCCCCCAGGGGGAAGAGGGTGTGCTCCAGCATATCCTGGGTCAGGCAGTAGAGAAAATAGGTCTGATCCTTGGCCTTATCTGCGGCCTTGTATAATAGGTAGCGGCCCGTATCCGGGTCCCGGCGGATCCGGGCATAGTGGCCGGTGACGACATATTGGCATCCCAGCTCCTGGGCCCGGTGCAGCAGGGTACCGAATTTCAGGTAGCGGTTGCAGTCAATGCAGGGGCTGGGCGTGTCGCCCCGCTCGTAGCAGCGGACGAATTTGTCCATGACTGTCTCCCGGAAGGCATCCTGAAAATTAAAGGTATAGTGGGGCATTCCCATGCGGCGGGCCACGCTTTTTGCGTCTTCCACGTCGTCCAGGGAGCAGCAGGTGCTCTGCTGATCTTCCCCCAAAACATCGTTGCTGAACAGTCGCATGGTGGCGCCGATGCACGCATAGCCCGCCTGCTGGGTCAAAAAGGCTGCTACGGAACTGTCTACACCGCCGCTCATGCCGATAAGCGCTTTTTCCATGATCAAATCTCCTAAGGACTTTTTTCGGAGTATAGCAAGGGGAGGGGAAAAAGTCAAGGTATGCTCATTACAGAAAATAATTTTTATAATTACAATTTTGTCATTATTTTGGAGAAAAATGGGAGTGAGCAGGAAAAAACAGCCTGAAAAATGTGAGAAAAGAAAAACGAAGAAACAAAAGAGTAACAAAAGTGTAATTATTTTGAAAATAGGGGTTGCAATTTGTAATCATCTCTGTTATAATACCAGTAAATTTAAAGACCATGAGGGGAAGTGTCCCATGAAGAATCGATTCCTCTGCGGTTTGCTGGCGGTTTGTTTGCTTGTGGCGATGCTTCCGGCCACGGTGATCACCGCCTCCGCAGATACCAGGACGGTCAGCGAAAACCTGATTGCCGTCCTGAAACAGCTGGAGGGCTTCAGCGCCAAGGCTTATGTCAGCGGCGGCCAGTGGAGCATCGGCTACGGCACAGCCGGCAGCCCCGGACAGACCATTACGGAAGCAGAAGCAGACAAGGCCCTGCGAGACCACCTGAAGGCGGTGGAGGACAAGCTCAATGCCTTCGATGCAGGGTGGGACCTGAAGCTTACCCAGCAGCAGTTCGATGCGCTGGCAAGCCTTTCCTACAATGTAGGCACCGGATGGATGAATACCTCCGGACGCCTGCGGGATGCCATTACGGGCAAGGCCTCAGAGGCTAAGTTCCTCTTTGGCATGAGCCTCTGGGCCAACAACGGCACATCCCCGGATCCGGGGCTGCTGCAGCGGCGCATGGCAGAGGCAGATATCTACTTAAACGGCGTATACGGTAAGAAAAGCGGAACCTATACATACACCATCTTCGATGCCAACGGCGGAACGGCCGGCAGCGGGGGAGAGGACAAGATGCAGGGCTACCGCCGGGACGGCTCCACCCAGATTCTGGTTGCGGATCCCACCCTCAGCGGCTATAGCTTTGCGGGCTGGTTCACCCAGCGCAGCGGCGGCACCAGGGTCACGACTCTGGACAGCTCCACCGCAGGCGTGACGCTGTATGCACAGTATTCTTCCAACGGCTCTAGCGGCTGGACCGGCGGAACGGAGCTGGAGGGCAGCGACGGCACCACCAAGGTCATCGCCGAAGGTACCGTGAAATGCACCTCCTATGTAAACGTTCGAAAGGGTCCGGGCACTGGCTACACCATCCTGGCAAGAGCCACAGCCGGGAGCAAAGCGGAGATCTACCAGACCAAATGGGTCGGTTCCTCTCAGTGGGGCCGGATGGCCAACGGCTGGATCTGTATGGACTATGTGTCCCTGAGCTCCGGTTCCCAGAGCGGGACAGACAGCAGCGGGGCTGCGCAGACCTCCGGAACCGTCACGGGCAGCAATGTGAATGTCCGCAGCGGTGCCGGTACGGGCTATGGGATCGTGGGCCGGAAGAACTCCGGAGATACGGTTACCGTTTATGAGCGAAAAACCGCCGGAGGCCTGAACTGGGGCCGCATCGGCGACAACCAATGGATCTGCCTGGCCTATGTGCGGCTGGATGGCTCCGGGGAAACGGTGACGCCGCAGCCCGGCAGCGAGTCCAATGCCTCTACAAACGGAGACGGTAGCACAACGGTGCAGGATACGGGTTCGGTGATCAGTACAACGGGACTGAACGTCCGATCCGGTCCCGGCACCGGCTACGCAAGGATCAAGACCTTGGCCCCCGGAACGGCGGTGTCCGTTTACGAGTACAAGGATGTGAGCGGTGTCCGTTGGGGCCGTATCGGCACCAGCCAATGGGTCTGCATGACCTATGTTCAGCTCTCCCGCCAGTCTGATACGGAGACTTCTTCCGGAACAGGCACGGTTATCAGCAGCACCGTTTTGAATATCCGTTCCGGTCCCGGAACGAGTTATTCCAGAGTCGGTCAGCTTCAGCCCGGTGCAAGGGTGAAGATCACCGAGCAGACAAGAGTCGGCGGTGTCCTCTGGGGACACATAAGCCAGGGCTGGGTCTGTATGCAGTATGTGAAAATGGGAAGCAATTAAAACAGCAATGGATAATGGATAATGGAAAAATGGAAACAATGGATTGGAGGAAACAAATCATGAAGAAGACATTCACCCGCGCTTTGTCGGGCCTGCTGGCTGCCGCGCTGATCGTGGCCATGCCGGTGGCTGCTGCGGCAGAGGATGGCATTGCGACCTATTCGGTCTCGGAAGTCAATTCCGTGTGCAATCACACCGCAGCTGCGACCAACGATACGGTCAAGGCTGTGAAGACTGTGGCACCCACCTGCACCACTCCGGGCTATACGGAGTACAGCTGCAAGGAGTGCGGCCAGGTTTTCTATGGCAGCTACAAGGGGATGCTGGGTCACAACTACCAGGAGGAGACCCTCAGCAACGGCGACATTAAGTACACCTGCACCACCTGCAAGAGAAGCTTTACCCTTTCCGCCAGCGCGGGCAAGCATGACCACATTGGTACCAGTGCAAACCTGGTAGCAGAGGTCCACACCGCTACCTGCAAGAGCTATGGCTATACCGTGTATACCTGCAATATCCCCGGCTGCGGCTATGAGCAGTATGGCGATTACAGCCAGCCCCTGGCCCACACCTACGGCGAGTGGGAGATCGTAAAGGATGCTACGGAGACCACCTGCGGCACCGCCAGGCATTACTGCCAGGTCTGCGGCGAGGCGGAGACCGTGCATACCGCAAAGCTGACGCCCTATTCCAAGCAGGGCCGCATCACCAAGGACCTGACACCTGTCTACAACAGCGAGAGCGGCAATACTGTGGTCATGTACCTGGCCAAGGGTGTGACCTTTGAGTTTGCCAATGTGAAGTACGGCAGCCGCTACAAGGTGTCTGCGTTCAAGGATGTATATGGCAAGACCTCTGCCAGCGGCGAATACTATGTTGCAATTGACGGCGTGGAAGTCGATCCCGGCACTGTGCCTGTCTACACCGCCTATACCGGTCTGCAGAAGATCGTGACCGTCACCACAGACGGCCGCCTGAACGTCCGCTCCGGCCACTCCGATACCAGCGCCGTGGTGAGTTCCGTAGCCAAGGGCGAGACCCTGTATATCTACGAGGTCCAGGGCAACTGGGGCCGCATCAGCGCCACGGAGAACAAGTGGGTGCAGACCGTTGACGGTGAAGTGAGTTCCATTCCTGTCTTCGGCTGCGGTGACCAGCAGAGCCTGAGCACCCCTGATGCTCCCGCCAAGGAGCTGGCAGACGTCGGCACCGTAACGGCTCAGGTCAGCACCATCGTCCGCGACAGCGGCAATAAGTCCGTGGGCAGTCTGCCCAAGGGCACAAAGATCAATTTCTACTATACCAAGGGCACTGACGGCAAGAAGGTCAGCCCCTTCACCGAGGAGAACGGCAGAATCGTCAAGGGCTACATCGACGCAGAAGAGGCAACCCGCCTGGGCCTGTCCGGCGCCGGTACCATCGATATGTCTTTTGTCTCCCTGGCCTCCGGCAAGAAGACCGGTGCCATGGATGTCCCTGCAGCCAACAATGGCGTTATCGCCACCGGTACGGTCACCAGCTCCATGAATCTGCGTGTCCGCAGCGAACCCAAGATCAGCGTCCTGAATCAGATCGGCTCCCTGCCCACCGGCACGAAGCTGGAGTTCTATGAAATCGGCAACCACAACGGCGCAAGCTGGGGCCGCATCAAGTTCAACGGGAAGACCGGCTGGGTCTGCATGACCTATGTACAGATCCAGAGCAGCAGCTCCAATGGGACCGCCACCGGCGCAAAGGAGAACGGCGTTGTTGCCAATTGCTCCGTGGCCGTAAACGTCCGGGATGCCGCAAAGATCACCGGCCGCCTCGTTACCACCATTAAGGTCGGTACCCGCGTTGCCATTACCAAGCTGCAGGACGGCTGGGGCCTGGTAGACGGCAAGGGCTGGGTCTACATGCAGTACGTCAAGCTGGATGCCGGTGCTGAGGAAGCCATCAAGAATGGCAGCAATGTCGGCGGCAACAGCAAGGGCGATGCCCCCGTTACCACTTATACCAATGTTTCCGTCGTGGGCAAGATCCAGAGCGGCAAGGAAGCCACCATGTACGCCGCCGCACTGGAAAAGGCCGGTACGGAGATCCTGACCCTGGTGGAGAAGAGCGAGTTCACCGTCAGCGACCGTACCGTCATCAACAATACCGTCTGGTATAAGGCTACCGTCGGCAGCTACACCGGCTGGGTCAAGGGCGATACCGTCGATCTGCCTGCCATCACCGGCACGGTTAAGGTCAATAGCCTGAATGTCTACAAGTCCGCTTCTCTGGACAGCGAGGTCAAGGACACGCTGGTCCTGAATACCAAGGTCACCATCGCAGAAAACGGTCAGGTAACTGACGGCATCTATGTCTGGGGCAGACTCCAGAGCGGTGAGGGCTATGTGCAGATGAACAACCTGACGCTGAACGTGCAGATCAGCGGCGGCAGCCAGGGCATCTCCGTAGGCGTGACCCCCATCGCCGGCAAGACCAACACCACCACCGAGATCAAGAAGACCCCCAGCGCAACAGCTGAAACGCTGCTGAAGCTGGCTTCCAAGCAGTCCGTCACCATTGATACCTGGTATTACACCACCACCGGCACCTGGGCAAAGATCACCGTCGGCGAAGAGACCGGCTGGATCAAGCTGGAGAGCGTGGATCAGAATGCGGTTTCCGCAACCGTGACCTCCGATCTGCTGGAGCTGTACACCGAGGCCGGAAACCTCTCCACGAAGACCGCTCTGGTCAAGCGCCAGAAGGACACCGTCAGTGTTCTGGAGCGCAAGCTGGTCGGTTCCGCCGTCTGGGGCCGCATCACGGTGAAGGACAGCAACGGCGAGAATGACTACTGGGTCAACCTGGCCGGTACCAGCCTGGCTACCTATTCTCTGAATCCCGGTACCGGTACCAATACCGGCAACACCGGCAACACTGGCAACACCGGTAATACGGGCAACACCGGCAACACCGGTAATACCGGAACCACTACGACTACTGCCACCGGCACCGTTGTCAATGCGGACGAGGTCAATGTCCGCAGCGGCGCAGGCGTTGCCAATGCCAAGGTCACGACCCTGAAGCGGGGCACCCCGGTCACTGTTTATGAGCAGAAGACTGTGGACAACGCCCTGTGGGGCCGTATCGACCAGGGCTGGATCGCCATGCAGTATGTGGATCTGAGCTCGAAGGCCAATAACGGGACCACCACTACCGTTCCCAGCGGCACCATCTCCGGAAACACCATTCTGACCACCGTTCCCTCCGGAGCCATCGGCGTTGGCTTTGTCAACACCGCCAATCTGGCCGTTCGCAGCGGTGCGGGCCAGGGTAATGCCAAGACCGGTACCCTGAAACTGTACACCAATGTGGTGATTTACGAGCAGGTCCTGAAGGACGGCATGATCTGGGGCCGCTGTGATCAGGGCTGGATCTGCACCAGCTACATCACCTACACCGCCACCAGCGTCACCGGTTCCGGCACTGCCGGCACCATCGCCCGCTGCTTCTACACTGCAAATGTCCGTTCCGCTCCCGGCGTGGGCAATGCACTGGTAGGCAAGGTCATGGTCAACTCCCGGGTGGAGATCCTGGAGCGGAAGGACTACAGCGGCGAGACCTGGGGCCGTACAAGCCTGGGCTGGGTTGCCATGCAGTATGTCCTGGTGGACGGCACCATCCCCACTCCCTAACATACCAATCCATTCCATTCCATTTGCCGACGCACCTTCGGGTGCGTCGGCACCATTTTTTGTGCAGTGTTGCCTAAAACAAAGTTTTTTTGAAATTTGCTATAGCAATACGGGGAAAACTGTGCTAGAATGTAGCGCGGAATTCTATGGAAGACCGGAAAAGGGGCAGCGGGTGTATATCCTGCCGCCGGAGCTTTCTCCGGGACTTCCTTTAAAGGCGCGCAGAGCGCATACGGGAGCTGAGCATATGGAACATTCCGGACTGTTTTTCGGTGCGGCATATTATATAGACGGTGTTTCACCGGAGCAGATCCGGGAGGATCTTGCGGCCATGCAGGCGGCGGGGATGAACTTTGTCCGCCTGCAGGGCTGCTGCTGGCAGAGCTGGGAGCCGGAGCAGGGCCGCTATTCCCTGGAGGAGCTGGGCAGGGCTCTGGCACTGTGCGCAGAGGCGGGACTTCGGCCTCAGATCGCCGTGCCGTCTCTGCCTGCACCGGCCTGGCTGGAAAACTGCTCTGAGGCGGAGCTTTTGGCGGAAGGCCAGGGGCTTTTGGAGCAGTTGTATTCCCTGGCAGGGGAGGGGGACTATCAGGTGGATAGCCGCCCCGAGGGCAGCAGAGCCTTGGCGGACTTCCAGGCCCGTTTTCTGCGGAGCAGGGGATGCAGCGTCACAGCGGTGACGCCGCTTTCCAGTGCGGACGATCCCTTCGCGCCCGTCCCGGGAGACCACATGGGCTGCGGCATTTTTCATCCGGCAGGTCTGAAGAATACGGGGTCCTTCCTGAATTTTCAGGCGGACGTTGCACGCAGCGCCCGGCAGGGGTGTTTTATGGTTTCGGAGACCCAGTGCCAAGGGGCTTTGGGGCAGCTGCCGTTCCCCGGCCAGCTGCGGCTGGCGGCCTTTCACCATATTGCCTGCGGGGCCCAGGGCCTGTGCTACTGGCCCTGGCATTCCGATTGCTGCCCCGGTGCAAATTGGCAGGGCGTGATCGGCTATGACGGCATCCCCGGCAGAGCCTACCGGGAAATCAGCCGGATCGGCGGGGAGTTTGCCCGGCTGGGGGACCATGCAGCCCTTCTGCGCAAGCGCAGCCGTGTGGCGGTTATGGTCAGTCCCCGCAGCGCCCGGCTTATGCCAAAGCTGGGGGAAAAGAGCTATGACGACTATCTGCAGTGGGTCTGCGACAGCTTTTACCGGCTGAACATTGAGGTGGACCTTGTGCCGGATAGCAAGCGGGACTTTTCCGGCTATTCGCTGCTGGTGACCCCTTGCCTGTACAGCGCATCGGAGGAGCTGATCGCAGCTCTGCGGGATTATGTTGCCCAGGGCGGCTGCCTGCTGTCCACCTTCCGCAGCTTCTTTGCGGATGAAGAGGGGCGGGTGCGCAGAGCCCGGCGGCCCTATGGCATGACGGATGTATTCGGAATGTCCTATTCCGAGTTCACGGTACCGGAGGAGGTCTGCCTGCCGGAGTATGTTTCCGAGGTTTCGGAGTTTATGGAGCTGCTGGAGCTGGACGATGCCATGGGACTGGCGATTTACGACAGCCCTGCCTGGCGGGGGGTTCCCGCAGCCTGCTGCAGCCGCTTCGGCAGGGGACAGGCTGCCTATTTCGGCTGCTACAGTGAGGAGGGCTTTGAACCCATTCTGCTGCGGCTGCTGGCTATGTGGCACATTCCCGTCCCGGAATCCGCCTGGCCGGTGATCCAGAAGCGGGGCACCAACCGGGAGGGGAAGAGCGTCACCTATTTGCTGCACTACAGCCCCGCTTCCCGGGTCGTTCCCAGCCCGGCCACGGGCACGGAGCTGTTTTCCGGAAAGCACTTTGACGAGGGAGAGCCCTTGGAGCTTAAGGGCTGGGACGTTAAAATTTTGGAGGGAGACCTATGAGCAGAGCAGATGAACTCTACAAGGCTACGTGCCGGGACATCCTGGAAAACGGCTTTTCCGATGAAAATTTGGAGGTCCGTCCCCATTGGTCGGACGGTACTCCGGCCCATACCGTCAAAAAATTTGGCGTGGTCAACCGCTACAATCTGGCGGAGGAATTTCCCATCATGACCCTGCGGCGGACCTACTGGAAGAGCGCCGTGGATGAGCTGCTGTGGATCTGGCAGAAGAAGTCCAACCGCATTGCGGACCTGGGCAGCCATGTATGGGACGAATGGGCCGGCGAGGACGGTACCATCGGCAAGGCCTATGGCTACCAGCTGGGCATCAAGCATCAGTACAAAGAGGGAATGTTTGACCAGGTGGACCGGGTGCTCTATGATTTGAAGCACAATCCCGCCTCCCGGCGCATCCTGACCAATATCTACAATTTTGAGGACCTCCATGAAATGAACCTGTACCCCTGCGCTTATTCCATGACCTTCAATGTGACAGGGGATACGCTGAACGCCATTTTGAACCAGCGCAGCCAGGATATGCTG
>ERZ773115.2577-NODE-2577-length-13934-cov-2.959579_pt1 | contig 13934 bp, 8 predicted proteins | sample MGYA00511116_ERZ773115 | MGnify/ENA primary metagenome ERZ773115 (study PRJEB29015, sample SAMEA2737869) | human gut metagenome | biome: human gut; feature: human-associated habitat; material: faeces | place: China | collected 2012 ... | reverse complement strand
ATAGAAAATATAGGTAATCTTTTAAACCACAAGTGGGGACTATATAAACAATTAAATTCGACATCTATTCTTAATTATTCAAATGGAGCTTACCATTTTAATACTAATAATGGTGAACGATTAACATCCAGTTTTAGAAATTATCAAAGTTTCAATTCCACTTATTCTGTACAATTTAGCTTACGTTATATTTTTAATTAGTATGCTATGAGATAGTACAAGAAGTGAGTTCAGTCTTAAAACACATAGAATCTTATAGGTTAAAACCTTGATTTTGATATTCCCCCTTATTTTACTCATTCATAGAATAGGTTAAATAAGGGGGAAATTTATATGAGTACAGATTTGAACTAGTCTTATTTTTGCTTTTTAATAGCCTTTAGGTTAGTCATGAGACTATTTTTTGTTGTTAGCTTATAACCTCATCCTCATCACCACCGGATTATGATCACTATACTCCAAATCCGGAGAGAAGTAATCCACCCCTTGAAACTCAGACGAATGGAGGATATAGTCGATTCTCAGCAGATGCTTGAAATATCGGAAAGTGTACATATACCCATGTCCGCAGGTCTGAAAGCCATCATTCATCTTTTCTCCTTTTACAGTTTGATATACATATGAAGAAGGGAGAGAGTTGAAGTCACCGCATACCAGGGTGGGATAGGGAGAATCGGAAATCAATTGATTGATATGTTCAGCTTGTGCGGCACGTTTCTTGAAGTTCTCATGCAGACCATCGGCAAGGGTGAGAGCGGCACGTTCCGCACGGTCGGTATCGTCTGCACGAAGTTCTTTTTCCAGTTTGCGCTTGTTGCGGCTGACTTCCGTAGTCTGCAGATGATTGTTGAACAGACGGATTGTTTGGTCGTTAATGTCGATATCACACCACAGGCTGCAGTTGTTGGAATTTGGGTAGGTGACGAGCTGCTTCTCCTTGATGGGATAACGGCTGAACACAGACAGTTGCAAAAGACTCTCCCCGGCAGGAGAAGAAGGTACATAGTAATACGGCCATTCGGAAAGAACGGTGCGAAGACTGTCAATACCAAATTCATGATTGATCCCAAACTCTTGAAAACAGAAGATATCTACACCGAGCTCCTTCATGTAAGCAGCGATTTGCTTGCATGAGAAACCTGTGTGCTCGTGATTAAAGCTGTTAACGTTATAGGTGGCAATAGTTAGTGCTGATTCGGTGTCCCTTTCGTTTTTCTTCAGAAACGAAGATTCAGTATTCGGTTGGGAAGCCGAATCAAAAAGCGGGAACTGGAGGACACGGGTCAGATACCCCCAATTTCCCAGTATGGCGATTAAAGGAATGAAAACCCAGCATCGCCAGCGAACCATCCAATAGATGGCAGAGACGACATTAGCTAGCAAAAGTATCGGCAGAACCAATCCGATAAAGGGCATCAGCTTAAAGCCGTCCGGCGAAGCATCTCCGGCGAAGGCTCCGGCTAATGTGAAACCTGCCAGAATACTCGTCAGCAGGATAGACAGGTAGTAAAGTAATCTATATAAGGCTTTCATTTTATGGTAACCATTTATTAATCATATCCTTGAGCTTCGCTTGCGAGATCGGTTTGGCGATGAAGTCGCTGCATCCGGCATCCGTTGCAGCGATCTGATCCTGTTGATAAGCATAAGCACTTTGTGCGATAATGGGCACAGTAGGAGAGAGCTCACGAATGATCTTCGTAGCCTCCAGACCGTCGAGATTAGGCATTTTGATATCCATCAGAATAAGGTCCGGCTTCGCTTCATCGTATGAGGTAACGGCCTCCATACCGTCCCGTGCACGTATAAGCCTGTACTTTCTTCCAAGAATAGCTTTCAGCAAATCGAAGTTACTGTCCTCATCTTCCGCTATCAGAATAGTCCGCTGGCTTGGAGAGGCATTGGCGGAAATACTATCGGAACTATTATCGTCCGTATTTCCGGAAGTCTTTTCAGAATCCTCCTTGACAGACGTTTCTACTGACGTCTCCGTAGAAGCCATGTCAATCTTCATAGAACCCGTGCCGGTCGATTGTTCCGACTCGTAAGGCAGGGTGAACGTGAAAGTCGTCCCTTGACCTACCACCGAAGAAATGGAGATTTCACCTCCCAATCGTTCGACAATTGTTTTACAGATAGACAGTCCGAGTCCCGTCCCCTGCGCATAGTTGTTCAACTTGGCGAAACGTTCGAACACACGTCCTATCTTCTCCGGTTCGATGCCCGTACCGGTATCAGTCACGTGGAAAACGATCTGATTACCTACCAGTTTATAGCCGTAACTAATGCTGCCTGCTTTCGTGAATTTGAATGCGTTACCTATCAGATTCGAGAACACCTGGAACACCCGGTTCTTGTCAGTCTCTATCACCAGTCCGTTTTCGGATGGCTCGTAGATCAGTTGTACCCCTTGCGGCGTGCGAAATACGTGAGCGTCATGTACTTCTTTACACAGACTGTTGATATTTATCGGTGCGCTGGTGAACTCGATAATGCCCGATTCGATCTTCGAAAGATCAAGAATCTCGTTGATCAGTTGCAGCAGACGTTCGTTGTTGGCTTCGACGATCTCATAAAATGTTTTACGTTCTTCCTTATTTTCACTTTCGGCTATCAGATGCGAGAAGCCGACGATGGCATTCAGAGGTGTGCGTATTTCATGACTCATGTTGGCGAGGAAAGCAGACTTCAGTTTGTCCGACATTTCGGCTTTCTCTTTGGATGTCTGAAGTTCCCGTTTGATCTTCTCCAGTTCCGTGATGTCCCATTCGATGCTGACGATGATGGGGGAGGAAAGTTCGTCTCCGTCCACCCGTATTTTCCGTTTGTCGAGGATGATCTCGTTTCCGTTTTTGTCTTTCCCTTCGGTTGTCCAGTGCAGTCCCCGTCCGGTGGTGGCAACTAGTGTATCTTCCTCCCTTTTCTTTTCTGCCACTTCGGGGGGATAGTAGTCGAAGTCATTCTTGCCGATAGATTCGCCGATGCACAGATTCCGGTTGTACGATTCCCGGTTGCGGTAGATATATCGGAAATCGTTGTTGATCTCCTTGACGACAATTCCGGCGGGGAGGTTGTCGATGGTAGTATCCATGATCAGGTTGAGCCGTTTGATTTGCGCTTCGTAGTGCAGTCGCTCGGATATGTCGTGGGAGAATGACCAGTAACTTTCTTCACCGGAGTCGTTGGTGACGTTATACATGATTCCCTCGTAAGCCAGTATATTCTTGCTGACTTTCGAAGGATGATGGGCGACGAAACTTCTGCTTCCTCCGTGCAGGATATCCTTGCAGCGTTCATGCCAGTCTTCCTGCGTGTTCATATCGCCGGCGATTTCATAGATTTTCAGTTTGCCGATCTCCTCACTTTCCGGGATGCCGTGGTTGTGGAGGAACTGGCGGTTGGCGAAGATCAGCGTACCGTCCTCTTTGGCGGCGAAGATGCTCTCCTTTGCGTTGTTGATGGCGTGCGTCAGCGTGTTGATGTCGTTTCTGCGACGCTGTATGTCGGTGATGTTCTGGATGTAACCTTCGATGTTGCAGCTGCCGTTCGGTAGTTCGTCTCGCAGATAAGCCTGAAGGCGCATATAGTAAATCTCTCCGGCGACACGGACCCGATAGCTGATACTATCTTCGTTGAGTCCTTCCTCATTTTTCCGGCACCAGTTGGTGAAGCTCAGGCGGTCTTCTTCGACGATAAATTCCTGATATTTCTCCAGAGAGATGCTTCTGGAAGATTCCTCGCACAATACTCCGGTGTAGCCCATGTAATAGAAGACATTGTCGCGGGTGTTGTACATCCACTGTCCGATCTGAGCCACTTTCTGTATCTCCCTCAGATTTCGGTTCACCTGTTCCAGCTGGCGTTTCACGTTGCTTCGCTGGGTGATGTCCCGATATTGGCAGAGCACCATGTCATCGTAAGGATACATGATACACTTGAAATAATAGGTATTATCCTCCAGTTCCAGCTTGTAGTTCTTGCTGATGCTTCGCTGTTCCCGAAGCACGGTCTGGAAGGTGCTGTAAACCTTCTCACGGGTGTGCTCGGGCATCCGTTCGAATATATTTTTTCCTAAGAGCCTCTCTTCTTGTAAAAACCATAAATTGCTATGAATATCAATATCAATGCAAATGCCATTTCTATCGACTAATAGCATGGTGTCGGCGGTCAACTTCAGTATTCTTTGCGCATTATCTGCCTCATGTAATGTTCTGTTCATGCTTGTCCGATTAGATTTATAAGATTCTGTTTCATGCAAAGATAGCAAAATATTTGATTCTCTGTTCTTATTTTTCGGCACGTTTTGCTTTTTCCCAGGCGCCGCTTCCTTTTTTTCTTTTCAGATAGCCGATTCCTTTGAGCACATTCACGTTCATGAATAAGAAATAATAGGGAATAAACAGTACTTTATTCTTTATTTGTCTGGTAGAGAGGTAATATCCCCAGTATCCCATTCCGTAGAAAAGAATCTGTAACCCCAGCAGGGTGCCATAAAACAGGGGAGATTCGCCCAATAGCAAAACGACTATATTCAGTGGCAACAGCGCAAACAGCAGGAATGGAGTGACAGACCAGCGCAATACCCGGTGCGACGTGTACTGAAAACTCAGGATTCCGTAATGGAAAGGATTCAGCAACGGGCGCAGACGCCAGATCGACTGTAACCCTCCGGCAGCGATGCGCACTTTTCGTTTTTCCTCTTCACCCATATCTGCCGATCCGCTTTCGATGGCGTAGGCATTGGTGCAGTAGGCGATGGTGTATCCTTTCATGGCGATGCGGAGAGAGAGGATGAAGTCGTCGAGCAACGTATCCGGTTCCATCGGTTCGAAGAGTTCGCGGCGGACGGCAAACAGTTCTCCGGCAGCGCCTACAGCCGAGTAGAGGCGGGAGTCGAGCGCTTTCAGTGTCGATTCGTATTTCCAGTAGATGCCTTCGCCTCCGGCGGCTGCTCCGTCTTTCGTCTGTACGGCTATGCGTTTTTCTCCTGCCACGCAGCCTACTTTCGGGTTTTGAAAAGCCAGTACGATTTCATGGATTGCCTCGCTGTTGACCATCGTGTTGGCGTCCGTAAAGACGACAAGCGGGGTCCGGACGAGTGTCATTCCTCGTGTCATGGCGGCTGTCTTTCCCTGCCGTTTCGGCTGGAAGTAGACGGTTGCTTTTCCGTTCCAGCGAGTTTGGAGACGGTCGTTTGTGCCGTCATCGCTTCCGTCCGTCACCCAGACGATGCGGAGTTTGTCCGCAGGGTAGTCCAGGGCGAGGCTGTTCTCCATCTTTTCGTCCACCACGTCTTCTTCGTTGAAGGCGGTGATGAAGAGGGTTACTTCCGGCAGGTCACTGTCCGGTGGCAGCACCCGTTTCACGGGTTTCACGAAAAGCTCTTTCAGCTTGACGAGGGCGTAGAGGACGATACCGTAGCCCAGATAGGTGTAGAACGCCATGAACAGGGCGGACCAGAAGATGATTTCGAGGATGAGGGTTTCGTTCATAGCTATATTCTCGTTTAATAGATGTTGGTTGATTTACTTATTGAAGTCGTTTTTTTAGTGCCTCTTTTTTAGCCGATTCTTTCAGTATGTTTACAAAGTAGAGGGCGTCTGCTTTGTTGGAAGCATCGGAAGGATTGGCCTCATATCGTTTTACGAAATTCTCGGCGTGTTCAAACAGGTATTTCCGACAGTCGATATTGAGCATGATACCGTCTTTGTAGTCAGCATAAGATAGTCCGGTCAATGCATCATTTCCTTCGATAGAAACAATGTCATACATGCTAATTCCCGGCAAATTGATAGTGGTAGAAGGATAGTAGAAGAACTTTTCTCCCGGTAAATTTACTGTTAATTTGAAAGAACTTGCGTCTATTTGTGCTATACTAATATGGCTGTTTAAACGATAATAGTTATATTCATAATATTCTTCCTGGCTTGGAAACCATAACGAATCATCCCCATCTTTACCATAATTACTATTTAACCATAATAAAAAGTCGATCCAATTGTTGTCCGTACCATGAACACCTATGCAGATTGCTTTACGTTCTTCTTTGGGTAATTTTAGCAGGTCAGTAATCTGTTGTTTAAAATATGCTGGTGAATCGTTAAACTCCCGTTCTATCAGAGATTTTTGTAAAGTTTCAGACACTTGATACGGATATAGGGTAATTGCTCCTGCTTGTGCGGTCATCGTTTGAATTTCCGGACATTGAAGAGCAGCAGTTACGTATGTTTTATTTCCATTGGGTTCAGCAAGAAATTTACATCCCCTTCCTGTGAGTTTCTCTACAATAATGTTTTGGGCAATATCAAAATGTTCCAATATTTGTATTGGATCATTAGCATCTTTTGTCATTACATCATGGAGGGCAATGCCTGTTCCATAGTTCAACATCTCTCGTATGTTATCCCATATAAGTCCGGATTTCATATAAAAACGATAATAGTTTGCAGTAAACCCCGGCAGTACGTTTGTTTCAGCATCCATCCATTTTTCTTCAGGGGCAAGAGTGGTAGTAATAGCAAACCGAACTTCATTTCCTGCTCCGTCTGTACATCCCAAAGATTGGTTGGCGGAAATAATAGTAGGGGGAAGATCCCCTTTTTGCAAATGTTTGATGTCAAAATATAATTGATGTTTCATATTCTGATCAGTGGGAGTTGGAGTAGGATAAGGTATTGAACTTGAGATCGGTTTACCGTTTATTGCAGCCCACGTACGGCAAAAAGCAGCCTGCATGCAGTCGTCTTGTGTTAGCATCAACATCCATGTCTTATTGTATTTTAAATGAGGGATTTCGACATTAATATCTTTGGTCTGTATTTCTTTTTTTGTGTGGATAATGATTTCTGCTGTAACGTTTGCTGTTTCTTTGTCGAAAGGATACATATAGACGGGAGTAGAATCTGTATCTTTTTCGTTATTGTCTTGTCCTGTATTTCTATTCTCATCGTATAGATTCATTTTTCTTATACAGGAAGTATAGGTGAAAAGACAAGCTGTTACTAAGATGATATTTACTATATATTTTGCCATATCCATAATGATTTTGATGAGACCTTATTTGATGAGATTAGAGTCTTTATCTTTGTATGCCGTCTTTTTGATAAAGAGTCCGGTGATTTCTTTCAGTGCTTTGATTACCCGTATCCATATATTATCAATCAGTGATCCTTCAGAATTTAGGGTTCCATTACTTGTAAGCACTCGTGCTTTGCGACTTGTAATAAATACGATTTTTCCATACGGTTTCATAGCTAATGCTAACGAACCGTCTTCTCCGCGGATAATATCTGTACGAAATCCAAACCGACGTCCTATTTCCGTATTAAAACTGAAAGCCATACCTCGCACACAGAGTTCAGGACGCTGGATGGCTTGTAAGCGGAGGTATATATCGCGCAGGCCTTCGTAGCACCATAGTCCGAATCGGGAATGTCTTTCGTCAACCATAAAACTCCATAAACTGAATGTACATGCAACCTTCGGATTCATTAGATATTTTACATGCGTTTCAATGTAATGCGGTGGATATAAAGTATCTGCATCAATACAAATATGATATTTTCCTTTTGCATGGTCCAATCCGCATTGGCGGGCGTATCCCGGACCTTTCTTCGTTTCGTTATAATAGGTAACTCCCAATGATTTTAATACTTCTTCCGTTTTATCCGTTGAATTGTTGTTAACGGCTATTATTTCAATGGGGAAATGGCAATGATTCTCGGAGAGTGACCAGATACAACTTATCAGATGACGTTCCTCATTGTGTGCAATGAGTACAACCGATACCAGTGGAGAATCGTTTTGACGTTCTTTGAGTTGTCTTTTGACTTTGCGGATACTATCGTCAGAAATCTCATCAAAAGATTTCCCGTATACTTCCAGATAAGTTTTATACCACTTTACCATATGTTGTTCTGTTATTTAGAAGAATAAGTTAATGATTCGAATAAGTTTTTCCATTGTGGCATCACATTTTCCGGCAGAAAGCGTTTTACGTTTTCCCTGGCTTTGTGTCCCATCTTGATGCGTACATTTTCATTCTCAATCAGATAGCAGATTTTGTCTGCAAGTTCCTTGATATTTTCTTTCTCCACTAGTAGACCGTCTTCATGGTCTTTTATAATATCCGAAGGACCATGCGGACAGTCAAATGAGACACAGGGTATACCACATGACATTGCTTCTGCCAAAACGAGTCCAAAACCTTCGTATCGGCTTGATAAGACAAATATCGAACTCATACAGTATTTTTCGGCTATATTCGATACAGTGTGATGAAGCAGACAATTATTATTTAGTTGTAGTTCATCTATTAGTTTGGTGAACTTCTCTTTCAGGTCGCCTTCTCCATAAATATGTAGTTTCCAGTCCGGATGTCTTTGGGCGACAATGCTCCAGGCGGGGATTAGCATATCAAATCCTTTTTGGGGCGCATATCGCCCTACAGCAATAGCATTATGTGACAGAATATCTGTTTGTTTTCCTTCTACAGGAGTAGAAATAGGATTAGGGATGATGCTGATATTAGTCAGTTCCGGCCAGTCTTTAGCTCCTTCACTTGTAAGTATAATCACTCTGGACAGTTTAGACAGGTTTTTGACAAATCTGTTTGCCCATCTTTTCTTTATCATGTTGACAATCGGGCTTTTACGTTTCAGTGCTTCTGCGCCATAGGCGTAGCGGCTGACGTGAAACTCTCCGATTTTCAGGCTACCGTCTTTCAATTTAGTGATAAAGTTCAGTTCCCGGCGCATGGTTGAGATAGTAATGTCCGGTTTCAGTTCGTTCAATAGATTCGATAGTCGTTGTTTAAACCGATAGTAGCGGAACGGATACTTCAGCACTTTACTTACTATGGATTGAGAGTAGGGCAGGTCGAAAGATACTCCTAAGTCGATATGCTTTACTTTGGGGGATAATGGAAAGTGTGGTGCTTTACCCATTTGTTCGGATGTAATGATGGTGATGTCGTATCCTTCAAAATGTTCTGCAAAATAATTGGCTTTGAATGTAACTATCCGTTCTATTCCGCCAGGTGCCTGTAGTGAGGGCAGGTAATAGGCTATCTTCATGATTTAATAGATTTTAGCAATGATTTGTTTCCGATAAAATTCTCCGGCGTCGGACACTTGTTTTCCGTTGGCGGCTTCGTTTACATATTTTCGTTCCAGCTTTACTTTCCGTTTGGCTCCCATTCGCCACCATTCATATTCTACGTCCACGTGCCCTGCGTCAATTGCCTGATAACCGGACTTGAATAAATCGTAAGCCAGTACAGTAGCCGTAGGTCCTAAAGCAATCAGGAAGAGAGCGGTTTTCTCGAGTTTTTGCGCTTCATTCAGTATTTCTTCGTAGCGGTCAAATGCGTCACGGGGCGGACAAAGAATACGTCTGATGCTTTTTACATTGTCAAAGAGGTCGTTGCCTACCCCCAAACGGCTTTTTTCGCCTTCAATGAATACGACATCCCTGTCTTTCCAGATAGCTTTCATCTGGTGAAACCACCGTGGGCAGTCTTCTTTGGAAGCGAAGTCCATGTAGGGACGGGTGATGAATGTATTGTAGTATAGCCTGTCGGGCAACAGCAAGCGGTCCCACCAGCTGCCATACAGAAAGAAGTGAGTTCTCCAGAATCGGCGTGCTTTGCGGTTATAGCGATAAATGTTTTCGAAAGTATCGGAGATACAAACCAAATGTCCTTCTTCATGGCTTGTCAATACTTCCTTGAGACGCTGAGCCAAGAGTACATTTCCTTTTTGGAATCCTATTTCCTTGTCCGGGTTGGTAAGCAGCATCTCACCATCGCCGAAACGGCTCACGGAACATTGGTCTTCTACGATTATCCGAATGGTCTCATCAATGGAAGCTACCTGCGGAGTTATTTTCTGATGGCATCTGAGAGCCATGTACCAGAAATTGTACCATTCTACAGTAATGCCATAACGCAATTTATAGCGGATAGCATTGATCAGTGGCTGTATATTCATAGTGATATAGTTTTATTCAAAGGTTTCATTAATAACAATTTGCATCTGGGCTTTCCATGAAAGTGATTGCTCTATAGACATCCGTATTTGGAGCGGCGTTGTTTTCAATGATTGATAAAAGCGAATTACTTTTTCGATGTCAAGGGGCGAATCGTCCGGTGCTGCCTTAAGTATGTATGGTTGATGCTCAAAGTCATCATCCGTTTCTGAATAAACAAAAGGAATGCCTCTTGCTGCATATTCACGGTTTTTTAAGGTCTTAATTTTGTCAATACCGCTACGATGGCGAGCCAGACTGCCTATTCCCATGTCCGACTGCTCGAACACGGCATCCAGTTCTTTGCCGTATAAGGCACTATGAAAGATGATATATTTCTCTAACTGATGTTTGGCTACATCTTTTTTATAGCTGTCCACCAGTTCGGGAACCCCGAAGCCTACGATATTGAGATATACTTTATAATCATGAGTGTCGGTATGTGTACGATAGTAATTTGCCATGCCGGCTATAACTCTGTCGAAACCATGCCATGGGTGCATTGTCGCTACGGCAATCAGTTGTAGAGAATGTGCGGTATCATTCTTTGGACCTCTTAAAGGGATTTCGCTGAAATCAATTCCATTTGAGATGCGGATGGTGGGGCGATTCCAAATAATGTCATAGTCCGAAAAAGTGACGATCTTGTCAACATAGCGTGCCAGATGCTGTCGGAAACATTTGTCTATAAATAGGATTCGTTGGTATACGAATGGGAGTCCCTTATATTCTTGGTCGTATGGATATGTCGGGATTTCCATCACTATACGTGCTCCGGTCTTTTTTAGTAGTTTCATCAGCCGTATGCTGAAAGGGCTGGCATTATGGACATAGCGTACATAGATAAAGTCTATGTTTTCTTTCTGTACATAATGTACGATACTGTCAAATTCGATTCTTTTTAGGATTTTTCCTTTGATCCCGAAACCATAGTCGGCGATTATCGATTCATCTACCATACGGCGTTTATGGTTGTCCGTATCGTCTAGCCAACACGTATGCATTTCTAGTCCGCATTCTTTGAGGGCTTTTACTTGATAACGTATCTTTTTACTGATTCCGTTGAATGCTTCGAAACCATGGAATATGAGGAATAATCCTTTCATTGTTTGTTCTTTTGTACCAACTTTCTATTTTCTTACAAGAGTCTTCACTTTGCCTGTGATATCATAGGTGTGTGTTACTTGCATATATGTTCCAAAGATAATAAAACTTACGAAACTTTTTGCAATAAGTGTTACGAAAATATTCATATTTTCCATCATATAATATATAGGCGTGAGGAATGCCGTTATTAGTAGGCTGACAAGGAGTGGAGAAAGAAGTTGTCTGATAAATATCCATGCGTTTCTTTGAAAAGTAACTCGATACATCATCCAATAGCATTGTACGAAATTGATAGTAAAAGTTATCACGATACATATTGCTACAGCTGTCAGTGTGCCGAAATAGAATATCCCTGCCAGCATTCCGGTCACATTAAGTATGGACGAAAAGAGTCCGCAGACAAAAAGGCTCCTTGTATCACCTGCTGCCTGAAAAATAGAGCCTGAAGAGGAGAGTATGATCTGAATACCGACCGAAAGTGACAGTATCCGGAATACAGGAACCGAAGGCAGCCATTGATCACCAAAAATAATCAATGTCACTTCTTCTGCCGTAAAGAAAAGCAGTACGCTGAGTGGCAGACCGATGAATGACAGAAAACGGACAATGCGTTCGTAGGATGTTGCCAGCTTTTCCTTGTCATTCTGGAAATCGCTGAAGATGGGGTGCATTACCGGTGTGATGACTTGCGTAATATTCTGCAGAGGGAGCATCATCAAGCGGTAGGACTTTTCATAGTATCCTAGTGCTGACAAGCTCATATATTTACCAATCAGCAGTTTATCCAGATTGCGGCTGAAGTTAATCACGTTAAACAAGAATTGATAGGCCGAATAGGAGAATATCTTTCGGAGTACTTTCAGTCCTAACGTGAAACGCAGCCGTTGCGGATAGCGTTGATAGGAAATAACGAATATCAGTATGCTGGAAAGTATAGGATTGATGATCAGCGCATATAAACCGGCTCCGCAAAGCGCGGCAGTTATTGCTCCGGCACCTCCGGCTATCTGGATGATAAAGCTTCGGATAGCAATGAACTTGAACTCTTTGTTGCGGTAGAACAAGGCTCCCGGCACGATGTTGGCAGAGGCGAAGAACAGGTTGACGGACAGGAGCTGGCACAACGTCCGTAAGATCCCACTTTCGTAGTAATCGGCGATCAGCCAGGAAGCGGCAAAAAAGAGTATGCTGATTCCGATGCCTGTCCATACGGTGAATGAGAAGATGTCCGATAGTTCTTCTTTAGTCAATGATTTATGTTGTACGATAGCAGGCGATATTCCCATATCCGTAAAGAGATTGAAAAATGCAATAATGACCGTAGCGATTGCCACTACTCCGAAGTCATCCGGAGAGAGCAACCGCGCAAGAATCCCTGCCACGACGAGTGATATAATGATTCCGCTGTATTTGGCTAGTGCCGTGTAGAAAACTCCGGAAAATAACTGATGTTTAATATTGTTTGCCATTGCCTGAATGATTCTTTTCTGGTCTACTTATGAATGATGGATTTTGAATAACAAGACTCCGATGCTTCTTATAGATATGAGTTTTTTGTATCTAAACAGACACCGCCACGCCAGCCGAAGCCGGTACGGGTAAGAGAGCACATGAGCTTGCCAAATGACAGCATTCAGCATTTGCGACAGATATAAATCAATAGTATTCCTGATTTTGTATTCAGAGGTTTGATGCTTGAATTTGACTATCTCTTGAGCAACAGTGAGATATCCTTTTAAATTTTTGAGTGAAAAATCGCATGTCATAATTGAATTTTTACGTATGCGCCGGTGAAAGAACGATCGTTGGATACAGCTTGTTCTTCGGGTTTGCAGATAAAGTAAGGTCGTGAATAGCTGATCTTCGTGTACAATATCCGGATAAAAGAGGAGCTGCCGTTCTTCCAGAAAAGCTGTGCGGATAACGTTCAGGCAGGCGGATGGGGTGTACGTTTTGTGCTGCAATTGTATGTTGATAGCTTCGGGACCTGTATAAACCTTGTCTTCTAACTTATCGGTACGTTGATAATTTAGTACGGGAGCATTGCGAATATTCTCTTCAAAAAAGCTCTGAGCATCAAAGAAAACGAAATCCAGTTCTTTTTCTTCGCATTTGTTATAGCATAACTCCATTGCATCCTTTTCCAACAGATCATCACTATCCATGAAATAGATGTATCTTCCGTGGGCATGCGTGATGCCTGCATTGCGTGCCATTGACAATCCTTGGTTGGTTTGCGAATACACCTGTATCCGACTGTCTGCCGCAGCCAGTTCTTCTACAACTTGCAGACTGTTATCCGTGGAGCCGTCATTGATGATGATGATTTCCAATTCCCGCAGTGTCTGATTCATAATGCTTTCTACTGCCTCCCGAACATATTTTTCGGTGTTATAGACAGGTATGACAACACTGACTTTTATTTTTTTATTTTCCATAAATTCTGTGTATGGCTACTCTATTGTTGTTTGTTTTTGAGATCGTTTAAAGAGAGAGATTGGCTAGGTTTCTGTAAAGCTCCGCATATTCTTTTCCTATTTTTCCGCTGTTCATGTTTTCGATGGCATATGCATAGTTGTCTTCCCCCTTCCTTCGGGCGGACAGTTGGCGGGCTGCCTCCAGTGCTCGTATGATATCAAATTGGTTGTCGGGGTGGAAGACGGGGTTGCCCGTATCTTGGAGGATTTCTCCTATATTCCCGATATTGGGACCTATGACCACTTTGTGAAAAAGGAAGGCGAGAGGTATACTGGCAGAGTTCAGAATATCTTTTCGTTGGATGAATATTACATCCGAAGCGG
>ERZ773115.2575-NODE-2575-length-13943-cov-3.645089_pt1 | contig 13943 bp, 8 predicted proteins | sample MGYA00511116_ERZ773115 | MGnify/ENA primary metagenome ERZ773115 (study PRJEB29015, sample SAMEA2737869) | human gut metagenome | biome: human gut; feature: human-associated habitat; material: faeces | place: China | collected 2012 ... | reverse complement strand
ATCCGGTAACAGTTAAATGTTATCGGATTTTTCTTTTAAATAGCTGATATTAAACATCTTACAGTCCGACCGGTATCTCCAACAAATACCAGACAACAAACAATAATGTCCAGGCAAACAAGATAGCCAGTGAATATCTCCAAGTATATTTAAGCAAAGCTCCATACGTAATTCGCTTGTCATATTGCCGCATATAAGTCAATACCAAAGGCATATAAAACAAGAAAGGAGTGATTGCATTGGTCGAGCTATCCCCTATGCGAAAAGCACATTGTACAATGTCCGGAGTAATCCCCATTTGCGCAAACATCGGAATAAATATGAAAGACATAAAAGTCCATTTAGAAGTAGCAGATACCATAATAAGATTGACAGTTGCTGTAAACAGGATAAACAATACCAAAGCAGCCAATGGAGCAGGTTCAAAAGAAGAAAGCAATTCCGCTCCCATGATGGCAAGGCACTTATCCAGATGTGAATACTCGAAACATGCAAACATCTGTGCTGCAAAAAAAGCAATTACAAAATAGACACCAAGAAGTTTCATGGGTTGCGTTAACCCTTCTATGACGTCATTATCCGTACGATAACGACCGGAGCTGAAGCCGTACGCCATTCCTGTGATACCGGCCCCCAATGAGAGAAGAAACAAAATACCTGCAATAAAAGGTGAATGCATTAAACCACCGTTTACCCCACGTAGAATCCCGTAAGAAGAAAAAGTAAGCCACAAAATAAGAGCCACATAAATAGCTGCCACAACAATGGAGATCATAATAGCACGCCGTTCTTTGCGGGACAGAGGCCGGTAAGCTTCTACCTTTATCCCTCCTTCATAATTCCCTAACTTAGGAATAAGCCATTTCTCAGTCACCCAATAAACAATAGCAGTAATAACCACCGTAGAAGCACTCATAAAGAAATAATTGCAAAGAGGTTCGGTGTTCCCTTGATATCCAGTCTGCGCCAAAGCAGCCTCTTGTGTAGTATGAGCTAATAACGGGTCCATCGTACTTAATACAATATTGGCACTATATCCACACGCAACGGAAACATAAGCCGTTACAATTCCGGCAATCGGATGGAGACCTACCCATTGGAACAACATAGCCGCAATAGGCAACAAAATTATATACCCACCGTCACCAATGGCATTCGATAATAACCCCAGAACAATTACCCAAAGAATAATTCTCTTTTTCTCTTTCCTGTTCCCCACCCCCAAACGGATACACGCATTAATAAACCCGGAATGTTGGGCAACCCCAAGTCCGAACATCGCGATGATTACCATCCCCAAAGGAGCAAATCCTGTAAAATTCTTAATTGCGTTGCGCAACCACCAGCGAATACCTTCCGGACTCAACAAACTTTGCACACGAATGTCTTCACCGGTTTGCGGCAATATCACCTTTAACCCATAGATATCGCATATCCATGAAAGAAAAACCACTGCCATCGTCAACAGCATAAACATCGTAGCAGGATGGGGCATACGCCATTTTGTCTTCATCGCTTTTCAGGATTTATTCTTCGTCAGCTTTCCTTAGTTATTCATCATCAGGCTCCAGATTATCCAGATCAATAATGCGCAATTCCAATGCACGCACAGCCAATCGGGTAGCATTCACCCCCACCCGCTCTCCATTCGGGAAAAGACGTCCGATAAGGTCATTCTGCCGTTTTTCCAATGATTTCACGCCGAAGGGCATACCTTTCAGATTTGCAATCATCTCCTTCGTATATCCTAATGCCAAATGACGGAGAAAACGCTCGTCATATTCATCAATATCATAACTGATAACCGCCTCCTGACGTTTTGCATCATTAGCGACAGACTTCTTAAAACGGTCTACAATCTTTTCTAGAATCGGATAATTGAACACTAGCTTCTTTCCATCCATTACAGCCTGTACATCCGTTTTAGTAAGCAGCTCTCCTGTCTTGAGAATAATTCCATCGGCACCGGCATTCAACACATCCACCCATAATTTCTCATTCAAGATCTCACCGGTGAAGATCAGCACACGAACCCCCTTATAACGTTTGAATATATTCCGACAAATATCTACTCCGATAGTGGTAGAGCCCCCCAGCCCCAGATCCAGCAAAACCAAATCAGGAAGTTGGGCTTCCATCAAGGGCCAGAATTCATTCTCTGTCATGGCGGTACCGATCACTTCCGCATTCGGTATTTCGTGACGGAATATCTCCTCCGTGCCTTTCAACTCCAATTTTACATCCTCTACAATAATTACTCTAAATTTCTGTTCTTCCATTTCCTTATATCTAAACTTTTATGTGTTTTCCTTATTTTATCTACGCGGTACAGTAAAATAAACCGTAAATCCTCCATCTGCAGCAGGTTCGGCATTAATACGACATCCCCTGCGTCCTGCAAATTCATCATGATCGCGGATAATCTGTTTACATACCAAATATTCCGTACCACGCAACTCCCCTTTTTCACCGGCAGTCATACGTGCCAGATTCGGATAAAACAACAGGTTCAGTTCCTCCAGACTCTTCTCGCGTCTTGTATCCGTAAAAAGAAAGCGAATATATTCATCATCCTGCCGTGCCTGCAAACGCAACAGACCGTCTTCGTGAACCGCCAACGCTTCGTCAATCAGGTTTTCCAATAGGAAGCGCAACTGATTCAGATCTCCTATCACTTTTGCGTCCACCGTTCCTATCTCCAGTTCTATCCTCTCCGTCCGGTTCTTCATTGACTTTCTGAAGTATTTTCCAGCAGTATCCAAAAGTTCCTGTACAGGAATCACCACCCGCCGGAAAGTAACCTCTTCCAACTGACGGGAAGCGCACGAACTTAGAATCGTAAAGATTCCTTTATAATATTCAATCAATTCGGTCATTGTCTCCACAGCCTCACGTTCTTCCTTCTCTGAAATATTCTGCATATTGAGCCTACCGACAATTTGTTTGATCTTATTCGGATAATAAATTGTTTCATGTTTAATCGTAGACAGGCAATTATCCAATACCATATTTTGTACATGCAACATACTGTCTTCCCAAAGAGCACGTCGTGCCTCTTCATGCGCCGACTCAATATCCCGATATTTCGTAGCCAATTTCACCACCGCATTAAATATCACAATCGCCACATAGCGTGCCACCAATTCAAACAACAAACGATCTGTTTCCTGCTCCGACCCTTCCCTGCGTTCCAGATAAAGCACACCCACACACTGGTGTTCTCCTCCCGCTTCCACCTTCAATGGAATAGCCAGATAATGCCGTCGTTCAAGGTATTCACCGGAATCAAAACATTGCTGTACCATCTCCGGCATCTCCTGACCGGGACATGAAGCGTATTCCAGCCTATGCGTCGTTTCATTATACGCTGCAATACCCATCCGGTCAATCGTAAGCAATTCATTTACAGACCCGAATGCTTCATCCACTATGCGTTGCGGGATTTCCTTTAGCGTACTCTCCTCTCGTTGGAGTGCTTCTGCATCCTCTTGCTCCTGTGGTCTGACCAAAGAGGCTGCAAACACTTTTTGATTTATCTCGAGCACCTGTTCAAGATTCAGTCGGTTCTGCAGCCGCTTGCGCATATACAGAAAATAGTACCCGACCAACAAAACCACCAACAGGACAAAACATAAAATGATCCCCACCGTCTTGTTCGTATTCGAACGTTCCAACTGCTTGCAATATGCCTCCAACGTCTGATCTTCTCCTTGCAACTTATACAAATCCGTAAATGCCGAATTATTATAACTGTACGCATCCAGTTGTTTCAAAGCCAGAAAAGCGACTGCCGCTTCGTTCCTTATGTCCAGAATCACATGATAATCCGAGTCAAACAACTCATTCCACCAACTAATCTCGGCAGGTATCCCCTCACCAACCAATTTCATATAACGATGCGGATGTTCCGCCCGTGCATATTTCTCATAATGCTCGTTCAATAACATCATAGCCGAATCGATATACTGCAAAGCTAGTTCATATTCTTCATCCACATTAGCAAAATATGCAGCATTTGCATAGTCCGACGCAGCATCCAGCAAATCCTCATATACCGAATCCGTAACCACAACTATCGAATCTCCTTCCTGCAACATGGGGGAAATAGAATCATGCACACACGACACCATCCCTACCGGAAGCAACAGGCAAAGCAATACACCGACTATCTTACGTATCCCTAAAGGCAAACGAAAATAGAAACGACTCCCCTTACCCAATTCACTTTCCACATTGAAAGCACACACACGGAACAAATCATTCGTCTTCTTATATTTCTCAATGATTCCCTTACAGTTCATTAATCCGAAGCCACTCCCCTTGTTTTCTTTCAGTTCCTCCGGATCCTCCGCATTCTTCATCCCGATTACGCGCGAATCATACACCTTCTCACCAATGATACGCTCCACATCCTCCGTTGAAATACCTCGTCCGTTATCTTCTACGGAAATCTCCACATAAGTATCCGTCATACGTGCGTATACCTTGATGTTCCCACCTTCCGGAGTATATTTACGCGCATTCTCCGCCAGCGTATTAATCATAAACAGAGTCAATGCACGGTCGGCCTTCACCGTGACAACGGTCGGTTCAATCTCCAAAGTCTGTTTTTTCATCTCAAAGGCACGCCGTCCTTTCCCTACCAGTTCAAATAACTCATTGAGGCTGAATATCTCAATATTCAAGCTGAGCGTTCCTTGCTTCATTTTAATCCAGAGAGCTAGAATATCATTATATTCATTGATCGTAGTAACCAATTCGTCGATATACTGGTACTTCTCTTTCTTGATCTTTTCATCATCGATATATCCCCGTTCCGTCAACTTATGTACTTCATTCAGAATACGGTCAATATACGGATTGATACCATTTACGATAGCCATACAGGCTTTTTTTATCAAGTTCTGGCGTTTATTTCCGGCAATATGCTGCTCATAGATATACCGCTGTTTTTCCAATTGCATCCGCTCGTCACTCAATGCTTCCACCATCTGCTCATTGTCAGCCGCCCAAATAATATAAGGCTCCAATACGTGGACCAAAGCCTTCTCATCGCGGCTCAGCCGATATCCAGAGCACAACGTCGCCTTACCTTCCTCCGATATTTCCAATTTCATACGTCCCTTTCCAAACAACTGATCTATCCCCTGCTGAATCAAAGGGACATTCATCGGGATGGATGAAGTAATATCCCGGCAGAGTCCTAAAATCTGCTGCAAACGTTCCACATCCAACCGGTTTCTTATTTTAGAACGCTTATTAAAGAACCACCAGAAAATCACCACCAATACCAATCCGGCAATCACCAGAGAAAGGACAAGCGTCATCTGGCGCGAACCGGCTTCCAATGACACATAACGACTTTCCAGTTCCTTGTCCTGGCGGGTAAAATTCAAAATATCCAGATAAATATTCCGATTATAATCAGAAGCATATTTCATTCCGAGCCCTGCATACGATACACTCAATTGTTCCCGAATCCTTGAAATCCATTCAGGAACGGTCTTCACATTTTCCTGCGCAATCCAAGGCACTCCCGTATAGGTAGTATCGCCTTCTGCAAACGTATGCAGCCTATCCAGTGTATCCGCTTCATGATGATAATAAAGTATATGATGGCGATTCACACAATCCAATGCTTTCGTAAGTGTATCCAGCGCTTCCGAATATCGTCCGTGCGCATTCAGATATTTTCCGATAGAAACATACGCTCCGGCAATCTGATACAAGTCGTTATATTGGCGGAATCTCTCAAGCGCGAGTTGTGCCATGCGCAAAGGTAAAAGAGAATCTACCGGCAAAGCAAACTGCTCCAGCATATGTCCTCTCCTTGTCTGGAAAAACTCGAAACTATCGGAAGAAGCCATCAAGTTGGCAAGACCTTGCAAACCATTTCCTTCGAAATAAGGATGATTGCTCTGAACAGCCGCCCGCCAAGTATAATACAAATGATCAAACTCACGTAGTTTTCTCTCCTCCGGTGTCTTTGCTTCAACCAAAGAAGCGGCCCCCTTAAGATAATGATAGTAAAGCAATTGATTAGTATCCGCCAATGCTTCCTCTTCCGGAATATGACTGAGCGACGCAATCGCTTCCTGTCGTTGCTGAAGGTAATAGTAATAAATGGCGGAAACAATAAAGAACTCCGTAAAAGCATAGTCCAGCCGAAGCTTTTCGTGCCTGTCGGCAAACAAATCACTTTCCTCACGAATACGTTTCATACGTCTCAACGCACTGTTTCTGTAATCATAAAATTCTTTATTCATTGCCGTCCTCTGACAGATTTTCATCAGTCCGATATCGGCAATCAAAAGCTCAAGTTCGTTTTTAGTCAGTTTATAGACCTCTTTATGAGACGCTTCGGCACGGTCAAAATCCATATTCATAAAAGCCCAGAATCCCAGATTATTTAAAGCTTCCGCTTTCCCCGACTTATAAAAGTTCACCTTACTATAAGCCTGTTCGGCATATTTATAAGAAGAATCCAGATTTCGGTAACGATAAGCATACGCTTTTCCATTCAGCGAGTCGATAAGCCTCACTTCTTTTGTGGGCACCATGTCGGTACACGAAAAAAGGGAGGAAAGCAACAATACTCCTATTATATATAATGGAGAATGGAAAATGGAAAATGGAGAATAAAAAGACAGGCGATAACTATCTTTCATTCTTCGCTCTTCATTTTCTGTTTTTCGTCCATAATTCTTCATTCTTCATTCTCAGTTCTTCGTTCTTACTTGCAAATCTACAAATATTTCCGATAAGTTGGAGAGAAAATGATTTTTTATACAATAAGTCCTTCTAAATAATAAGAGAAATTCCTACCTTTGCAGGCAAATTAACAAATAGGTAAAACATCTATTACAAAATGAGCGAAAAAGCACCCTTTATGGTATTCTCGGGAACAAACTCGAGATATCTTGCAGAAAAAATCTGCGCAAGCCTGAATTGTCCTCTGGGAAATATGAACATTACCCATTTTGCTGATGGCGAATTTGCTGTTTCATATGAGGAATCAATTCGTGGCGCCCATGTATTCTTGGTTCAATCCACATTCCCAAACTCAGACAACTTAATGGAACTTCTCCTGATGGTTGACGCGGCAAAACGTGCATCAGCAAAGAGCATTGTAGCCGTAATTCCCTATTTCGGATGGGCTCGTCAGGATAGAAAAGACAAACCTCGTGTATCTATCGGAGCTAAACTAGTAGCCGACCTGCTTTCCGTTGCAGGTATCGACCGACTGATTACTATGGACCTGCACGCAGACCAGATTCAGGGATTCTTCGATATTCCGGTAGACCACTTGTATGCGTCAGCCGTATTCCTCCCCTACATCCAGTCATTGAAATTGGAGGATCTGGTGATTGCTACACCGGACGTAGGAGGTTCAAAACGTGCCAGCACTTTCTCCAAATATCTCGGTGTACCGTTGGTACTCTGCAACAAGTCGCGTGAGAAAGCCAATGAAGTTGCTTCCATGCAGATTATCGGTGATGTGAAAGATAAAAATGTAGTATTGATCGACGATATCGTAGACACAGCCGGAACAATCACCAAAGCTGCCAACATTATGCTGGAAGCCGGTGCAAAGTCTGTACGTGCTATTGCCAGCCACTGCGTAATGTCCGATCCCGCTTCATTCCGTGTACAGGAATCCGGTCTGACAGAAATGGTATTTACCGACAGCATTCCTTACGCTAAGAAGTGTGCGAAAGTAAAACAGTTAAGTATCGCCGATATGTTTGCTGAGACAATCAAACGAGTTATGAACAACGAGTCAATCAGCTCACAGTATATCATCTAGTCGAAACTTCATTTTCAACTAAATAAAAAATAATCGCAGGTAAAGTAAAGAACTAAACCTGCGATTATTTTTATTTGATAACGCTGCCTTCATTGCGCAGCCAACTTTCAACTTCCAACTCTCAATTCTCAACTTTATTGAAGTCTTCCGAATTTGTATGTTCCCTTTCTGATTATCTTCCCGTCTTTATCCGTTTCCACAAAAGGACCATTCTTCTTTCCTTGTTTGAAGAAACCATCGAAACGGTTACCGTCTTTATCAATCTGAACCCCTTGGCCTTCTTCCAATCCATCAACGAAGCCACCTTTATATTGCATACCCGCAACAGTCTTTAAAGTCCCCTCACCATTCGGACGGTTATCTTTCCAATCCCCCTCGTACACATCACCATTACTCCATTTATAGATACCCTTACCCTCACGTCTGTTATTTTTCCAGTCACCTTCGTACACAGCACCATTCGACCAGGTAAAAGTTCCTTTCCCATCTTGCATACCATCCTTGAAGTTACCTACATACTTATCACCGTTAGCATGATAGTAAATTCCCTCACCCGTACGTTCACCCAAGAGATAAGAACCCTCGTAACGATCTCCCGTATGGAAAAAATAAGTACCCTTTCCATGCTGGATATCATCTGCCCAGTCACCCTCATATTTATCTCCGTTAGTATATTCAAATACTCCTTTTCCATGACGGACATCATCTTTCCAGTCTCCTTCATATTTACATCCGTCATCCCAGTTCATAGTACCCTTACCGTTTTTCTTGTCATTCTTCCAATGACCGGTATATTTAGCGCCATTCGCCCAAGTATACGTACCTTCACCCTCACGCTTATCATTCACCCAACCACCTACATACAAGTCACCGTTGTGATAATACATTGTCCCTTTGCCATGCTGGTAGTCCTGATACCACATACCGTCATAACGGTTGTTATTCATAAAATAATAAATACCTTTTCCGTGCTGTTGGTCCTGATACCATTGTCCTTCGTACTTTTCTCCGTCAGGAAACATATAGATGCCATACCCTTCACGTTTCCCCTTCACATATTCACCCTCGTAGACATCCCCATTTTTAAAGACCGTCTTTCCTTTCCCGTTTGGTTTGCGTCCTTTCATTTCTCCTGTATAGACACTGCCATCCTTAAAAGTATAGTTGCCAATCTTTATTTCTGTAGAGAATGTATCCTTTATCTTTCCGAAGAATCCGCCCTTTTTCCCTTCATTTTCTTGTGCCATTACCCCCTCTTGTGCCAGGAGAGCCAATAAAAGTGTAGTATATAGATATTTCTTCATTTATTTTAGTTGTTACTCATTTTTAGAATTACGATTTGGACAAAGATACGATTTCTCTCCCAAAAAGCCCCTTACCGGAAAGCAAATTATGACAACTTTTTACCTGCAATGACCTCTTTTAATGTCTCTTTGCATAAATAACGCTGCGCTAAATCCTGTATTTCCGCAGGAGTAATCTCGTTTACGGCTTGCAAAGAACGTGCGAAGTAATCATCCTTCAAACCGGAAGTAGCTATAAATATCCACGCATCCGAGAGAGAGAAAGGCGATTCATAACTGCGGCACATTTCTCCCAACATATAGTTGCGCACTATCCTCAACTCTTCTGCAGATACAGGATCCAGGTGCAACCGGTCTATTTCGTGATATACTTCCTGTATTAACGGCTCCACATATTCATTATCCGTCTCTGTCGAAACAATCAGCAAGCCGCTATCCGGATAAAATACTACTCCTGCCGATATGCCATAAGTATACCCTTTATCTTCGCGAATGTTGGACATCAGACGGCTACCGAAATAACCTCCGAACAATGTCATCAGCACACGCAGCTTCGGATAGTCGGGATGTTCGCGAGTAATAGTGGTACATCCCATTTTCACTGCGCTCTGCATAGCGTCTTCACGTTCCGTAAAAATCCTCTTCTCAGGTATAGCCGCAAACGGGAAACTCGACTTCGGCATCTGTAATTGATATTGCCCGAACGGAATCCCGAAAATATCCGTTACACGGCTAATGATATCATCCGTCACCTTGCCGGATAAGAAAATGGAGCAACTGCCGGAATGGTAATACCGCTCATAAAACTCACGAAGCACTTCTGGAGTTATGGTATGATAATCCTCCTCCATCACTATTTTCCCGCACGGATGTTGTTCACCGTAAAGAGACTTCAGCAAACTACGATGTGCAAGAAAATCAACCTTAGAGGTATTGACCAAATATTGCTGGATATTGGTATCCAGAATAGTTTGAAGCTCCTTTTGTGGAAACAGTGGTTCCTTAATCATCGACTCTACCACTTCCAACGTTTTCGCTAAATACTTATTCAATGAATAAACAGTGATATAAGCATACTCCGAAGAACTGGAGAGTTCTAGCCACGAACCATAATAATCCAATTTCTCCGCAATGGTGGCAGCCGTATATTTCGTCGTACCTTCGCGCAACATACGGTTCGTAAACAAAGCTTGCAACTTCTGCGACTGCTGCCAGCGACCTCCGGAGAAAAGCACATCCATACGCACCACTTCCTGTTCACCGGCATTAATAACAGTCAGCGGAATGCCATTCGGCAACGTTGTCCTGACAGGAGTCTGTATATGGAAATTTTTCAGAGGTTGTATCTCAGGCTGTATCGTGCGATCCATAAACGTTATAATCTATTTTTCAAAAATTCTTCTGCACGCGCCAAGTCCTGTGGAGTATCAATTCCAATCGTTTCCACTTCACTGATCCCCACTTTTATTTTATACCCGTTTTCCAGCCAGCGCAGTTGCTCCAACGATTCCGCTATCTCAAGTGATGATTGCGGTAGTGCGGTTATCTCCCTCAGCACTTCCGTACGGTAAGCATACAAACCGATATGTTTATAGTAGGTATGTCCTTTCAGCCAATCCTTCTTCTCGGCATTACGCTGATAAGGAATGATAGAACGACTGAAATACAGGGCATTCCAATTTGCATTGACTACCACTTTGGGAGAGTTCACATTCTCAAGTACGGCAAACGGCTCATCAGCAGTAAAAGGCTTTACCAATGTAGCAATCTGTGTAGTAGGATCTTCAAAACAAGCTTTCACGGCATTCAACTGCGAAGGCTGTATAAAAGGCTCGTCCCCTTGTATATTGACTACCACATCAAAGTCCCCTCCAATCTTGACGCAAGCCTCATAACAACGGTCCGTACCGCTTTTATGATGAACAGAAGTCATCACCACCTTACCGCCGAAAGCTTTCACCGCCTTCTCAATTCGTTCGTCATCAGTAGCCACATACGCATCATCCAAAATGCCGGCTACTTGTTCATACACACGCTGTATCACTGTTTTTCCGCCCAAAATAGCCAACGGTTTCGCAGGGAAACGGGTAGAGGCATAACGGGCAGGTATAATTCCCAGAAATTTCATTTATTTAATAGATAATGAAGAATAAAGAGCGGATAATGACTGCTGCACATATTCCCTCTCCCAATCTTCCGGTTTTATTATTTTATCATCATACAAAAGTATATCAATATCCAAACAGACTTTCTCTTCCTTCTTATCCTCCGGCAGACGACCGGAAGCCAGTTCTATGTCTTTCAGTATCCTCTTCACGAGTTCCTCATCCTTATCCGAAAAGAACATGATCACTTGATTGGAAAACAAAGCCGGATTTTTGAAGAACAAAGGTTCCGTCTCCAACTCAGGTGCCCGGTAGATAGGAGAAAACTGTTCCGCCAGTTTCTGCCTGGCAAAAGTCAGATTCTCCGTTCTATTGTAGTTGCTCCCTATGCAAACAATGTATTTGTGCATCTTTTTAGTTGAAAAGATCATCCAGTCCCATTTCCTCCACCTCGCCATCCGGAGTCTCCGAACCGGCACAAGGATCGAATCCTTCCGGAAGTTTAAAAGTTTCCTGCTGATCGTATCCCAAAGTCGGGTCATCAAATACTTTCTTCATATATTTTGCCCAAATAGGTAAAGCAGCGGCAGCTCCCTGTCCGTATGTCATCGATCCGAAGTGGATATCACGTTCGTCACCTCCAACCCAACAGCCGGACACCAACGAAGGGGTAAAGCCCATAAACCAACTATCCGAGTTCTCATTTGTCGTCCCCGTCTTTCCACCCATATCCGCAGTAATTCCATAACGTCGGACACGTCCGCCCGTTCCTTCATTTATAACGGCACGCAACATGACCAGCATTTTATATACACTTGAAGTACTGATCACTTCATCCATTTGTGGCGCAAACGTAGAAATCACATTGCCTTCACTGTCCTCGATCCGAGTCACGAACAAAGGAGCCACCCGAATCCCCCTATTAGCAAAAGCAGTATATGCACTCACCATCTCTCCGACAGAAATCTCACAAGGTCCCAGACAAAGTGAAACAACCGGGTCGATGGCCTTGTTGCGCACTCCGAAACTATGGATCAGCCGCACCAATTCATACGGATTCAGTTTGCCCATCAGATAAGCCGAAATCCAGTTATCCGAATTAGCCAGTCCCCATTTTAGAGTAACCATCTCACCATAACGCTTCTTATTGGAATTACGTGGCGACCATGGTTCCCCAGTCTCTGTAATCAACGTTTGCTCTACGTGGCGCACCTGGTCGCAAGGAGAAAAATTATTCTCCATAGCCAGCGTATACAAGTACGGTTTGATAGTAGACCCTACCTGACGGCGTCCTACCATCGCCATGTCATATTGGAAATATGTATAATTAGGTCCGCCAACATAAGCTTTCACATGCCCGTTCATAGGATCCATCGACATAAAGCCGGTACGAAGGAATGACTTATAATAGCGGATCGAATCCATCGGAGTCATAATCGTGTCCTTGCTTCCCATCCACGAAAAGACTGTCATTTCCTGCGGTGTATCGAATGCTTTCCTAATCTCCTGTTCAGAATTCCCCGCCTCTTTCATCAGCCGGTAACGCTCTGTCTGTTTCATGACCTTCGTCAACAGTTCTTCCACCCGTTTCGCAGGCAGCACTCTTGCGTATGGCGCATTCTTACTTCCTACTTTTTCTTTGAAAAACAAAGGTTGCAAATAACTCAAATGTTCTTCTACCGCCTCCTCCGCATATTGTTGCATCCGCGAGTTGAGAGTCGTATAAATCTTCAGTCCGTCCGTGTAGACATTATAATTCGAACCATCCTTCTTTTTATTCTTCGCACACCAGCCATACAGAGGATTCGTTTCCCAAGAAAGGGAGTCTTCATAGAATTTCTGCATTTGCCAACCACGATAATTACTCTTCACCGGCTTGGTTGCTGTCATCACACCACGCAGGTATTCACGGAAATAAGTAGCCAAACCTTCCTTGTGGTCAACACGGTTATACGACAATTTCAAAGGAAGCGCTTGCAGAGAATCACATTCGGATTCAGTAATATATCCCGCTTTACGCATCTGTCCAAGCACCACATTACGACGACCGCGAGAACGCTCATTAAAACGAACAGGATTATAGAGTGACGGATTTTTACACATACCAACCAAGGTAGCCGCTTCCTCTATTTTCAAGTCCTTCGGTTCACGGTTAAAATAAGTATGCGCAGCCGTCTTAATACCGACAGCATTATTCAGGAAATCAAACTTATTGAGGTACATACTCAGAATTTCCTCTTTGGTGTAATAACGCTCGAGTTTTACGGCAATCACCCACTCAATCGGTTTCTGGAAAAGACGCTGGAGAGTATTTCTCGCCACATTCTCCGTAAACAACTGCTTGGCAAGCTGCTGTGATAAAGTACTTCCCCCACCCGCATTTTTCTGGAATAACAAACCACGTTTCACAAATGCACGGAACAACGCCTTAGCGTCAATCCCCGAGTGTTCGGCAAAACGAACATCTTCTGTCGCAATCAACGCATTAATAATGTTGGGTGACAAGTCCTTGTAGGCTGTATACACACGATTTTCCTTACTATAAGACCAAGTACCGAGCACTTTCTCATCCTCAGAAAAGATCTCCGTCGCAAATTTATAACTTGGATTCTCCAGTTCCTCCACTGGAGGCATATAGCCGATCCAACCTTTCGAAATAGAAACAAAAATAATGACGACAGCCACTACTGCGATTGCCAATAAAATCCAAAGAGCTTTTATTATTTT
>ERZ773115.2574-NODE-2574-length-13943-cov-7.214430_pt1 | contig 13943 bp, 12 predicted proteins | sample MGYA00511116_ERZ773115 | MGnify/ENA primary metagenome ERZ773115 (study PRJEB29015, sample SAMEA2737869) | human gut metagenome | biome: human gut; feature: human-associated habitat; material: faeces | place: China | collected 2012 ... | reverse complement strand
TTTTTCTATTATTCTACCTTATCTGATAGTAGATTTAAAACTTTGCAACAGAACCAAAATAAGTATACTGCGATTATTAGTAAAATTTTTAATGAAGCACCGAGTATTCTCCCTGTAAAAAAAGGAGAAAAGTTACCTAAAATACGATTAATAAACAAAAAGACAATTTTTGAAGGGCTATTTTTAGAATTAAAAGATAAGACCTTACACAAAACCAAGCAAAAGGTTTATTTCAAAGCACCATCAACTGTTCATAAAAAAATTGGCATAGGAGATATTGTGATCTTTTCTGTTAAAGATAAAAAGTACCATGTATTAATTATCCAAGTCTACAAACCAACAGAATTGAATAAAGAAGTATCTTTCATTCAACCGAAATTTAAACCATTTTTTTGAAAAAAGTTGCGAAAGGTTTTAAAAAAACAGACTATATCACTATACCAAAAAAAGAAAGTATTATAACTTCTGAGAAAAATCAACCAATAAATCGTAAACGTCCATTTACGATAAGAAAAATAAGTAAATAAGATTTTGTACAAAAAAACATAAAGAAAAACCTATTAATATAAATAGGTTTGTCGCTTTTTTTTAATATTTGAATTCTTGGTAGATTAACGTAAGAGAGTAATAGTTTTTTGAAATCTGATATTATTAGTATTGATATTCTATAGTTGAGTTTCTTATTCGTATATGATAATATAATTATAGAGATAAAGATATCTCTCAATGATCAGGCATTGTAATAACTCGATACTAGAATTGGACTTTGGGCCAATAGTTGGCGAGCAACAGAAAAACTCGATACTAAAATTGAACTTTGGGTCAATAGTTGGCGAGCAACAGAAAAACCTGATTTTTAATGATCTTTTGAGAGTCAAGCTTAGCTTGACTCTTTTTAATTTATTGTGGGAGTAAAATGATGATTGAAAAAAAAACATTTCGAACTAATTAGAAACGCATTTTTTATTTATGATAAAGAATTCAATAATTATGAATTTACTTATACATACAAACATAGATTAACCAAAAAAAATATGCAGATGAAAATTGTATTTACTCCAGGTAATTTCATGCACCTGTGTGGCGTAAAATATGACTATAGTGCTACACAATTTTATAAAGCTATAAAAAGAAAGAAAATTTCATTAAAGAAAATACATGTAAAAGATGATGGATCAACAGGACAAAAACTACAAATTATTCATTTACTGGAATTATTATCTTCGTCAGGTGTTAGGATATGTGATAATGGTTCATTTTATAATTTGAGTTTTGACAAAGCTATTCGTACAAGTAAAATGATAATAGCTTTAACATGTGTTAGGACGGAAAACCAATATGCGCCACAGTCATTATTAGCGTTAAATGGGACAACCAATAAAAACTTATCTAAATCTTTATTAGAATCTCACGAAGTTGTAAAAATCGAGAAAGTAAAAATAGGCACAAATGATATTAGCAAAACTATTTTCGAGAAGACAGATAAAAAGGTCAAAAAATAAAAAAATTTTGACCTTTATTTTTTTACGCATTTTCTTACTTTTTTAGTAGTACATTTAATTTTGTTAACTTAGTGAAAACAAGAAGGTCAATTGAGTATACCCTATCAGGATTTTTGTAGACTTTCCTTAAGCACTAGGGAGAGTCTGTCCAAAACTCGGAAACAAACATATTGCTTCCCTTAGCATTGCTCTTGATCGATTGCAAGTCTTTTTTTTTCGATTTTTTAGTTAGAAAATTACTTAAAATAAAACTTAAAAACTATTTAGTATCGTTATTTCAAATATGGAAGATTAGTGGTATATCAGTTTTTCAGAACAAATAAATAGGAATAATTTTTTCTTGTATTTTAGCGTTTTGGATTAGAATAAAAATGGGATTAGTTTTAATAATGATTTTTTATTGCAATTATGCTTTCAAAATAACTTTTTATGATATATTTATCAGATTTTTCTAAAAATTGTTTATAATTATTGTAGAAAAAAGGAGGTATTGATTTATGAGAAAAAAAATATTTAGTTTAGCTATTATTGGAATGTTTGGATTAGTTGTGACGAAATTTGGTACAAAAGTTGATGCAGCTACGCGTTCATATGGTAATGGTGTTTATTGTAATAATAGTAAGTGCTGGGTTAACTGGGGAGAAGCTAAAGAAAATATTGCAGGAATTGTTATTAGTGGCTGGGCTTCTGGCTTGGCAGGTATGGGACATTAATATCCTATTATGAAAAATAATAAATCTTTCAACAAAATTCTAGAATTAACTGAAACTGCATTAGCCACCCCAGAAATTAAAAAAGATAAAAATCTATGTGAAATTTTAGAAAAAATAAAAGATAGTGCTGCTAAAGGTGAATTTTATTATGATTACAAGAAAGAATTTCAACCTGCAATTAGTGGGTTTACTATTAGAAACGGCTTTTCCACACCAAAAGTTTTATTGGAGTTACTTGCTGAAGTAAAAACTCCCAAAGCATGGTCGGGACTTTGAGTTGTCATAAGTGCATTATATTTTTTTGTAAAAGTATCTAATTGAGTTTAGGTACTCTTACTATATAGGTTCAATTATTTATTTTTGTAATATCTTTGTTTTTTGCTAAGTTTATTATTTCTTTATCAGTTATTCATTTATGTCCATATAGAAGAACACTTTAGGTCCAACAGGGTATACCCTGTTGTTCTTTTTGTGTGTTCGTGATATAATTGGATGTCATTTTTCTAGATAAATGGCATAAATTTTCAGCGCTAAGTGACAAAAGCAACTAATTTTTCATGATAGATTTTTAAATATCTCAATCTATCTCCAAAATTAGTTGCTTTTGTAGCTATAGTTGACTATGAATATGACAAATAATTAGAAAAAACTGTGCCAATTAAATATAAAAATGACAGGGATTGTTTTTTGACAAAATTATAAAGGATACAGATAAAATAGAACCTTTTGTATCTAAAAGAGAAGACTTTCTTTACTTAAGTAGATCAATTGGAAACACAAAAAGTGATAAAAAAGTTGCTATTGTTGGATGTGGTTCTTTAGGATCCTATGTTTCTACAGAGCTAATAAGATCTGGAATAAGCAATCTTGTATTGGTTGATGGAGATCAATTCACAAGTGAGAACACATTCCGCCATACACTTCCATATTTATTTAGTGATATAAAGAAATCTATTGCATTGAAAGTAACACTTGAGGAGATTCATCCAGAAATCTCTGTAGAATCGTATCCATATAACCTAGATAATGAAAACATTGAAAGTATTATTAAGGAACATAATATCGATATAATAATTTTTTGTATTGGTTCAACTGATGAACAAATCAAATTGTCTAAAAGTTTATCTGAGAATAAATGTTCAATTATATATTCTTGGTTAGAATCCAATGGACAAGATAGCAGAATCATTGGGATACCTGTCAACTCATATGGTTGTTATAGGTGTTTGAAGAAAGAAGTGGAAATACTATATCCTCGCAGCAAAGGCTATGAAGAAAGCATTTGGATTTCTGATGGATGTGGGGGGACAAGAGTTAAGTATGATAATAGAACATTACCTGCCTCAAATGGTGTACTAGAGGCTTATGAGGAAATACTTAGTTCGAAGGCACCTTTTGCAATAGCTTCAAATATTTCAAAAGGAATTCAAAAAAGTCCCTTGGAATGGAAAGAGTGTGATTATTGTGGAAGAAAAGCTGAAGAAATTTGTTCTACCGAGTAGGAATAATTTAATTATCCATACAAATGTTTTAGAAGTGTTTAGCTTTTATCGACAAAGATCACTAACTGATTCAGAAAGTGGAGTTTTTTTGTTAGGTTATCAAAATTTAACTACAAATTCTATTATTATTGATGATTTGTCTATTCCACAGAAAAAAGATTTAAAAAAACCAATTCGATTTATTATTAGAGATTCTGGACATAAAAAAAATCCAACAGGCTCAAAAGGGAGGATCTTTTTTTCTAGGAACTTGGCATACTCATCCTCAAGATTTTGTTTCTCCTTCATTCATTGATATATCTGACTGGAAAGAGAGTATTAAAGAAGAAAAACCAGCTGCTGATTTTATGGTTTTTGTCATTGTTGGAAGACAAGAGATTGGCGTTTGGGTAGGTGACAATGAACAAAAAAAATAATACGAATTAGAGAAAAAATGTAATAAACTTCATATCTAAGAAGGAGTTATAGATGATTAAATCTTTTTTTATGAGAACTGTATTTGCATTGGTTAAAGTTTTCATTCCATTGGTTATATTTTTATGGCCGCTTACAATTTATATTACTGATTTTTTGACAGCTAATGGAATCCCTATTCCTGTAGTAATTTCTAAAGAAGATCTTTTAGAAATCGCTCGGGCAATTCTAAAAGTTATAAATGTAGATGTATCAATAAAACTATTAGAGAATATAACAAATTTTGTTCCTTTGGTACTAACTATTGCAATAGGATACCTATTAAGAAAATTTTTTAAAAATAAGTTGTTTAATAATTGGGGAAATTTATACTACGATATTCCTTATTTTATATATTTTCTTGCAGGAAAGTTTGTACTAAATTATGGAGAAATTAGCTTAGTTAGAGTACCACAACCTTTGCAATTTAAAATAGTGGCAAAAAATATTTTCTCTAAGATTGCTGAAGAAGATTTTAGCAAAGTAGACAATGAAGAAATTAATGTCGTATTTAACGATGTACCATATGGAAAAACTGTAAAGTTAGTTCTTTCAGATATATTCCATGTATTACCTTCTAGTTTGCCAGATTCAATTGAAGACAATTATACCGTATATATTACAAGAAATTTAGAAGGAGATCTAAACCGAAAATTCAGTCCAGAATTTGTTTCAACAGTAAGAAGAGAAGTCGAGAAGTTTAGCGGTGTAACATCAGTTGTAAATATATTTCCTTATATAAATGGAAACCATACAAAACATATTACAGAAAGTTGTTTTAAAGTTGGTGGGCGTAATGTAATTAAAAAAATTAATGTTTATCAGCCGAATAAAAACAAAGAATATCGTTTTGAAAATCCTCTTGAAATAAAACTTGCATAGTTTGCAGGATTTGTAGGCAAAAAGATAGTTTGATGGCTTAACAAAGTAAAAAACCTATGTACTTAGAATAGCTCAGCGAAGATAAAAAAATAAGCAAACTAGTAGTTCAGTTAAATCTGAAGATTTAGTTTGCTTATTTTTTTAGTTTACATAAGATACATAAGAGAAGAAAAATCCACCGTGTAAATTTTTTTATCTAAGCAAGATTTTCTTGCGTAAGTAGAAAAATTTTGTAGGTTTGCTTCCCTCATATTTTTCTCAATAATTTTATTTTCTAGTTCAGAAACAAAAAAACTTTTTTTGAATGTTCCGTTGTCTGTTTGCTTTTTCATCCATATCAAAACCTCCGCAAATCTAAGAATAGTAATTCTATTATAAAGTATTGTGGGTGAACTTCGCATGTGTGTACACACATGCAGTAAAAAGTAATCATCTTCCACTCGGTCACACCTAAAATTTACATTTTAGTTTGTACCTCGTCTCAGACGATTCTTTTTATTTTTGGGGCGTTGCCCCAATCCCCATTTTTTAGAAATAGCTAGGATAATTTTCAACATCTCCGTACAAACTTTCAACTGTAAAACACAATTCCTCGACTTCATTTTCTGGAATTTTTTCAATGACTTCTTTTGCTTTTGTTGTCAAACTCATTTTTACATCTTCTGAAAAAATAAGATTGTTATCTTCGTTTTCGCTATCCGCAAATTTCTTCAATTCTTTACTCGTTGCCCAACGAGCCGAACCATACTCTTTAACCCAGCAATTATTGACGTTTACCAAGCGGCCATATACCAGCTGGCAGTTAGTTAATCAGCACGTCCAAACAATTAAGAAGCAATTAACCACGGTACTAGCCAAACATGGTCACCAGTTAGACGATTTGAAGCATACTGATCGGGGCATGCTAGCCGCTTATCAACCTAACGAACTCGAATTCATTTCTAAAGCGGTGAAAAATTTACGGGTCATGCGGGAAGTTAAAGCCGTAGTGCAAACCCAATACAACAGCATTCTAACGACTGCTTTTCCGGACAGTGACCTGGATAAGCTAGAGACGATTGATAAGGAGCAAATCTATACCGCTGTGGTTTACTATGACCCAGAATTAAAGCCATTAAGCGCCGATGATCTTAGTCAATTACAACAGCAGCCACCGGTAGTCTTTACTAGCCAGCAATACCAAGCCGGTTTAAATTACCTGTTAGGTAAAATGGAATTAAAAGATATTCAGGATCATCGACTGAAACGGGTCTTAAAACATGATGGCACCCGGCAACTGTTTATTGGCGAATGTGGCCAAGATCCTAAGTTGGATCACCAACAAATTGAAATGGTACAAACCCGTTTGAAACAACAGACAATGCGCTTTGATCAATATAAGCAAGCTCAAGTTAAGGACTATCAGGCCATTAATTACTATCTAACTAGCCCGAAAAATTACCTGATGAATATTTTGGACGAAGCCTTAATGACCATTTTATATGCGAAAAATACGGACTATCTAAGAAAACAGCAACTACACGGTTTAAAAGAGACCGAGTGGGCAATGACGAAAAAGCAGCGGCAACACCAAACCCGTAATCGGCATGAAGATGGGGGTATGCACTTGTAATTTAAATGTAAAATAAAAAAGCTATCAGCCCGAGCGCTTAATCAGTCATATCAAAGCTTGCAACAACAAGTTCAGCAAGCAAGGAACCCACAACAAAAATCAGAACTAAAAAATAAACTAAATGATATACACCATGAAATCAGTAATCGAACACAAAAACAGCTGCAAGCATTTACTGAAGAAAATTCATCAATCAAACAACCCAAATCCGAACTTGATCAAAGTTTAAAGCGTTAGCCAGTTTTTAAAGGTCATGCTATAATATAAACAGAAAAAGGAAGTCCCGCCGAAAACAGGACTTCCCGCGCAAGCCGCTTCAAAGGTGGTGTAATTAGTTAACTAAACGATAATGTCGTCCCATAACTCGCCAAAGTTATGATCGGGGCGGCTTTTTTATTTGTGGTGCTTGTCGATATAGATGAGTAGCGCGATTAAAAACGTGCCAAACAGCAACATCAACGAGAGTGTCTGGAGGACGCTCATTGACTATGAAACCTTCCTGAAGATTATTCCATGTTCCCATGGGCCTCACCTCACAAGGGAAAAGACAGCCACCGCCCTTAAAACTTTTTGCTCAATCCATTATACAGGGAAATTAAAAATCAACCAAGAGCAATAAAACTGCTCTTGACAGCAAAGGAAAGCTACAAAACTAGCAAGGTCAGCAAGCAAGGCTAATAATACTGCTGCAATGGGAAATAACAAGCGTCCAGTAGGGAGGTCCAAGAGCGGGCGCAAACCCTACCAGACAGTACGATTGTAAAAGTAAAGAAGGTCATAAAATCAGCTACTAGAGGGAAAACTGTGGTAAAAGACAAATAAGATGGTGAAATGATGACTATAAAGTCAAGTCAGATAAATAGGTAGTCGAGCATATAAATTGCTTTTGACGCTTTACTTACTTATAATAAGTGAAATAACAAATGACTAGTAAAAGGCGGGTAAAACAATGGATAAATTTAAAAATATTATTATTGGATTTGGTAAGGCGGGTAAGACATTAGCTAAGTACTTGGCGCAGCATGATGAGACCGTGCTTCTGATCGAACGGTCTAAACAAATGTACGGAGGAACTTGCATCAATGTTGGCTGCCTACCATCTAAAAATTTAATTTTTAATGGCCAACGTGGCGTGGACTTCACTACAGCAGTTAATAAGCGTGGTGAGATGACTAGACAGTTGCGAAACAAAAACTATCACATGGTGGCTGATGAGCCACTAGCAACGGTTTGGGATGGGTCAGCCCGTTTTATTGACAATTATGTTTTGGCAGTCGTAATGAGTGATGGAACGACTAAGAAGGTGAGAGGTGAACGTATCTTTATTAATACTGGAGCAGTTCCAAATTGGCCATCAATCCCAGGGTTAGAATTTAGTCAGCGGATTTTTACGTCTAAAGAAGCTATGGAATTGGAGAAACAACCGAAACGACTAGCAATTATTGGTGGCGGTTATATTGGCCTTGAATTTGCTGGAATGTTTAATTCCTTTGGTACGCATGTAACGGTTTTCGACCAACATACCAGATTGTTAGAGCGCGAAGATCCTGATATTGCGACCGAGGTTGTAGCAGATATGACTGACGCAGGGATCGAGATTAAAACGGCGACTCAACTAACTCAAGTAAAAGATAATGGTGAGAAGGTTACATTATATTATCAACAAGGTGATCAAACCAACACTGCGAAATTTGATGCGGTATTGGTTGCAGTCGGTCGACGGCCTAATATAAATAGTTTAGGGCTAGAAAATACCGATATTGCTTTAACCAGTCGTGGTGCTATTCAGGTCGATGATCATTTAAGGACAACAGTACAAAACGTTTGGGCTTTGGGCGACGTTAATGGCGGTCCTATGTTCACTTATGTCTCATTGGATGATTTTCGTATTATTGTAGATCAATTGTTTGATAAGGGGGATCGCTCAACGGCCGATCGAATGGTGATACCGACTGCTTCGTTCCTAAATCCACCACTGGCTAACGTCGGCTTAAATGAACATCAAGCTAAGAGTGCAGGTTATGATTTACAAACCTTCAAGCTATCAGTCAAGGCGATTCCAAAGGCCCGTGTCTTGGAGGATCAACGCGGGCTTTATAAGGTAATCGTTGATCAAAAAACACACCTTATTTTAGGGGCAACATTGTATGCCGCTGAGGCTCATGAAACCATCAATCTAATTGCATTGGCAATGAAGGCCAAATTACCTTACGAAAGATTACGCGACATGATCTATACTCATCCAACAATGTCTGAAGCCTTGAATGATCTTTTTAAGACACCGGTTGTGAAAAGCTAACGCCCTAGAAACACAAAGCCGACTAGTTAATCGAGGAAACAATCAAGAAATCACCGTTAAAATTATTACGCAATGTGATTAACAATGCCCTTAATCTAAAGGACCGGTTTTACCAGATCTTTGAGCATTGTGATCTACCTTTACACAATAACAACGATGAGCAACAGATCCACTCTACCACGCTGGTGCGAAAGAATAAGTCTGTTCACAAAACCAACGGCAGGCGCAAAGGCTAATACGATCTGGTTTGGTATTGTACAAATGGAAAAATTAAATAAACTGGACGTCTTTAAGTATTTTTAACCATTACTAACGGTTTACACGCAACGTAACACGCCAGATATTGAGGCTTATTTACCGGGGGCTCCAGAAATTCAGGCCACGTGTCGTGTTTAATAGAGAAACCAAAGCGGGCGACTAACGCAGAAAACTGCGTTGGTCGCCCGCTATTTTTGTTTGAACCCAGGGATCTGAGATACCATCAATGGTTAAGATTCAATCCGGTTCGTTGTGGAGTGCTTACGATCATTCAAAGTAGGAATGCCTAGAGGACGTTTTTCTCCGTTTGGTTTTGGGATTAATATTCGTCTAACTGGTTGTGGAACGTAGTTTTCTAAAGTTTTTTTTATCTCTTTAATGAAATTATCTTGAGATTTTATCTTGAAATCTTTGATTGTTAGGTTATCTGTTCCAGCTGTGTTTGATCCAGTGTTAGATCTTATTATCCTATATGCCAAAAGAATATTTTGCTTGGAAGTAATTATTTCATACAGGTTAATTCCTTTAGTACACTGATTTAAACTTCTTTCATATAGCCAGTCAAAGCTTTCTTGCATATTGTAATACTCGTTGTATCGCAATTCTGTACTCATTGATAGATTGTTTCTCCTAATTGATTATTAGTCCCATCATCTTACTTGTCATTTTTCTAGATAAATGGCATAAATTTTCAGCGCTAAGTGACAAAAGCAACTAATTTTTCATGATAGATTTTTAAATATCTCAATCTATCTCCAAAATTAGTTGCTTTTGTAGCTATAGTTGACTATAAATATGACAAATAATTAGAAAAAACTGTGCCAATTAAATATAAAAATGACATTGGTTCTATAATGGACAATTAAATTGAGCAATATTAAAAGTAGAATAGAATTATTAGTGAGTTTAGGGTAACATACACATTGGGGGAGAAATCATTTAGAAAAAGGAGTTTGGCAATGAGTCATTCGTGCACGTTAGATTCATTTATTTCAATGTATAATTCTAAAAATCCAGATTTTAGAGATTCTTTTTTGAAATTAATAAATAATTCTGAAAAAAGTAGTATATCTAAAGAAGAAGTAAACGATTTTTTCAGCTTATTAATCAATAAAAAACTTTTAGATTCATTAAATATAGAACAGTCCAAAGGCTATTATTTTAACTATACAATTCAAACAGGTATAAGAGAACAATTCGATATTTTAAGGTTTAGCCTTGATAAGGTATTAAATATAGAATTGAAGAGCCAATTACCTGCTAAAGGATTAGACCAAATCAAAAATCAGTTGGTACGACATAAATTTGTATTAAGTACTTTAAATAAAAAGATAGTTTGCTGTACTTATGTAACCACTGAAAACAAATTGTATTTATTAACAGAAGATAGTAAGCTAGAAGAGATTTCGTCTGAGACGTTGGCTAGCATGATACCTGATGATTATATCAATGAACTTGAAATTGAGAAGATAAATTTTTCCCACTTAATTATTTCTCCGTATTCACAACCTGAATTGTTTAAGGAACATAAATACTTTTTGACTAATGAACAGTTTTCTATACGTACTGAAATTTTAAGTAGTCAAAATAGAGTTTTTCAAATTAAAGGTGGACCTGGAACTGGAAAAACAATGTTGCTCTTTGACCTTGCAAGAAAATATGTGAGTGAAAATAAGAAAGTAATAATTATATTCTCAGGTAATAAATATAATTGTGAAGAGTTGTCAACTATATTAAGTATTGATATTAAACCTATTAAGAACGTTAAAATTCCTGAGTTAGAAGACTATGACGTTGTGTTGATAGATGAAGCACAGCGTCTATGGGAGGAAACTTTTACTGCCATTTTTGGGTTACAAAAACCTAGACTTATTTTTTCTACCGACCATAATCAAACATTAGCTTCTCATGAAAAAAAACGCAATATTCAAAAACGATTATCTGAAGATAAAAATGTTGAAACGAAAAAATTAAAAGAAAAAATTCGAACAGATCCAGCAATGAACTCATTTATACAAAAATTTCTAGACTTAAAAGCTAAAAGAGTCCAAAAATATGAATATTCTAAAGTAACAGCAGAATATTTTTCTACCAAGCAAATGGCAGAAAAATATATAAGAAGTTTAGTTGAAAATGAAAATTTTGTATCCATTGAAGTAACTGATTACACTACAAAATCAACGTCTGTAAAGAAAAGAGAAAAGGTGTACTGGAGATCTCAAACAGCTCATTCAGTTATTGGTGAAGAATACGATAATGTGCTAGTACCTTTAGATAACTATTTTTATTACGATGAAGATAGCAAGCTTGTTTCAAGATATGCTGACCAATTTTACTATCCGTATAATGAAGATAGCTGCATATTTGAAGCTTTAACTAGAACAAAAGATAGATTAGTATTAGTAATCATAAATAATCCTGCCTTATTTATAAAAGTACAAAAAATATTGACATGGAAAAAAGATGACGAAAAAAATTCATAAATCGAATTCGTTTCTTACTCTTTAGACGGTTTGTCTGGTAACATTGTAATCTTTCGAAATTTTAGAAATAGCGACTCCATTCTCAAGATCCTGAACGATGCTTTTATAAACTAAGCGACGTTGAGGATTTTTTGTGTCTGCACTGTATAACTTAGGACGTCCCTTGTAGACATCATTCGCTTTAACAATCTTAATGTCTTGCGCCTGGCGTCGTTTATATTCTGTACGTTCCTGTTCGGCAATCATGGCCAAAATTTTAATGATTAAATCTTTAATGAATTTGTCTAATAAAGGATTACCAATTGCTTCAGCCATGATTGGTAATCTTGTAATGATGAGTTGTACATTTTTCTTTTTTAGATAATTAACAGACGCAATGATCTCATCATAATTCCTTCCAAAACAATCAATGGCTTCTACAATAAAAATATTTTGTTCATGGGGTCACTGGAACATCCGTACAGAAAATAGCGGTAGTGATTGGCTCTAATTCCATAAAACGTTGATTTAAAGCTATTTATAGAATTTCCAATCTAGAAAAACATAAAATATTTATGGAACATTCATGCAAAAATTAGCGGTAAGGAACTTAGCATATATTCTAAAAAACATTAGGTTTTGGAAATCAGTAAAATAAGTTTTAAAAGCTTGATATAACAATGTTTTACAGTTTCAAAAAGTCATTGTAAAAATGTTTCTAAATAACCATTTCCAAAACCTATCGCTATTTTCTGTTTAGTTGTTCCAGTGACCCCGATTACGAAAAATATGATCGAAATGGATTCAATTCAGGAAATTCCCGTAACGGGAATTATTCACGTACATTTAAAACAGAATATGGCGAGTTGAATTTAACTATTCCTAGAGATCGGAATGGCGAATTTTCTCAACAAACACTACCAGCATATAAGAGAACCAATGATTCATTAGAAACGACCATTATCCAATTATTTCAAAAAGGCATTACTATGGCTGAAATCTCCGAATTAATTGAAAAAATGTATGGTCACCACTATACGCCACAAACAATCTCCAAAATGAGTAAATTGGTGGTTGAAGATGTTTTAGCTTTTAAAGAAAGAACGTTAGAAGCCAATTATTCCGTTATATTTATGGATACGACGCATATCCCTGTGAAGCGACAGACTGTTTCGAAGGAAGCAGTGTATATTACGATTGGTATTCGTTTGGATGGAACCAAAGAGGTTCTTGGGTTTACTATTGCCCCAACTGAGTCTGCTTATATTTGGAAAGAAGTTCTTCAAGATCTTAGAAAACGTGGGTTAGAAGAAGTTTTATTAGTCGTGACAGACGGATTAAGCGGTATTTAAGAAAGTATCCATAGTGTGTATCCGAATACCCAATTTCAACAATGTTGTGTGCATATATCTAGAAATATCGCTCATAAAGTTCGTGTTCTAGATCGAAAAGAAATTTGTGAGGATTTCAAATTGGCTTACCAAGCGAATTCAAAAGAAGAGGCATTGGATAACATCGACTTTATGATTAGGAAATGGAAAAAGCAGTATCCAAGAGTCGTCAATTTACTCTTGAATCTTGCCCTATTAACCTTTTATAATTTCCCTCACGCCATCAGACGAACAATTTATTCGACGAACCTGATTGAAGGCTTTAATAAGCAGCTAAAACGATATACTCAAAGAAAAGAACAATTCCCTAATGAAGAATCTCTAGAGAGATTCTTAGTTTCGCAATTTAATCAATATAACCAAAAATTTTTAGGTAGAATTCACAAGGGATTTAAAGAAATTCAGGATACATTAGAGTCGATGATTTAACTATAATTAACAGAATGGATCTTCCATTTACACATAATTCTTGACGCTACCATAATCTAAATAACCATCATATTCATCTAGTACTTATATAATTGAGTTTTATTAAACTTTTTAAGTTTCTATTCTATCAAATATTTAAACAATCTCTGCATCCGAAAAGACTACCTCGTATAGTTTTACTAACAATATTTTTATTAGCGTGTTCAAATCCTGATTTCTTGTATCAATTATTTTCTGTTCACTTTCAATAAGAAAAAAATCTTTACTTCCATGGCTAATAATAAGTCTCTATTTTTCAATAACTATTGCAAAATTATATCTTATTTAAGAAAATATTTTAATTTTAAAGATAAAAAATTCTTCATCCTGCAATACTTTATATTCTATATTGTAATTATTCAGAATATTACTTACAATATATAAACCTAATCCATTACTAT
>ERZ773115.2558-NODE-2558-length-14030-cov-4.530018_pt1 | contig 14030 bp, 14 predicted proteins | sample MGYA00511116_ERZ773115 | MGnify/ENA primary metagenome ERZ773115 (study PRJEB29015, sample SAMEA2737869) | human gut metagenome | biome: human gut; feature: human-associated habitat; material: faeces | place: China | collected 2012 ... | reverse complement strand
GTCGGAGATGAGGAGCTGGGGAATGTTTGCGTCCTGCATCCCATCGTATAATTTCTGTAATTTCTTCAGGTCCATGTTATAGAGGTCCTCCCATTCTTTTGTCTTCTCCAAATGCGTCATGCCCTGTGGAAAAAATTCTCATACTCTGCTGCGTTTCAGTTTCCCAGGACCAGCTCATGTTCCGGGAAATGCCCTGCCGCATCGCCGCCATTGCAATTGTATCCAATTACATACCCATTCCCGTTCTTTGCCTTGGAAACAATAAAGGTACCTGCCTGTAATTTCACAGTTTGTCCGTTCATTTCAAAGGAACTCGGTGGATACTTTGATAAATCTGTCAAACAGGATTCATTTATTTCCCCGGTAGTAAGATAGTCCGCCTGAAGAAAGGCGTAGTATGCGCGCAGATTCGCCCAGTCCGCCGCAACCTTTGCCTTATGCAGATTATTCGAAAGCACCGGAATGGCGATGGCCACCAGCACGGCGATGATCGCCACAACGATCAGCATTTCCATCAGGGTAAAGCCCTTTTTGTTTTTCTTCACATTCATATTTTTGTTCCTCCGGGAGGAATCATAGCACTTTTTTCCACTTTCGGCAAGAGGTTTTTCCAATTGCAGCCGGCGCTGCCTACTGCACATAAAGGAAATACAGGTACCCAGTCCGCAAAGGATTTCCGGGCAGCCCAAAGCCCCGGCAAGCATTTTCCGCTTGCCGGGGCCTCGCCCTGTAAATTCAGCTTAGAAGCAGGTCCAGCCGCCGTCACAGACGATGGTGGTGCCGTTGACAAAGTGGGATTCGTCACTGGCCAGGAACAGTGCCGCTCCGGCGATGTCCTCGGGCAGTCCCATTTCCGGGGAGTGGGCCAGCAGAGAACCGGTGCGCTCAAACCCGAATTTATTTGCCTTGGGCATGACCAAGGGAATGTCCGTCAGGATTCCGCCCGGGGCAATTGCGTTGCAGCGAATTCCCTTGTCAATGTACATGAATGCGGTATTCTTTGTTGCGGAGGCAATGGCCGCCTTGGATGCGCAATAGGCCACGCCTGCTGTCTGATGGGCCGCGCCCACAGAGGTGATGTTGATGATATTGCCTCCGTCCTCGCCCTGCGTCAGGAATACCTGAACCGCCTTGCGCATGGCATACAGGGGCCCATAGGTATTGACGCGGAACAGCCGCTCGATCATTTCATCGGACACGTCACCCACAGCGGTGTTGTCATCCATGATGCCCGCATTGTTGACCAGCACATCCAGCCGTCCAAAGGCTTTCACGGCAGCATCGATCATTCCGTCGCAGGCGGCGGGGTCCGATACATCGCCGACATATGGAATAACCTTACCGGGTTCCTCCTTCAGTGCCTCCGCCAGTGCGTCCAGCCGTTCTTTTCTGCGGGCAACGGCAATAACATTGGCCCCCTCCTGCGCAAACAGCGTGACAATAGCCTGTCCCATGCCCGCAGAAGCGCCGGTGACCACAATGGATTTTCCCTCAAGCTTCATCTTGTTTTCCTCGCTTTGTTATACCAGCTTAATTCAGCCAGTTCTTTTCGGTAATCACGCAGTCATGCCCGTGAATTTTGATCCTGTCGCCAACCTTCAGTGCGCCCTTCTTTGCCAGGATGTAGCCGTTGTTGACTTCCTTCACGTAGGAATAGACCAGCTTGGAGACGCGGCCCACTTCCTCTTCCTCAGAGTCGATGAACACCGCCTCACCGGGGCCGCCATACTGCTTGGAGCGGATATAGTAGTCGTCGTCCAGCACCTCAAAGCCCACCATTTCCCGGGCAGGGCCGTTTTCCTTCACTTTCAGAAGGGCTTCCTTGCCGATAAAGTCCTTGTCCCACTTGATGTTCTTATCCAGACCAACCTCAATGGGATTGGTGTGGGCCAGGTCGCGCATATAGAAGATACCGGCCTCCGTGGGAAGCGTCCATGCCATGATCTGGAATTCGGTGACCCGCTTACCGCCATTGCGCACGACCTCTGCATCCACCAGGGTCTCAATGGCCTCCAGATCATCCGGGGACATATAGATCTCATAGCCCCACTTTTCGCCGGTGTAGCCGCCACGGTTGATCTTGACCGGAATGCCGTTGATCACATTATCCCGAATCTCAAAGAACTTCTGATCCTCTACGGAATTGTCACACAGCGCCTCTATCACCGCCTTGGACTTAGGGCCCTGGACAGCCAGCATCTGCCAGTCCTCGGTGATCTCATTCCACTCCACATCGAAGTCGCCCTGGTGGAAGTACCACCAGTCATCGGCCTTGGTGGCGTAGAGCGTGGAAACCCAATAGGTATCCTCGGAAACACGCATAATGACCACATCGTCAATGATCTCGCCCTGCTCATTCAGCATGGTGGTGTAGCGGTCCCGGCCAACGGCAAGGGACGCAATATTCCCGGTATACAGATGATTCAGGAAAGGCACCACATCGGGCCCGGTGACTTCCATCAGCTGGTGCGTCCAGAAATACCAGCCCACATTGTTTCGCACAGCCATGTGTTCACTGCGCTTCATATCATCATACTTGAAGATATTCTTATTCATGATGCTGCCTCCCCATTACGCGAATTTGTCGATTTTCTTGGCAATCTTAATGCGGAGCTTCTTTGCGGGGGAATCCTCCTCCCAGCAGGACCACTGCGCGTTGATCAGCGTCTTGGCCATGCCGTACCACATTGCCAGGTGTGCCTCGGGCACGTCCTTGGTGCCGGTGATTTCCAGGCCGCTGCGGTCGATGACCAGGATGCACTCCTTCTCATTAAAGGCTTCCACCTCATAAGCGCACACCAGGGATTGCAGCTGCACCTCGATCAGGCCCGCCAGCAGGCGGCCATCCTCTCCAATGGAGTTGGGAACGCCCATCCAGTCCCGCAGCGCCTTAATGGCATACCGCTCGCCGAACATGGCCTTTCCCGCAGCCTCCAGCACGCACCGCAGAATGTGGTCCGCCTGCTCCCGGGTCACAATACCGCGCTTGACGGTTTCCGCAATGGCAGGCAGAACGTACAGCGAAGCCGCCGTGGACAGGTTCATCATCTGATTGGAGGAATCCGTTTCGTTGTTGGTTCCGTTTACAAAGTGGTAGTTGCACTCCTCCCGGAACATCATGGAGTCCTCTACGGTGTCCGCTTCCTCCGTGTATTTCTTATAGTCATCGGTGACGGCTGGGCCGAAGCTTTCCCACAGCTCATGCTCCGGCGCAGGATACTTCTCCCGGTTCTCTGCAATGATTCGGCAGTGCCGATCGCCGCAGCCCTTGGCCTCCACCATCATATAGTCCAGCGTGGGACCATTGGGGCGGCGCTCTGCGGCCGCCTTTGCCTGCCCCTGCAAGGACATGGTGGTGGTGCGGCACAGCTCGGAGCCGACGATATCCCAGTCGCACACATCCAGCTCTTTTTCACAGCGGTAGGTACCGAAATCCTGGCAGCGGCCGCACATCAGCAGAGCATCGTCACCCTTATCACCGATCAAAGCGCCGGGGTACTCGCCGCACATGAACGGATGAATGCCAAAGCCGTCGTCGTTGCCGTAATACTTGCCGGTCATATACTGCCGCTGGAAGCCGTCCTCACACATCAGCTGTGCCCGCTCCCGGTAATCGGGGATCATGATCCGCAGTGCCTGCTGAGTTGCCGCAGAAAGGACGGATTCAAAGCGGCTGATGTAATGCATCGCCTCATAATAGCTGATGAGCTTGTTCCAGGGTGTCTGGACGGCCACATACTGCTTGATATTGGCCCCTACGCCGGAGTCCTGGGGAATTCTGGCATCAATTTTCTTACTCATTTGGAAGCTCCTTTCTCAATCCTCGGGGGGATACTGCTCAATGGCAGGCTGGAAGCGGAAGATATTGTGGCTGGCGCCGGAGTCCGCAACCACGCACTCGCCGGTAATGCCGTCGCCCATGGGCGTGGCCAGGGCGTAAGCAATGATCGCCACCTCATCCACAGGCTGCTGGCCATCGGTCTGCCAGACCATGAGTTCATCGTAGAACTCGTCCTGCTTCTCTTCCGGCAGCAGCTCAGAGGCCAGATTTCCGGCAGCGCCGGGGGTAACCATGCCGCCGGGCGCCACAGCATTGACCATAATGCCGTAGCGCTTCAGCTCCTTGGCCGCCTGGGTAGCCAACGCCACAACCGCGCCCTTGCTGGCAGCGTAATGGGAATAACCGCCGAACACAGGATAGGGCATCCAGGGGCTATTGGAGGCGATGAATACCATCTTGCCGGGGATCTTATGATCGATCATGTACCGGCTGACATACTTCACAAGGAAAAATGCGCCGTTTACATTGGTATCCATCACCAGTTCCAGGTCCTCCCTGGGCAGATCGCACAGGTGGGCATAGTTCCAGGTTGCGGCAGAATTGATGAGGATATCCACCGTACCGAAGGAATCCACGGTGAAATCCACCAGCTTGGCCACCTGCTCCTCTTCCCGGACATCGCAGAAGCAGAACTTCACAGAATCTCCGAAGCCATACTTTTGCAGAAGGTCCATTGCAGCCTCTTCCTCAACAGTGGAATTGGAAGCAATCACTACCTTTGCCCCGCCCTGGAGCAGCCGATAGGCAATATCGAAGCCCAGTCCGGAGCTGCCGCCGGGTACCAGCGCAACCTTTCCCTTTACGGAGAACATCTCCTCCAGAGGCCTTGCCACCTGAATGTAGCCCTCCAGCATTGCTTTGTCATTTGGTTGAAATGCCATTTCTAAAATCCCTCTTTCCCTGCCGCCCGTCAATTTAACCGGCGATCAGTTTTCAGTGTGCTTTCCTGGGTCTGAACGCTAGCCTTATTGTAATGCAGAAGGCGGATTGTGAATATACACAATTTTTATGGAAATCAACGCCGCTTCCACCGCGTTTTGACGGTCCATCCTATTGACAGCTCCCATGAGAGTGCCTATAATAAATGCAAACCGGAAAGGACGGACAGCCCCATGAAGCTCAATGCAGATATTGTCTATGAAGGATTAAAAAAGAAATATCCCGTTACTATGTCGGGCCCAAAGTCCACGCAGCTGACGATTTCCAGGCCGGAGCTGTATCTGGACAATGAGGTTGCCTTCTACGCGGACCACCTGTATCTGGCAACCGTCGACCACCTTCCCGTGCACCCGCAGCTTCAAAAAAATGCGGTCATCGTGGTGATCGGAGAAGGAGCCAAGCTGTTTCACTATCGGGAGCAGTGCTGCTTGATCGTCATTGAGAAGGATGCCGACTTTTTCGAGGTGAATCGCTGCATCTGTCAGCTCTTTGACCGGTACTACGCCTGGGAGCAGAAGCTATTTGAAATTTTTCTGGACACGGCGGATTTGCAGCAGATCGTCGCGTGCAGCGAGCCGCTGTTCGACTGCTCCATCTGCGTTTTGGATGCCTCCTTTCACTACATCACAAAGGCGGACAGCCGATTGGAGCCGGAGCAAATTGGTGCATATCTGACGGAATTTGACCTTAGGACAGAACGAAAAGGCGCATTTCTCCTGGAATTGAAGGGCGGAGATTACCTCTGCGTGAATTTGTTCAACGCCAACGGTGCCTATATCGGCTGCGTCTATTTCAGCGGAAAAAGCACCTTTGCTGAGGCTGACCTTACGCTTGCGGAATTTCTGGCCCGCCTGATTGAAAAATCCATAGAGCGGGATCCATCCATTCTCATCAGCGAGCAATCCGTTTTGAAAACAGCCTTTGCCAATCTTGTAAACGGCTATCCGCTGACGGCAAATCAGAAATGGGCGCTGAATGTCATGCAGGAAGGACAGCATTTTGTCTGCATCACCCAATACTGCGCCAACCGCGCTTCCAGGCTGCCCAGGAACTATATCTGCGGCGCCTTTGAGCGGGAATTTCCGGAATCTTACGCCTTTCCGAAGAAAAATACCATTGTATGCTTTCTGAATGTTGTCCCGCTGACAGACAAGCGTGGAGATTACTATGCCGCGCTCAACAGCCGCATGAGCAAATTTCTGCGGGAAACCAACGGTGTCGCCGGAGTCAGCAATGGCTTTTCTGACCCATACGGGGCCTGCATTGCCTATATGCAGGCAGAGGCTGCCGTAGAGAGCGGAAAAATCACCAATCCGGGCACCAGGCTGTTTTATTTTCGATCCTACGCGCTGATCAATATGGTCATCAATTCCATGGGAAACCTGCCTGCCCAGGCCTATTTCACAGAGCGGCTGCAAGCCCTGATTCGGCATGACAAGGTAGGCCCCATCTCCTATCTGGACACACTGCGGACCTTTCTGCGCACGAGTATGTCTTATTCTCAGACGGCAGAAGAGCTTTTTGTTCACCGCAGCACCGTTGTGGACCGGATCAGCCGCATTGAACGGGAGCTGGACATCAGTCTGAAAGACCCGGATACCCGTCTTCAGCTGGAAATCATCCTGAAAGCCATGGAAATAGAGGATATGGTTCATGCCTCCAAAGAAACGACCGCCGCGGAATGATCCGCGGCGGCCTTTGGGTTATGATGTATTAGAAGTTTTAGCGGGAGCACTTCTTCAGATCTTCATCGATCTGATCGGCAAGCTTTGCAACCTCAGCCGATTCGGGGTAGGACAGCAGCTTCCGATAGGTCAGCGCCCCAACCATCTTCATGCGGGGATCCGTGCTGGAGCCGGGGGCGTACTTCTCCATAACCTGCTTGCCCTCAGGGCTGCGCATAATATCGCGAATTTTAGAATCCAGAGACAGTGCCATAATTGTATCCTCCTTAAAAATGAAAAGTCACTCGATAAATTGCGGTGTCATCTCTTCCTGAGAATTGACCCATTCGTAGTCTAGCATCTTTTCTCTTTTTATAAAATCCACAAAATATAGATTGATACACGCAAAAAACACGACACAATGACGGGCCCCTCTCCCGGCACAATAAACGGGGACGGTACAAAACCGTCCCCGCGAAAATATGAAATTTGCCTTACAGCTTTGCCTTCACGGCGCTGATCATGGCTACGCACTCCTTGGCGATTTCCTTGTCGCCCTCCTGGAGGCCCAGCAGGGGTTCCCGGACGCCGCCGATGTCGGGGCCGCCGGTCTGACGGAGGATCTCCTTGATCATGGCATACATATTGCCCTTGCCGGAGCACATCTTGTAGATGATCTGGCAGGCATCCTGCTGCAGCTCACGGGCCTTGTCCAGATCCTTGCCGGACTTTGCCAGTTCGAAAATCTTCAGGTAGACCTCAGGCATCGCGCCGTAGGTGCCGCCGATGGCGCCGGTAGCGCCGGAGACCAGGCCGCCCAGCAGCTGCTCATCGGGGCCGTTGAAGACCACCTTGGCACCGCAGTGGATCCACTTCTCAATGTCTTCCACAGGCATGGAGGAGTTCTTCACGCCGATGCAGCGGGGGTTCTCCAGCATGGTAGCAAGCAAAGAGGGATTCAGAGCAACACCCGCCAGCTGAGGGATATTGTAGATGATGAAGTCGGTGTTGGGGGCAGCGGAGGAGATGTCATTCCAATACTTGGCAATGGCAGCATCCGGCAGGTGGAAGTAAATGGGGGGAATGGAAGCGATGGCATCCACGCCCAGGCTCTCTGCGTGGGCAGCCAGCTCCATGGACTCCCGGGTACCGTTGCAGGCCACGTGGGCAATGATGGTCAGCTTGCCCTTGGCAACTTTCATGACGTTCTCCAGCAGCAGCTTCCGCTCGGGAACGGTCTGGTAAATGCACTCGCCGGAGGAACCGCCCACGTACAGGCCCTTGACACCCTTATCGATGTAATACTGGGTCAGCTCGCGAACAGCCTTGGGGGAAATATCACCCTTTTCATCGTAGCAAGCGTAGAACGCAGGAATAATACCGGCGTATTTGGACAGATCTTTCATTTTTCATACTCCTTTTCTTTTGCGAGGGGCTGTTCAATTACGCTGTCATTGCGAACCAGTGACCGATGTCACTACTCCGCGCTAAGAGCCGACTTCGCCGGTTGCGCTATGTACGTGACTGCGGTCACAGTGGTGTGGCAGCCCCCCGGTTGGATGGAAACAGCTTGGTTTTACGGCCAAGATGTTTGAAAATCCGGGGGATTGTGCCCGAAGGAAATACCCTTGGGGTACCACACCAGCGTGCGCGCTGGTTCGCAATGACGGAGCGTTTTCTAACAGCCCCGTCTTTTGGGGTTCGGGATTCAGGATGGATGGAAGCTGCGAATCATGCGGCATTGCCTTCCTGCAAAAAGGCGAATATGCATCGGCAGCCTGAGCGATCTGCTCCTGAGGGGTCAGCACCGCGGCGAGGATGACAAGTATGCGCCTGGTTTTTGGTTTTATAGTTTGGCGCCTTTCCGGAAGGGCGTTTACCGCGCAGAAGTCCTCCTGCCCAGAAGCAGATGCCGTTGCAAAGCGGGCGTGGCTGAACTATAATAAAAAAAGAAAAATATTTTTGTTTTTCCGTGCAACAACGCCCATTGTTTTTCGTTATTATAAGTGAAAGACAAAAAAGGAGGTAGCCGGGATGGAGGACGAGCAGATTCTCAATCTGTATTTTTCCCGCTCAGAGCAGGCAATCGGAGAGACGGCAAGCAAATATGGCCCCTATTGCCACTCCATTGCGATGCACGTATTGGAAAACGAAGAGGACGCGGAGGAGTGCGTCAGCGATACCTGGTTTTCAGCCTGGAATTCCATTCCACCCAAGCGGCCCTCGCCCTTTTCCGCATTTTTAGGCCGGATCACCCGGAACCTGTCCATTGACCGCTGGCGCAGGACCCGGGCCTTTAAGCGGGGCGGCGGACAGATGGAGCTTGCGCTGGAGGAGCTGAAGGACTGCGTCTCCGGGGCGGGGACACTGGAAAATGACCTGATCCGTCGGGAGACTCTGGGGGCGGTGAACCGCTTCTTAGGGCAGCTCAGTGTGGTGGAGCGCAATGTGTTTCTGTGCCGGTACTGGTATCTGGAGTCCTCCCAGGAGATTGCCGAGCACTCCGGCTTTTCCCAGACCAAGGTCCGCTCCATGCTTCACCGCATTCGGGGCAGACTGGATACATACCTGGAAAAGGAGGGCCTGAGATGACGGAACTGGAGCTTTTGAAAATGCTCAGCGGTGTGCAGAGCAGCTATATCCAGCAGGCGGATGCCTTCCGGGAGGGGCGGCTGAGAATCGTCAGGAAAAAGCGGCCGGTGGTGACCGCATTGAAGATTCTTTCCGTGGCTGCCATGTTTGTGCTGATTCTGGGGGCGGGCTATTTCGGCCTGCAGAACCTTGCAGCAAAGCAGGCCTCTGAAAAAGCCAGCGAGACCATGGCGGCGCAGTCCGGCACAATGGCGGATGCAGAGGACTGGCAGAGAATGGTCCTGCGGGACGGGATCCGGTTTTACAACGGGGATTTTGCAAATTCTTACAATTCTTACACCGTGTCCGAATTCTGCGGGGTATTGGCAAAGTGGATGGGCACAGAGGAAGCGCCGAAGCCTGCCCGGTATGCAAAGCTGGATATGGACGGCGATGGGCTTGAGGAGCTGGTGGTGGAATTGGAAGGCACCGGCGATCTGCCAAGGCTGGTGCTGGGCAGCTTTGACGGGCAGATCATGGGAGAAATCTACTATGAACGCCAGATGAGCCAGCTCAAGGCCGACGGCGTGTTCTATGCTTCCGGCGGCATTGGAAACCGCTCCTGGGCCAGACTGCAAAGAAGCGCTGACGGCTGGACTGTGGAGGACCTGGAAGGGGACTATACGGATGAACCGGATGCCGTCTGGACCCAGTGGGTGAGCCTGGGCACGGCAGAGGTGACGAATGGGAACAGCGACACCACGAAAGTGACGCCGGAGCTCCTCGGGCGGGAGGCCAGCTGCAATTTGACCGTTTGGCAAGGGTCGGACGAATACCCTGTCGCAGCAGACCTCTTCATCGGCGACGGCTATTCCCTGTACATTCCCCGGGAGGGATGGGTCCACGATGTCATTGACTACCACGGCACCACAGCGGACCGATGGGTCTGTGCCGACCAGACTCTGGAGGAATTCGGCCTGAACAGCATGCTCGACACCACGAACCGGGAAGCCCTGCGGAAATTTTACGATCAGCAGTACCCCACCCGCCTGACGGTTCTGTTCCGACCCGGAATGGATGATCAGGCGATCCGGGACTGGGTGATAGAAGCAAATCCCGACTGGGATGTGACGCAGAACGCAAGAGGCGAGCTGTTTGCGGATGGGGCTACTGTGGAATTTTTCCGTACGGAAACCGGCGTTTTTATTTGCATTATGGAAACCCCTGCGTTCGGGACGGGGGGGGCTGGGCGTTCTTGGCACAATGTGCGGCTCCTTTAACGGTTGGCCCAGTGAAATATCCGGGTATCTGACGGGTGTCAGCGACCGGGACGCGGAGACCACATTCATGATGAACCGTTACATCGAGGCCGAGCAGCGCTGGGAAGAGTATCCGGTGGACTGCCGGCTTTACCGGACCTATGGCTACTCCACCTATATTCCAAAGGAGGGCGTTACCTTCCGGAATGCCGATGGGGAAGTTCGCTATGGCGGCTATGCCGCGTCCATCTGGACGTGCGAGAAAAATGTGAACGTCTGGTTTGCTGTGGTGAAGCTGGACACCACGAATTTTAGTGAGGCCATCCAATGGGGTCTCTCTACAGCCGGCTCTGACTATAATCTGTATGAGGATAAAAGCGGCGGTGTTTCGGGCGATAGCGCGGACGGTACGGAATTCCTCTCCATATCCTTCCAGGAAAAGGATTTCAATGGCATTTACGCGGTGATCCAAAACTATCCCATTGCCGAAACGGACAACCTGAGCGCCTATGTAAAAATCATGGCGGATGAATTCCGGACAGAATAAAAAATTGAGGCGGCTGGTTGGCCGCCTCAATTGCGTTTTCAAGATTAAAGGTAGTTGTCCAGCTCCTGCTCCACCTGGGGGATGGGCTTCACCTTCGGGGTGTAGCACTTGCCCCGGAAGATGACGCTGCTCAGCTGCCGCAGGGCGGCAAGGTTGTTCAGGGGGTTCTCCCGGCAGACCAGCATATCCGCAGACTTTCCGGCTTCAATGGAGCCGGTTTCCTTCTCAACGCCCGCAATTCTGGCGCTGGCCAGGGTTGCAATGTGCAGGGCCTGGGTGTTGGAGACGCCGCAGAACCGGCGCAGGTAGGTCAGCTCCCGCCAGGTGCCATACTGGGTGACGTAGGGGCAGGCGGTGTCTGTGCCCAGGCCTACGGGGATCCCGGCCTCCAGGCAGGCCTTGGCGCAGCCCACAATGCCATCCATGACAATGCGTCCGTTATATTTCTGCATATCCGTGGCATGGCTGACGGACTGATCGAACAGGGCAAAAGAAAGGGTGGGGGAGATGGTGGTTACAAGGCTGGCACCGTGGGTGCGGAACAGCTCCAGCATCTCCGCATCCGGCATGGCCCCGTGCTCAATGGTATCTACGCCGTTTTCCAGAGCAGCCTTCACGCCCTCCGGGCTTTCCACATGGGCGGCGACCTTCAGCCCCAGTGCATGGGCCTGGTCACAGGCGGCGCGGATAATGGCGGGGTCCATTTTCAGCACGCCCGGCTCTCCCTTTTTCACCGCATCCAGCACACCGCCGGTGATCATCAGCTTGATGAGGTCTGCCTTGGTGGCGGCAATGTCCTTGACCCGCTGCCGGGCCTCCTCGGGAGAGGTGACCGCATAGGCCAGGGACCCGGCCATGTGGCCGCCGGGGACGGAAATGGCCATATTGCCCGCCAGAATCCGGGGGCCGATTTGCTTCCCATCGTTGATTTGATCCCGCAGCTGGGAATCAAAGTCCAGAATGCCGCCCACGGTGCGGATGGTGGTGACGCCGGAGAGCAGCTGCTGCCTGGCATAGCCTGCCACCATGGCCTTGCCCAGCTTTTTGGTGAAGCCGTTGGCGGTTACCAGCTTCACGGCCTTTACGGGGTCACTCTGCTTCTTCTTGGGCTTGCCGGAGCCTGCCAGGTGGACATGGAGGTTGATCAGCCCGGGCAGTACATATTGCCCGTCCAGGTCCCGCTTGGGGTAGTCCTTGGGTACGGCAGCTGCGGGGACAATAGCCTGAATTTTGCCTTGATCAACCAGAATAGCAAGGTCCTTCCGGGGCTGCATGGCTTCGGTGCCATCCAGCAGGATACAGTTGGTGAGAGCGTATTTGTCCATTAAAAAGCCTCCTTATTTCGCCCCGTGAAGCAGGCGCTGCTGCTTTACAAGGCGGCTGTTTGGGTCGTGATAGGGGCAGAGCATGGCCTCATATAGCCGCCGCTCTGGGCCGAACTGCATATCGGCCCGAAGGGCGGACCGGTACCAGAAGCGCTTGCCCACATAGGGAAGGTGTTTCGGCCAGAGAATCAGAGCATCAGCATGAAACTTGACCTCTGCTGCAAAGGAATTGAAGGTTAGATTGCAGGTGTGTACCGCCAGGATGGCCTGCTGTTCCCGGAGCGTGGGATTTTTGGGGTCCCGGATTTTCAGGCATTTTTCTCCGGGGCAGTAGAGATCGCCGCCCAGCTGCTCCAGACCGGCAAGCAGCCGTCGGGGAGCCAGAAGAAACCTGTCCGGCAGCGGGATGCGTCCATCCGGGAAGAGAGACAGAATTTTTCCTACATAGGCGTTTGCGATTGCATAGCTGCCCAGACTGGCGGGGTTGCTGAAATAGCGCTGCAATTGGGGATCATGTGGGCGGGAAAACCGCTCCGTTACGTCCCGGAAGGCATCCACAAAGCGTTCCATAGCGGGACTGCCGGGGGTATCCCCGGGAGACAGCGCTTCCAGCGTTTCCAGGGGAAAGGCCACAAAAGAAATGGTAACCGCCGGGTCATCCCGGTCTGAGAAGCCGGGGAGAAAGTCGTGCTCCTGCTCCCGCAGCTTTGCCAGACCGCAGACCCTTGGATTTTGGCCCAGGCGGAACAGGTGCCAGTCGTCAAAGTAGCCGTCTACATCCTGTTTGTTGATAGGGGAAATTCCGGTGTCCCGGATGCCAAGCCGGTGCAGCAGGGTGGACAGGGGGCGGCGGCAAAGGCAGAAACCGTCGCGGGCCTCCAGCCAATCCCCCGGCAGGAAAAGCTCTGTTTTTGTCATTCCACTTTCTCCCGCATTGGAGGGCACATGCGCAGATGATTGTTTTCCATTGAGATAACGCCTCAAGACTCTGTATGAATACCTGCATTATATTCCTTTTTGAAGCGGGATGCAATCCCTTTCGTAAAAACTTTCAAAACAGACAAAATTTTGAGATTTTATCGCAGAAAGTGAATATATATTAAAAATTTGAAATAAAATATTCTTGTTAGATAGTTGATTTTTTTGAAATATGATGCTATAATACGGCAAGATAAAACAAGAATAAAAATTGAGGAGCGGTCATATGGCAGAGGATGCACGCGTTCGGAAAACAAAACAAAAATTATCGGCAGCTCTTGTCGGGCTGCTCCAGGAGAAGGCCTTCAGCGATATTACGCCGGCCCAGATCTGTGAGAAGGCTGGAATCAACCGTTCCACTTTCTACCGGAACTACCGGAATATCTCCCAGCTGAAGACGGAGATGGAGAACAAGATCCTTTCCGGAGTCCAGTGGGAGGGGAAACTGACGGACGAAGCCACCGCAATGAAGAATATTGCGGAACAGCTCGGCTATATTATGGAGCATAAGGACCTGTTTCAGGCTCTTTCTGCCGACGGATTCCGGGATGATATTTTCGATAAGATCCGGGATCGGGCCATTGCGCAGGCGAGAGAGTCGTACCCCGTTTTTGAAGGGGCTTCCCAGGAAAATGCCTATGAGGATATGAGCACCTATACCATCTGCGGTGCAGTGGGCCTGGTCCGGGAGTGGTTCCTGAGCGGAATGAAGCAGGATATCGATTCTTTTGCCGCTTTTCTGGCGAAAAGAATCGTTGAAGCTCTGAACGAGCTGTAAAAAACAGAATCAAGAAAGCGCCGGGCCGATGGTCCGGCGCTTTTTGCACATTTTGCATTTTTATTCTATTTTTTTTTTTTTTTTTTGGGGGAGTTTTCAAATTTTTCATTTTTTGAAACAAATCCCGG
>ERZ773115.2555-NODE-2555-length-14044-cov-3.964544_pt1 | contig 14044 bp, 8 predicted proteins | sample MGYA00511116_ERZ773115 | MGnify/ENA primary metagenome ERZ773115 (study PRJEB29015, sample SAMEA2737869) | human gut metagenome | biome: human gut; feature: human-associated habitat; material: faeces | place: China | collected 2012 ... | reverse complement strand
TTAGATTTAAGGTTAACAAAGGTTGGAGCAAGGCGTTGCTCCTTTTTTTATGCCCCAACCTTTCTTTATTTTACCTCAGAGATTTATTACTGTCATTCCAGTACTGTCATTGACTATTTTTTCGGCTTTCCACAGATATAAACCTTGCATTGGTAAGGCGCCAAGTCCACCATTATGTTATTCGCAGCATTTTCCATAGAACGGCTGTCAAGGCTATACACCTGCTCCAAAGACAGGTCTTCCACCGTTTTTGAATTTAATTCTATAGTACGTGGAGTATCCGCCCGGTTAAAACAAGCTACCGCTTTGCGACCGTCAGCCAACGGCTTTACCCAAATATCATAATGATCTGCACGGATGCTGCGCTCCGCCTGCTTGCCCAACACATCCTGGTTGATAGCAATCAGGTCCCTATCCAACAGAACCTGCAATGTACTGTCATTCATACTTCGCACGTCATTTCCGCAAAGTAATGGAGAAGCCATCATACACCATAATGCAAAATGAGACTTATACTGTTCGTGGGTGCAACCTTCCGATTCATATCCGATACTCATACTCTTACCACCGATACCAACTACCAGCATATCCGGATCATTCCAACCGGAAGGACCGCCATATTCACTCAAAGGAGCATTGATTTCAAGAATATTCAGGATACCACGAAGCCCGCCCAACTTGTTGGCTTCCCGGTTCCAGACATCGCCTATATCTCCCGAAACGCGCCACAAATGTCCGCCTACCTGTTTTGCCCATTTCCAAGGTTCGCGCTGTCCCCACTCACAAATGGAGAACACGATGGAACGTCCCGTACCACGCAACGCCTTTCCCATCTTTGCATAGCGCTCCATAGCCTCCACCCGGTCGACAGGAGCATTGCAATAATCATACTTCAACAAATCGACACCCCACGAAGCGAAATCTTTCGCATCCACTTCTTCGTAGCCGTAACTGCCGCATACACCGCCACAAGTCTTATCGGCTGCATCCGAATAAATTCCGAGTTTGAAACCGCGCTCGTGCAGATAATCTGCCACATACTTTATTCCACGCGGGAACTTATCTTTATTAATCTGCAAATGTCCGTCAGCTCCCCGTTCGGGCAACTGCCAGAAGTCGTCGATGTTAATATAGGAATAGCCTAAATCCCGCATTCCGTTGGCTACCAGCGCATCCGCAGTTTGCAAAACCAACTCTTCGGTGAGATGTCGCCCGAAAGTATTCCAACTGTTCCAACCCATGGGAGGAGTCAGCAACAGGTCATCACCAATGCGGATCACGAGCTTTTCCGTACTGGTCCCCAATGCGTTCTTAGCTTTAAGAGTGACGGTATATTCACCTTTAGAAGCTACTGATCCTGTGATAATCCCTGTTTTCGAATCCAGTTTCAATCCTTTCGGAAGTTTCTCCGCACTCCATTCCATCGGCCGCTGACCGGTAGTAGGAATATAAAAGAGGAAAGGACTGGCAGGATAATTGCCAATCGCCCGGGGAGAGTTAATACATGGTTTTCCTTCAAAAACCTTTTGAGAAGCATCCGGTAGAGAGATATTTCCGGCAACAGATACGCTTGCTACAAAAAGAGCAAGAATAGACAAAATTACGATACAACGTGTTTGATTCATAGTTGTTTGTTTTTTATTACGCCACTAAGATAAGGGAAAAAAAGCAGGATGAATGGTGATAAACATTTTTTTTATACCTTTGCCGCCCGCAAACTAAAAAAAGAAATATGATATTCCACAGAATCTTTCGTTTCACCTATTTTCTTATTTTCTGTATATGGGGACTGCAAAGCTGCACCAAAGACGACTTAATAGAAACGCCGGCAGACACAGACAGCGAAACAACAGAGAACCCGTATGGAATAATCCGGATAGCAGAGAAAGACCTGACTCCGGATGTTTTCAAATTAATGCTTCAGGATGATGAGCCTGCCACGATTCTATTCAATAACACCCAGCGGGGATTCAGAGTAAACCAGCCCCTGCAAGTCAGCATCACCGAGCAGCAAGAGTTATTTATCCGTTTCTATTCGCCCCGTCCTGTCAAGGAGGTGACTGTGTGGGCAACCATCAGCGGATATGAAGAAGCATTCCAACTGGCAAAGTTCGATGTGCTCCCAGCTTTCACTGAATTTCATAAGGAACTGCCGATGCTGACGCAAAGCAAGCGTTACATCACCCGTTCAGGAAAAGAAATCCAGATTATGGCAAATCCACACCTGTCCGCAGCCGACTTCAAACTGGAAATAGAATGTAATGACAAATACTATCAAAAACTGCTTTCCACCAAGTCCAAATACAACGTACGTTTCTCCGCCTATAGTCAGACCGGTTCATGGGCCTATCCACTTTATCCGGCTCACGCCCGGGAAGCGGTAGCAATGATGCTGAACTACGGCTATATGTTCTCGTCAAAGGAATTTGCCGAAGAACTGGAAAAATACAGAGGCAAACTGCATAGTGACGCCAACAAAACTGTTATTGACATCGATATGCTCCTCAAAAAAGTAATCAACCACTCCGGCTTCGTTATCGGGAAAGTGACAACCGTAGACGGACTGGGAGGCGGAGAAACTTATGGACTCAACGAATGGTGCTTTCTGGAACACTACGCAGACGACGGAGCGCACACCAGCGCCACGTTTCACGAGTTGGGTCATTGCCTCGGCTACGGGCACAGCGGAAACATGACTTACGAACAAACGGGAACCGGATGGATTACCCTCTGCGCCACCGTATACAACAAACTATGCATCGAAAAGAAACTTCCGGTGTACTCACGAAGATTCATGCACACCCGCCGCTATGGCAAACTTTATGGCAGCTCAAAATACAACGCTTCCCGATACATCATCGAAGACCCTGAACTGGATGCAATCGACGGTGGACTATCGCCGATATTGAAAGAAGAGGATGAGGATACTGCGCAAGGAACACCACTCTCCTGCATCATCACCTACAAAGATATTCCCCAAGCCACGGAATCGACTTTTGCGCCCAAGGATGTCTGTGTATATGGCAACCGAATCTACATCGTGAACAATGCCAGCGGAAATTTCAGTCTGGAGATTCTGGAAGAGCAGAACGGCAAACTGACGCACATAAAAAGCCTGAAAGAGTGGACGGAAGGAGGGGCAACAAAGGGATTTGCCGCAACACCGAACGGCGTGACCGTAGCCCACGGTAAGATTTACGTTACAAACGAACAAAGCCGGACTGATATTTTTGATGAAAAGACTTTTGAACTGGTGGCAACCATCGGCACAGGCTCTTGGGGAGAAGGAAGCAACCAAACGGTTCATGCTTTCGATGTACTGGTACACCGGGGATGCGTGTTTATCCGAGATAAGAAACGGGTATGTGTATTTATCGAAGACGATATTGTCCCCGGAAAAAGCTTCAAAAATGTGCCCAATTATTGCCGGACATCGAATATGGGAGAGGCAATGGGTACTTACGGGCAGACAATCGGCAACGACGGGTTACTTTATACCACCCACCAGGGAAATAAGAAGATTTATGTATTCGACCTTCAGGCAATGCGCGAACAGGTGGAATGGAAAGCCCAACGGGTCATTAATCTGACCTCTTATTCGCCGTACGACATTGCATTTATCGGCAAACGAATGTTCGTCTCCTTTGCTACAGACAAGAATCAGCCTATCGCCCTGGCCGAAGTCAATCCGGAGACAGGGACTGTGATTAAGGATTACACAACTGTCGAAGGACACACCTTCAGTAACGTGGAAAAGATGTCAATGGCACGGCAGACATTGTTCATAGTAGACCGGAATGCACATACAGTAACGGGAATCCCTGTAGAAAAGTTGAATTAAAAAAGAAGAAGACATGAGAAAAGAAAAATTATATACCGGATGTCTGTTACTAATGGCATTAATCACAGGTAGTTGCTCGGAAGAAGAAAACCCGGAAGTCCGCTCGGCTACAAAACCCGCAGAGCCATATACAAGCTATTATTACTATTCATACGAAGCGGCACGACAGTTATCCGCCACAGACTTCGCCTTGGCTGAAGGTCAATTCACCCCCGGACCTACTTACATAAAAGGAGATACTCTTTTTGTAGCCAATATTCAAAGCGGAGCTTTTAGTCTGGAACTTTATGACCGGAACAAGAACCGACATCTGGCTTCGCTCAAAAGCTGGAAATATAAAGAGGCAGAACAGAAGTTTCCGGATAAGATTGAAGCGATCGGAATATCCGGTAACCGGCTGTACCTTGCAAACATAAGTTCCCGAATAGATGTATTCGATGTACGGACGCTGGAGTTCATCACACGCATCGGCACAGGTAACTGGGGAGACGGAATCAATCAGATGGTACACTCTCACGCTATGGCTATCACACCGGACGGAAATATCATGATTCGTACCAAAAAGAATCTGTTAGTCTACCGGGAAGCTGACGTAACTTTGGAGAATTATCAGAAAGTTCCTTTCTATTGCCGCAGTAAAGGAGATGGAATGGATGTGAATAACGGTTTCCATTCTCATCAGATGGTGCAGGATTCCACCGGTATCGTTTATCTTGCTGATTTCGGGCAATACGGCAATCAGAAAATTCAAGCCATCGACACCACACTGATAGAAAAAGGAGATCAGAAGATACTGATTGACACAGAAAAAACGCTCCCTCTGAGCTTCAATCCCTGCGGCATCGCGTTGCATGAAAATCGAATGATTCTATCTGCCCAAAACGGGTCTCTATTTATCTATGACCGAACCAAAGGGAACTGGGAAAACAGTTTTAAGTCCGTCAAAGGATATACTTTTAAGAAACCCGAGAAGCTGCTGGTAGACCAAAACACTCTTTGGGTCTCGGATGTAAACGCCCAAAAGCTGGTAGAAGTAAAAATCTATAAGAATGAAATACGGGAATATTAATTAAAAATCCATCCTCGCCACAAAGATAGTTGTAGCGAGGATGATTTCGTTAAAAGGGGAGTTTTGGCACATTTACATTTGCAGTATTAAATATCACAACAAAATATAAGTGTATATTTGAAAAGTAGAGTTGCAGTGAACTAACTTTGACACTAGTCTTAAATGACTATAGGCTGAATCAGACTGCAACTCTCTTAATAGGAGAACCTAGCCAGTTAGAATTGTAGGCTCACGACCTAATAAATGTATTAGCTGTTTCTCCTTCATGTTTAATACTGTAAATACAAAGTTATGAATTATTCTCATTTTGTAGGTCTTGATGTAGGAAAAAAAACTTTCGATGCATCATTAATGTCCGCAGACGAAAAAGAGTTGTCTCACAAGTCTTTTGATAACACTCCAACTGGGATCCAATCTTTATTGGATTGGATAGCTGGTTATCATCTCTCTTTATCCAAACTCTTGTTCTGTGCTGAAAACATGGGAAGTTATGTCACAGAGTTATCTGTTTCCAGTGTCTCCATGGGATTTTCCCTGGCTTTGGTTTGCCCGTTGACCATCAAGAAGTCCATAGGCTTGCAACGAGGCAAAAATGACCGCATTGACGCCAAAAGAATAGCGAACTATGCGGTATTACACTATCGAAAACTGGAGTTATACAAATTGCCTGACAAAGACTTGGTGAGACTGCGGGGATGGATTATTATACGTGACAATTTGGTCAAGCAAAAAGTATCAAGCATAAAGTTATTGGAAACATTCTCCTGGATGGCTAAGTTGGCTGATGTGACAGAATCCATTTCTTTTTTGGAAGAGCAGCTCAAGTCGATAAAAGAAAGAATCCTGGAGGTGGAAGAGGATATGGAGCAACTAATAGCCGCCAGTACATCGCTTTACACAAACTACTTGCTATTAAGAAGTATAAAAGGAATAGGAATTATCAATGCCATTGTATTACTGTGTGTTACTGACAATTTTCAAAGATTTGACAACCCGAGGAAATTTGCCTGCTATTGTGGGGTCGCCCCATTTGAACATACTTCAGGTATTTCCATACGGGGAAAAACGCAGACTTCTTCATTGGCTAACAAAGAAGTAAAAGTATACCTTACCCGGGCAGCTATTACTGCCATCTCTTGGGATCCGCAGATGAAAGCATACTATAAAAGGAAAATAGCAGAGGGGAAACATAAAGCATCTGTAATCAATGCTGTAAGAGCCAAAATCATAGCAAGGTCTTTTGCTGTGATACGAAGGCAGACTCCATTTGTAACATTAGCCGTATAATAAAAAGGTCCTTAACTTCGAAAATATCTTAGGTTTAGGAAGTAGCTATACACTTCTGAAGAGTAGGTATGTCTATATACAAACTTACCCAAGGATACGTTAATGTTCGTAAACTTGGGTAAGATTTTATAGATATTGTTTGGAGAGGACTTAGAATTCACCCTCTTTGATTTGTTCAGAATGGCAGCCCCATCGGAACGATATGCCCGTCAGATTTACTTCGCAGTTTGAAATAACAGACTATTGCCATTGGTATCCATCCATTCCGCCATCAAGCGATAATACGCCGGATATTCAGTCGGAGTTATCAATTGTTTTTTCAGTTTCAAGGTACGGAATATCTCTATTTTATCCTCCGCCTTTTTCACTGTAACTTCCATGATGCCGACAGCATTTTCAATCTTTTTGTTAGTCGGCACAACCACTGGTTTCATTCCTGCATCAATCTTTACAATATAGGTATAAGCCTCATCGGGCAAATACCGCAAAAGCAGGTTAACGGGACGAGTTGTATTCAGAGCCGTCACACGCCCATCATAACTTGCCCATCCACCGCGAGCCTGCGGTAAGTCGAATTTCCGATAACCATCCGCCAAGACCTTTCCGGTTTTATCGCTCACCCGCAATGTGTCAGTTCGTGAAATAACATGAGAAACCTTCTCCAAAATTATCGGCTGAGCATTCAGATCAACTACAGAAACAAAATCCTGTATATCGGCAATCCCTTTATCAAAGAGAAACAATCCGCTGACAGCAGCAAGTCCGGCTGCATCTTTATCTTCTGTTTTAGGAAAAGCCGCTTTTATCTCCGCACGGATGCCTATCGCTTGTTGCAAGGCAGCCAACAAAGCAGCCTTCTCCGCTTCAGTTCCGTATGCCGAACGGATCACTTCGGAAGCCGGACGCAAACGGTATCCGGTTTGCGACAGGGTCAGACGGCAATTTCCTAATCCTTCTACATAAGCAGTGAGTAACTCCTTTTTTTGTTCTGTGGTTTGCGCACCGACAGTCAGCTTCTGTGCCAATTCGGTAACACCCTTTCCATTACTTTCCAGTTGTTGTTTTATCACTTTCAGTGCATCAGCCTTCGAAGCATAAGTGGACGCCACAACAGCCCGTACATTACCTGCCGGCAAAGAAACTTCAAGTGAATAAGGACGCGGTTGCACATTTTTCAGTGTCCAGGTCACTGTTTTCATGCCATCCGCAGTTTTCACCACCGGAGCAGCTTTTCCATTCAACCATTCATAATGCAGAGGTTTGCTTTCGGGCACTGACAGCGAAAACACATATTCCCTGATTGGGGAAAGCTCTTCCACCTGCTCGCACACATCCAGTTCGGGCAGATATCCCGGACGGGTAACGACGGAGTAGTCCAGATAAATGGTAGCTCCCAATTCCAGTCCCGTATGAACGACTACCATCTCTTTCAGACCATTATAAGCCGGAGCATCTGCCGCTACGGAAGGAAGCACCTCAACGAAGGCATTTTCGGGAGTCTTCACAATAGTACCGTCTTTCTGACGAGTATAAGAATCGTGTATCTTCAGTGTCTGAAACTCCGGATTGTAAATGATAAAACTCTCTCCATACACACGGTTCATCGCTGCATGAGTAAACAAAGTCAGCTCTTTTTGCACACGCATTTCCTGACTGCCGTCAGCGTGTAACGTATAAGCCTTGCTCAATTTCCCAAATTCAGCTTCGGATGCCGCTTTCACCGGAAATGCCAGAATCAACATCGCCAGCGTAACTATATAATAATATGTATTTTTCATTCTGCTCTACTTTTTAATCACCAAATATTCACCATACGCCTTGTGGGCATTCACAGCATTGCGGAAACTTTCCCAATCAGAAGCCTCATAAACACGCTTCTTCAAAGCCAATCGATTGTGGAGCAACACTTTATTTCCTTTCTGTACCAACGAACCTTCAAAATCGGCTCCCACTCCTTGCATGGTTTCATCCTTGACCGCACTCACCAGCTTGTATCCTGCCGGAAGCTGAACCGTTTCATCCAGTTCGACCAAACGGGAACAAGCATCTTTGAAACCATACTTGCGGTTTTCTACCGAAGTATCGATCCACATATAAGATCGTACCTGATTATAAAGGTTATTCATCACCATCGGACGGAAAAGCATCTCGCCCTCTCCTTTCAAGGCATAATCGGGTATTTCATAACGAAAAGTGATTTTAATAGGTGCAGCCTGATAGTCTTTGGGATTTTTTCCATAGTCTACGCTCAACAATCTGGCTTTGGGAGAGATGGCCAACAGCTGACGTTCCATCGTGCTTTTCCATTCGCTCTGAAAGCCGGTGGTAAAGATGCGACGGATATTGCTGTCACTCTGTCCTTCGGCTGTAAGGATAAAAGTACCGCGTAGTGTACCATCTGCTTCCAAGCGGTTGTCGGCTTTGATATGTACATAATGGTTTTCGGGAGCGGAAACCGGAGTGATACACAAATCACAACCTTCGGGCACACCCGGCAGATAGTTCTGCTGCTGTTCGGCACTGCTCCATAACTCGCGGCAGAAAGGAACCCATGTAGGATCGAGAGGCATATATGTTCCATTGCTCAGTTTCACCACTGCCACACAATGATTAAAATGGTCGGCAGGAATACTTTCTACCCGACTGCCTGCCATTGTCATGGCAGGATAGGCTTCGAAACCAGCCATGCGCAAGAACGAAATCAGTGTACCTGCTATATCTTTGCAGACTCCGCAACGATCAGTATAATTCATTTTAGTATTATGAAGTGTAAATCCTTCTCCTTTTCCCATCGAAATGCCGGAATAGCGGATGTTATCTGCCACCCAATGAGTCAGCACAGCTATTTTTTCCATTTCGGTCTTCTTGCCTTTTATCAGTTCATCTACTTTTTTCTGTGCTTCGGGCAATGGATCAAAACTACCATAATCTTCGTTCACTTTATTGAACCACAACGACTTGTCTTTCCACTGGGGAGTGGAAGACATCATCAGTTTGGGAGCTGCATCGAAAAGGTCTACCATGTTTGGCTCTTTAACGAAAGGCATCATATCATCCATCGCAAAGCTATATTTCTTGCGACCGTCTTCATAACGCATGGATGATGCGCACTCACCCTGATAGAACTGAAACTGAAGTTCCTTCTCCATCGGAATGCTTACTACATAAACTTTACGTACAGTAGGAGTGCTGCTCCAAAAAGGAACAATATCATAAAACTGTCCGCGCATAGGCGGAATAAAGCGTGATTCATCTTCATTACCGGCTGCAAGCAACGCATAGGTAAAGCCTTTCTTGGCTATTTCGTAATCCACAATATCACCCGGCTGCAAGGCGCCCACTTCAATCATGATTTGTCTTGCGCCCCAATAAATAGCACGCGCAGGAGCAGCATAATCACAGGTTTTCCTGACATCAAGTTCATCTACTTTTCCATTGGCACGATGGATGGTTACACGTTTAAATTCGGCATAAGCAGTCAAAGGGTCATAATCGTATTTAATCACCCGATTATCCACTGCTCCCCTCGGAGTCTGTACCTTTATCACTTTGCATACAGCAAACGACCCTTGTCCTGTAGGCTGGACAGATACCGATGTACTATCCAACAGTGTCACACAATCAGATGCTTCGTAAGTCTTCCCCTTCGCAGCCTGTTCATAAGGTTTCCAGCTTTGAGCCAATGACGCAGCCGAAACAAGAAGGCAGCAAAGGAGTGATACTAATAGTTGTTTTCTCATGTTTTTCACTTACATTTTATTTATAGAAACAAATGTAAGTAAAATCTTTGGAATCTATTTATTTTGTGCTAAAGCAATTATCATTTTTCCTGCCTCAATACAACAAATTACTACATCACCTTACTTACAAAAACAAATGACCTATTTGAAATATTTAAATATTTATCCTGAATTTATATCTAGTTTCTAACCAATCCTCCGTTTCTCACCGAGAAATGCCCTCTTGGTTTTAAAGAAATGGGGCGTTGGTTTTAAAGGAACGACCCGTTGGTTTTAAACCAAAAATAGAAATTTATAACTGTTTGATATACTGTCTTTTACAAAACACACAATAACGTTCTTCAGCATATTTTATTTTTCTCAACAAATAGATTGAATTTTAAAATTATAATTGAGGTGAAGTATGGAATATGTCTTTACATCTTAGTTCTAGAATCTCATTGCTATATTTGAAAGAGTACAATGAAAATTGAAAAAAGACTGAAATGTAGATGAAAATGGAACTTCTCCTAATAATCATAACCCAGGATGCCTATATTGGACAACGATTTACTAAAAGATCATCCTATCTTTGCAGCATATATGATAAAACAGCAAATACCATGAAAGAACCTTTTCAAATACCGACTTCCGAAGATATAGAGAATCTGATAGGAACAGACCTTTATGATGTATGGAACTCACTCTGCCAGCGCATCGAGAAGAGCTACGAAATGGAGCTACTTTGGAACCATGGCGGCAAAGCGTGGACGTATGAATACAAATACCGCAAAGGCGGTAAAACCCTCTGTGCTTTATATGCGAAGGAAAAGACTCTGGGATTTATGGTTATCTTGGGAAAAGATGAACGTGCCAAATTTGAAATTCAGCGGGGACAGTTTTCAAACGAGGTACAAATGATCTATGATGCAGCTACCACTTTCCACGACGGCAAATGGATCATGTTTGAATTAAAAGACACAAAACTATTCAATGATATGGAACGGCTTCTGCTTATTAAGCGAAAACCAAACAGAAAAGCAGAGTAAAGGAAGGAAAAGGAAGCTATTTTTTCATAGCTTCCGCTCTCATATCTTTAGGCATTTTCTCCAGTGCATACCAGTAAGCTGTACGAGGCATTGCAGAACGATGCTTCGTAACAAAATCGAATATCTCATTAATTTCTACGAGAACGATACGCCCATTCGCAGGCTACAACTGCTTCTTCCCAAAAGCCCGACTACCACAGTTGCTCACACTATTGAAAAATATCCGGTTTAGATTCACCTTTTACCTCCTGCCAGGATACAAACATCCTTTTTGTATCTTTGCCGGATACAGAATAAGAATGAAAAGAGAAATCCTATATCAGAGGATAGCCGGTACCATCGCCTGGCAAACAGACACACTTTTCTATATATTAACAGGTACAGATATCCGGATAAATCAACATTTACGCACAGGAAATGAGATAAAGAGAGAGATAACAGTCAGAATACAACCGTAATACCATGCATATCTGTGAAGTAAAAAAATAAAATACAAAGAAACGATTACTCCACACGCAAAGTATTCCCTTTAATCCTTCCCAGAATTTTAGGGAACTGCCAAAAGAACAATAACGTGCAACAGATGGCCGCAGTCGCATCAGATATAGCCTCAGCTGCATACACTCCGGTTACTCCCATAAAGTTCGGCAAAATTAACGCCAGCGGAATCAACAGGATAGCTTTACGCAACAGAGCAATGAAGATAGAGATTCGGGCCTGCCCCAATGCAACGAACATATTCTGACAGGCACGTTGCAAGCCGAAGATGGTCATGCCACCCAAGAAAACGGGCATTGTCCAACGTACAGTTTCTATCAGTCTTTCATCACTGGTGAAAGCAGAGGCAACCGTCGAAGGGAAGAGAATCATGAAAAGCATCAATATCAAATTGAAGGAAAACATGGTTACCAGCACAATACGGAAGCAATCTTTCACACGCTGCTTGTCACCATGCCCGAAGTTATAACTTATAATCGGAACGAATCCTTGCGCAAATCCGGTCAGCGGTACACTGGCAAACTGCATCGAACTTTGCAGAATCGTCAATGCGCTGATGTAGATATCTCCAAATTCCTTCAGACTGCTATTGAGGACAAACCCAACCAGACTTTCCGTACTTGCCATAATGAAGGGGGATACTCCTAAAGCTAATATGGAAAGGATAATCTTCCGGTCCAGTCCCATATATCGTTTCTCCAAAGGTAGAGAGGCACGTCGGGAAAAGAGGAAACTTACCACCCACACCGCACTGCATGCTTGGGAAAGTACCGTAGCCAAAGCAGCACCTTTCACGCCCATGTCAAACCAAAAAATAAAAATAGGATCAAGAATGATGTTCAATAAGGCTCCGATCAGAACTGAAAACATGGCAATGGCAGGACGTCCCTGAGCATTGATAAAGCTATTCAACCCTGTGGATATTTCGACAAATATCGTTCCCAAAAGATAAATGGAAAGGTAGTCAACCGCATATTCCAAGGTGTTTTCCGAAGCTCCTGTAAAGAGGAGAATAGGTTCCATAAAAGTATATGCAATGACAGAAGTCAGCAAAGTAAACAATATCAGCAGAACAAACCCGTTTCCCAATATCTTTCCGGCTCGTACACGGTCGCCCTGTCCGAGTGCAATGGCAGCCAGCGGAGCACCACCGCCGCCGACAATTGCCGAAAAAGAAGAAATCAGTATAATGAGAGAGGTAGTCACCCCTACACCCGCCAGCGCATCGGTGCCAATTCCCGGAATATGCCCGATGTATATACGGTCCACAATGCTATAAAGCAGATTGACAAATTGTGCAGCCACTGCCGGGAGTGCCATCTTAAAAACAAGCGGTAACATACGTTCTGTTCCCAGCCGTTCTTCGTATTTATTGTTCATTCCAAACTTCTTTTTCTAAAATCGGCTGCAACATAGATAAAAAACTTCAATTTTTATCTATATTGTGATAAAAATTGAAGTATAATCTTTCCTTCTGACCGCATGACAGTTTTTGGCATGTGGCGCCATTTCTAACATTCTGTCTGCTTCGTTTCTATTCAAAAGAGAGATTTTCTACATGTTCTCCAACAAAGATACCGGCCATATCTCCGGTTTTATACCATTTCGGCTTCCCAGGCATGTCGTCTGTAATCTTTCGCCCATTGACCACAAGATTCACAAACCTGATACCGGATATCTTGTGATTCTCATCATACCCTGCAATGATCGACAAGTTTTCACCCGATCCATTGTAAGTAACATCCTTAACAAGCACATTCTGAATACCTCTGCCAGTAGAGACACAATACTTCGGATTGAAACTGATTCTGAAATTCACAAGCTGTCCGTTACGAAAATCTTCAATCCGAATATTCTCGAACGTAATATTACGCACCAATGTATTGTCGCCTGGATTTATAGCCAGACATCCCTGATAATCAATCTGTTTTTCTGCCTGATCAAGAATGTCGATATTCCTAAAAGTGACGTTCTGCACTGTATCCATGCCGTTCGGATCTCCATGTCCTCCGATATTGATTGGATGAGCCACGTCAGCCCAAAGTGTCGCATTTTTCACCAATACATTATTGCTTCCCCCTTTAAATCCTTGCGTAGAAGCATAAACTGCGGCACAGTCATCACTATTACGACAGAAAACCCCATCTAATATCACGTTACTGCTTGAGAAAACATCCATTCCGTCGCCCCAACCATAATAGCTGATTGATTTCACATTCGTCAACTCTACCGAATCGCATTGTCCTATGGGGAGTTGCGAAACCACAATTCCGTCGATCCTGACATTTTTAGAACGTCTGACCCAAACACCGGCTCCCCTGCCATCAGGGTGTACCTCGCCTCTCCCGAAAATATTCACATCATGTGCTCCTTCCGTGAATATATTGCCATAAACACGAGCTCCCCCATCGATATAAACAGTAGTTCCTGAGGGGACAAATAGAGTATCATTAGGAAGATTATGCACACCGGGACCAAAATAAATCAAATTGGACCCTTTTTTTTTCTTGAGAGCCCTTTGGATTTCTTTATCGGAAGGACGAAATTTATCAATCGGATTCGCAAAAAGATGAAGATTGTG
>ERZ773115.2551-NODE-2551-length-14061-cov-3.362202_pt1 | contig 14061 bp, 13 predicted proteins | sample MGYA00511116_ERZ773115 | MGnify/ENA primary metagenome ERZ773115 (study PRJEB29015, sample SAMEA2737869) | human gut metagenome | biome: human gut; feature: human-associated habitat; material: faeces | place: China | collected 2012 ... | reverse complement strand
TTCTTTTTGCAACTGTGAAATGGCAAGATAATAACGTTATATACATTGTGTATTAGGTACAGATATTGTATTTCTGCATGATGGGAACATAGGGAGTCCATATAAAAGCCATGGGAACAGGGCATGATGGCAGTCTTTCTACAGGACATGCCAACAGTCCAGGGGATATGCTTGTAAGGCTGAGAACTATGGTTCTTATGGGCATGAATATGCCAGTGGAAGCAATAGACAGGCAGATATCGTCAGCTATAGATATAATAGTGCATCTTAAGAGAATGAGGGATAAGACAAGAAAGGTTGTTGAGATATCAGAGGTGTGTGATTATGGTGAGAAAGGGTTTGAACTTATTCCACTGTTTAGGTTCGTGGAAGAAGGCGAAGATGAAAGCGGAAGGATTATTGGTGAACTTAAGAAAACAGAATATAAGCTCCAAAACCAGAGTAAGCTGCTTTCCTATACTGGATGCAATTCCCCAAAATAAAAATGAGCTTATATATTATCTTCAGGGAATAGCAGTGATTGTCCTTGCTGCATATTTATTCTATAACAGCTTATGGTCATGCATATTTCTAAGTCCGGTTATCCCAATATATGTTGTGTTACGTAAAAAGGAAGCTTATGGTAAAAAAATAAGCCGTAAAACCATGGAGTTCAGTGATGGAATGCAGGCGGTTTCATTTGCGTTAAATACGGGTTACTCGATTGAAAATGCGTTTGCAGAAGCAGTGGGTGAGCTTGAACTTCTATACGGAAAAGAATCATCTATAGTCAGGGAGTTCAGGATGATGGTAAACAGAATAAAAAGAAATGAAAACCTTGAAGATATTATGGATGATTACGCAAAAACATTAAATATAGACGATGTCAGCTATTTTTCGGAAATATTCAGGTATGCAAAAAGAAGTGGTGGTGATATTCCAGCGATTATTAAACAGACGACAAAAATGATAAGGGAAAAGTCAGAAGTCCAGATGGAAATAGACACAATAATAAGTGGAAGAAAAATGGAGCAGAAGATTATGGTGTGTATTCCATTGGGGATACTTATATATCTTAGGATGACAACACAGGGGTTTGTCGATGTGCTATATGGTAATGTGCTGGGAATAATAGTTATGACACTATGCCTGTTTATATATGCAGCTGCAGCTGTTATTTCAATCAGAATCGTGGATATTAAGGTGTAACATAAAAGGACTAAGAGAGTTGTCATGAATAAGAAAATCAGAGGAAATGCTATAACAAATAAAATAAATAATAAATATATTATTGCCGCAATACTTGTTCTTGTAATAGTGTTAGTTAAGACACTTGTTATAAAAGATTCACAGAAATCATCAGTAAGTCATATAAAAAGACCAGAACCAGGTGAAGCTTCTAAAAATATTTCATTAGATGTTTATGATGCAGATGGAAATAAACAGACAACAATAAATACATATGTTGAGCCAAGAAAAATGTCAGAGGAAGAGACACAGCAATGCTTTGATGAAGCCTATGATGAGCTGTTAAGAATTATGCTAAAGAATAATGCTTCAGCAGATTATATTACACAGGATATATGTATGACAGATAAGCTTGCAGAAGGTCTTATAAATGTAAGCATGTATCCCTCAGATTATTCAGTAATTGATTATGATGGTACGGTGCATAATGAGATGTTTTGTGAAGGTGATGTTAAAGAGGTGTCACTAACATACGTTATGCAATATGAGGAATATGAAAGACATGGTGTTATAGAGTTGAATGTACGGGCAGCCGGGGAATATGATGATGAATCACAGAAGGTAATAGCACAGAATACTATCCAGAAGGCCGTAGATAATACAGTTAATAAAAACATAGACGAAAAGGAGGCAGCTCTGCCGTCAAATATAGGGCAGAAGGATATATATTACAGATACACAAAAGAAAAAATATCATGGTTATCATATGTTATTGTGCCTGTATCTGTTGCGGTACTGATATTGTACAGAAGAAAAATTAAGAAAAAAAGAGAACAGGAGCTAAGAATAAAGGAATTAAAATACGATTATTCAGAGCTTATAGCCAAGCTTACATTACTTCTTGGTGCCGGTATGACCATAAGGAAGGCATGGGAGAAGATGGTTGAGGATTATATGAAGAAAAAGCAGGCTGGTGGTGGAGTGAAGATAGTATATGAAGAAATGTATATAACAGATTGTAATATAAAATCCGGAATATCGGAATATGAAGCTTATGAGGAGTTTGGATACAGATGTAACACAAGGGAATACTTAAAGCTTGCATCGCTGCTTCAGACTAATCTTAAAAGAGGAACGAACCGGCTAAGGGAATTACTCTGTCAGGAGTCATATGATGCGTTTGAACAAAGAAAAAATATTGCAAGGCAGAAGGGTGAAGAAGCTACAACAAGACTGCTTATACCAATGATTATGCTGCTTATGGTAGTTATGGTTATAGTTATGGTTCCGGCAGTTATGAACTTTTATCTTACATAGCAGAAAGCAGAGATTTCTTCTGTCATGTTATATGAAGATTAAATAGGAAAGGAAGAATAGTGTGAAAAATAAGATTTTTCACACGCAAGATTTGTGCTTCGCACAAACTTGAGATGCGCTGAAAAGCAGCGCAAGAATGGAGGATTATTATGAAAACAGATGTTATAAAGACAGCAGTGAAAGAAAATAAGAAAAACAAAATGACAGTATTATGCAGAAAAGTAAAAGAAAATATAAAAAATTTCTGGCAGGATGAAGATGGCATGGGAGTCGTGGAAATAGTACTTATTATCGTTGTGCTTATAGGTCTTGTCATCATATTTAAAAGTCAGATAACAGCATTGGTTAATAAGCTGTTATCAAAAATGTCAAGTCAGGCAAACAAGATATGATAGATACGGCAGCAATATCACATATAAAGACAATATCACATATAAGGACAATATCATTAAGGGCACAGATTACAGTTATGGCGGCAATGGTGTTTATGATTGTTGTTTCATTTGTTACAACATGTGTGGATAGTGCAGCAATGTCAGGATATAACACGATAATAAAACAGTCATGCAGCTTGTCTGATGAATCAGTATTTGCAGCATATAGTAATGATTTATTAGAACAATTCGATATATTTGCATTGAAAAAATCGGACATAATCAATGAAAAAATCCCCCAGTACATCAAAGAAAATATAAAAACATATTCTAAGGATTTAAGCCTTACAGAAGCATCATATACTGGTTATAAGTACATGACTGACAATGGCGGATATGGTGTTGAAGAGCAGATAATAAAATATATGAAAAGTGGTGGGTATGCTGATGTTGTTAAAAACTATAATGCTGTCAATAACCGCATAAAAGAATCAGATGCTGTCAGAAGGGTTACAGAAGCTATATGTTCAACACAGGCTGCAGCCGGTGAGAGCAGCAGCGTGATGAGCCTGCTTATAAATACATGTTCGGATATGGATGAAAAGGAAAATGAAATATCCAGTATGGTAGCTGAATGTAAAAAGAATATGGATGAACTGCATTATATGTATGAAGCAGATGATGTAAATATACTATCGCAGTATAGCAGAAAAATCGAAAGAATATCAGACGAAATACATAACATTTCACAAGATATATTATATCAGGCTTCGTCTTATGAAGAGTTAAGAACAAAGTCAGAACAAAGCATAAGGGAATGTCATGAAAAGCTGAACTTTAACAGGAGTGATATAAGTGATGAGCTGTATCAGGAATTATCAGAGGACATAGACAGACTGTACACAGAATATGGTGATGCTGATGTATTATCGGAGGGATATATCAGGGATAGTGTGGATAATGACAACTCAATCATAGAAAATATCGTCGGTAATATGCAGGCTGTTCAGGATATTTGTATGAAAATATCAGAGCCTGACGTAGAAAAGCAGGAGTATATCACAAAGATAGAAAAAATATACGAAGATATAGAATCAGAAATAAACGGATTTAGTATCAAAACAATCGTACAGGAATATGAACAATATACTTTCAGAGCAGATGATTATAACACCAGCATAACTTCACTAAATAAAATCTATCAGATATTAAAGGAAGGAGCAGCAGGACTGGTGATTGATGGTGAGATATCAGATAAGTCCATTGCTTATTCTGACCTTGCAGATACATGTGTATCAGGAAGTTATGGAGGAGATGGTATATCCAATATAGATATACGTCAGGCACTTGTCAGTGAATATATAATATCAAGATATGCAGGTTATACGGATTATATTGAAAAAAACGGACAACAAACTGGTTATATTGAAAAAAACGACCGTGCTGCTGGCAGGCTGCTTGATTATGAAATCGAATATATTCTGTGTGGAAGGCAGTCAGATAAGGATAATCTGAATGAAGTTCTTTTTAAGCTTGTACTGATAAGAGAGGGACTTAATCTTTCATATCTTGTAACAGATGTACAGAAGAAGAATGAGTGTTTTGGATTAGCACTACAGCTTCTTGGATATACGGGAAATATGGTACTCATCAAGGCAGCCCAGTATTTTATTATGTCTATATGGGCGTATGCTGAATCAGTTATGGAGTTAAGAGAGCTGTATGCTGGTGAAAGTATTGCCACAGTAAAAAATGCAGATAACTGGATAACAGATATTAACACAGTTATAAGCAGAGGTGATGCCGGTTTAAAGACAGGTCTGTTTTCAGATAAGAATAAAGCTGGGAAAGAAACAGGCAGTACAGCTGGTTATAACAGCCTTGATTATATGGATTATATGCGTATTCTACTGCTTATAAAGGATAGAACTGCGAGGAATGCAGGCATTATGTCAGCCATGGAACTGGTAATGATCGCACTAGGACATGAGGATTTTAGAATGAAGGAATACATATACGAAGCATCTGGCACAGCTGTGTTTGTATATGTAAAAAACGGACAGACATACAGTCAGAAACTGGAGTATTCATATATTTAAGATACCAAGGCCAAAAGGTCTAAACCCACATGAGCCCGCTTTTTAAAACATATAGTGATAATATGCAGGACAAGCAGCTGCCTCTTTATGTGCAGATAAACTTATATTAAAAATAAATGATGTGAACACGGCACTTTACGCTGTGTCAATCATAAAGTAAAAAAAGAAACATTAGAATTAAACTTAAAGGAAAAAACGAAAATTTAAAGGAAGGAGAAAGATAAGACTTATTCTTATAAATTAACAGGTATGATGTTTATAACGCCAGAAATACATAAACATAATACATCCTCTGCTCAAGTCAATAATGTAGTTTATCTCAATAAAGAGGCATATATTAAACCAGCAGCTTTTAATGCATTAAGAGCATCATCCACAGTGGAGGCGGCACTTGTTATACCTTTATTTATATATGCAGTTGTGGCAGTAATGTATTTTATACAGGTTATGGCAGTGCGCTCACATGTGAATGATGCATTATATATAACTTTAAAGAAAAGTGCAGGTTATGCATATATATACGAAAATTTTAATGAGTATGCCGGACAGAAAGCTATAGAAGATGGAATTGCTGATGATTGTATAATAGACAGCGCAGGTGGTGGGATAAAAAAAGGCATGGTTGTTGAGACCATAAGGAGAATGTTTATAAAAGAACTTGGTAAAGATTATGCAAAAAATAATAACATTGAAAATGGTGATGCGGGCTTCATATTTATAAGTTCAAGAGTACTGCAGGGAAATTCAGTTATAGATATAAAGGTTTCATATTATATTAAAAATCCTTTTGATATATTTGGCAATACACGTATAAAAATCGCTGACAGGAAGAGGATTAATGCGTGGCTTGGTGAAGACATGGATGGATATAAAAAAGCTGATGGCATGTCAGAGGAATATGTATACATAACAGCAGGTGGGGAGGTATATCATACAGATTCAAAGTGTACACATTTGCTGCGTTATATAAAAAAATGTGATAAAGGTGATATAGAAGAAATACGTAATACCTCTGGTTCAAAATATTATGAGTGTAAAGTATGCAAAAAAAATACAGATGATAAAGAAACAGATGATCAAGAAACAGGAGATACAAAGACAAACAGTGTGTATTATACAGAATATGGCACACGTTTTCATAGTAATAGTATGTGCACAGAGCTAAGACGCAATATCCAGAAAGTGAAAAAATCGGACATAAAAGACAGGGAATTGTGTGAAAAATGCAGTGGATGACTATAGACTATAAATACAGGAGGTGTCACAGGAGGTATCACAGGAGGTGCTACATGTTTAAAATAATATATTTAATAATATGTCTTGCTATACTTTCATATAAAGATATAAGAAGCCGTACAGTTCCTGTTACGTGGCTTATATTAATGGGAGCTGTAATACCGGTTATGTATGTGTGTGATTATAAAGCAGGTGGTGAAATAATACAGTACAGCCAGATAGTACTGTCAATAATTATTGCAATAATATTTATACTTTTATCGGTGTTTACGCCGCTGATCGGCGAAGCAGACGGGATAATTATTGGTTATGTCTGTCTGCTCGCGGATGTGTATATAGCAGTTTTCACAGTTTTGATATCATTTATTATGCTGGCAGTTTCAGGCTGTATATGGGTAGCTGCTAAAAAAATGAAGATTAAAACGGCAGTACCATATATACCATTTTTACTATCAGCATATATGTTAACGTTGTTTTGTATATAGAAGGGAATGATGATGGTATGCATACAGTTGAGAATGCGGTGATTGTACCTGTATTTACGCTTATTATAGTAGCACTTATAAGTGTCAGCGGATATATGCATGATAAAGTTGTTATGCGAAATATTCTTAACCAGTTATCAATAGAATATTCCAGGAATATAACAAGTAATGAACAGAAAGCTCTGCTTGTAAAAAGTGAGGAATATATAAAGGACAAAACAATATTTGTAAAAAAAGTAAGTGTTAAGTCAGGTTCATATGCAGGAAAAGAAAATGCAGCAGACGGTATAAATCATATTACATGTACTGCAGAATGGCCATTTAGACTGGGTTTTTTCGGAATCAATATTGGAAATATAAGTATGAGCAGGGATGTATATAGAAACCATTCAGAACAGATTATAAGAAGGACTAATATAATGCTGCATAAATAGTGGCACATTACGTTAAAAGAGAATGGAGAGTATTTATGGAAGATACATTGGAAAGAGAAGTGAATGTAAGATATGAAAGGGATAATAGTATTAACTATGCTGTTATAGATGCACAGAAGGAATGGAACTGTGAAGATGACTATGAAGTAAAGATGCTCATGTTTAACATGCCAGAGCATTTTCTTGCAATCACAATGAATGAAATTGATGGAAGAAATTGTATATATTATGATATTTCTTCAAAACAGCAGCTTAGTAAGCTGTTTGAATATGGGAAGGTTACAATGGAAGAGGTTAAGATAATGTTTAACAACATAAGTGAGATGGTACGTGTGGTTGATGAATATATGCTGGATCTTGACAGAGTTATACTAAAGCCGCAGCATATATATGTTTCACTAGCCAATAAAAAATACAGTTTCATGTATTCTCCCATAGCTGGTAATTCTGATTTCTATGATAATATGCGTTCGTTATTTGAATATATACTGGAAAGATTCGATCATTCTGTTGAGAAGTCAAGTCTTGTTCGCTTTTATGAAATATATCAGAGAATTCTTGTAAGAGATTATACACCACGCAATCTCATGTCTTTTTTTGAAAACGATGATAATACACAGATAGACATAGAGGATGATGACAATGAGCATGTTGGTAAAACGTATCACGATGCTGTACAGACCTGGAATGGGGAAATCAACAGAATGAAAAGTGAAAGCGAAGCGGTTGATTATGGAAAAGACAGAACAACAAAAGATATCACATGCAAGACGGATGAAAATAGCCAGCATAAAGGGAAAATAATAAAAGATGTGCTTCCAGAAACAGCAGAGGATAACAAAAGTAATAAAAGCAGTAAAAAGGCAGTATTTGTCATGAAAGCAGTGGGTGCAGTTATTTTATTAAACGCATTCCTTAGCATGTTTTTAAAAACATATGCGGTAGTAAAGCTTAATACAGCTGCATCTGTAATATGCATAATAGCTGGCATACTTATATTCTATGTATCTGGAAAAGTGGCTGATATTATAGGGGAAATTGCCAGTGAAGACAAGGTGACAGAGGATGAACTTATACCATATAGAATGCATAACAATACAGATAAATCTTATGAACGTAAGCCGGAAGCTGAACATGAATACATGGAGGATGCAGAAAAAACTTCATATAGCAGTATGGTAACAGCAAGGGTGATGAAGGATGAAGAAGAGCAGGAAATAAAAGTCAGTCATACAATGCTTCTAAGCGATTATCTTAAGATGTTAAAGGATAATAAGCTTACACTAAGCCTTCTTGATAACAAAGATAACAGGTTATATATGAAAAATAAGGAGGCATATGAGCAGCCATTGGAAAATATAGAACCAGTAAAATATCCATGCACAATAGGAAGCCTTGAGGGAAGTGCAGATATATTCATAGATTCACCAGTTATAAGTAAGATGCATGCATGTCTGCTTAAGGAGGATGATAAGTTCTATATAGAAGATATGAATTCTACTAACGGAACATATATAAATGATGAGAGAATAGCCATGCATAGCAAGACACGTATAGCTGATGGAGATATACTAAGAGTAGCAGCTTATAATTTTAAGGTGTGCATATCATAGTATAAAGAATAAATAAATATATGTACCAGTATATCGCCAAATTCCTTTTCATATGATACAATCTAGTTTACTGGTAAATCAGTATATGGAGGACTATTTTATGAATGTTAATATATACTATGGTGGACGTGGTATGGTCGATGATCCTACAATAGTTGTGATAAACAGAATACAGGAAGTGTTAGAAGAGCTTAATGTAACGGTAACAAGATATAACCTTTATGAGATGAAAAACACGATAACGACACTTTCCCAGTCGGTAGCAGATGCAGATGGTGTTATATTTGCAACAACAGTAGAGTGGGTTGGAATGGGCGGATATATGCAGACGCTTCTTGATTCCTGCTGGTTATATGCAGATAAAAGCAAGGCAGCATCTACATATATGTTTCCGGTTGTTATGTCAAGGGCATATGGAGAAAGAGAGGTTGTGACAGCACTCTGTAATTCGTGGGAGATAATAGGTGGTGTTATAGGAAGCTCACTTAGTGCATATGTTGATGATACGACTGATTTTGAATTCAATCAGGAATATAAAGATATTATAGAAAAATATGCTGAGAATATATACAGAACTATATCAAAGAAAGTAAAGAGCCTGCCTTCAAGCAGCCAGACTATAAGAAAGAATGTTATAAAGGAAGTTGTAAGCTTTACACCTCAGGAGAGTGAGCAGTTATCAAAGTATGCTTCTGATGATGAGTTTGTAAAGACACAGAAGGAAGACATTGAATCACTTGCAAGTATATACAAGGAACTTATGAATGACCAGGCAAATGGAGGCGATGATTATTATTTAAGTGTATTCAGAAACCATTTTAAACCTGAACTTAGTTATAATGGCAGATATATGTTCATGATAAGTGACAAGGATAAAAATATTGTGGTGAATGTTGCAGGTGGACAGCTTAACGCAGAGTTTGGTGAAGATATGACAGCAGATGTCATAGGTAAAATGTCCAAGGAGACATTTGATAATATAGTACAGGGAAGAATCACCTTTCACAGGGCATTTATGACAGGAGATATGACTGCAAAAGGTAACTTCAGGACACTCAGGATGTTAGATGAAATATTTGATTTTGGAGCATAGAATGGTATGAGAAAAGGTCATGCTTTGTCATGACCTTTCAAGTGTAATGCAAGTTGTTGTAATATGCGAAGCACTATTATAGGTCATGCTAAGGGAGGCTCCGCCAAGTATACACATCTGATAGACACTAGGTAATCCAAGACCAGAGTGGCTTTTCTTTGTCGTAAAGAAAGGGGTGCAGAGTCTGGATAAATCATAACTGTAGATGTCTGGTGTACCGGACTTATCAGCTGCATCTATCCTGTCTTTTAAAAGGCTCTTGTCTGGTTCGCTGTCTGATGCATTTATTATAGACAGCTGCATAAGCTGATTGCCGCATTGTATCTGCAGGCAGATTGGTTTATTACTGCACGCTTCATATGCGTTATCTATAAGTTCATTAATACCAAGTGTAAGCAGATGTGAGGATATATAGAAGCTTGTTTTTTCGTCTGCATTTATAAGTTCAGTGTTTAATAGAAGCTTTTCACTATGTGCTTCACTGCTGTATTTTTTTCCAATATATGTTTCGATACGTTCCAGCAGCTCTTTTACATTACATTCAAGCATTTCGCTATCTTTAAAGCTGTATCTGTATAAAGAGGTGCGGTTCATATATCCAACCAGCTCATCTATAGTCGTTCCCATGTTGTTCCAGAATTTATTATCTTTAAGTTCGGAATTCTTATGGGAAATAAACTGATAAGATGTTTTAAGATAGGCTGCGTAGTTTTTTATTTCGTGGGAAACGACCGACAGCTCTTCCAGAGAGTCTTTTCTTAAATCAGATAATGCAGATGATAATTTGCTGCTTTTTTTACATTCCGATACGATAGTATCATATTCCTCTTTATTAAACATATAAAACCTCATTTCTAAAATTATACATACATCAGAATAATTGTTGAATAATTATCTGCAAAAATATTGTAATCAACCTTGCTTTAAGTTATTATACGAGTATATACTTAAATATAAAATAAGTAAATGATGTATAAGGAGGAAGAAAGAGTTTATGAAAAAAGATGATTGCATTTTTTGTAAACTGGCTAATGGAGACATACCAACCAATTCAATATATGAAGATGAAGTAGTTAAGGTTATATTCGATGCAAGTCCGGCAGCACCAGGACACATACTTATATTACCTAAGAATCATTATGACGATATATACTCAATGGATGATGAAACAGCTGCACATGTATTTAAGGTTGCTGTTAAACTGTCTAAGGCATATAGAAAGGCACTGGATTTCGATGGGCTTAACATAGTCCAGAATAATGGTGAGGCAGCAGGTCAGACAGTATTCCACTTCCATATGCATATTATTCCAAGATATAAGAATGATACAGTTAATGTAACGTGGAAGCAGAATGAGGCAGATGCTTCAGTTATAGAGGATATTAAGAGTAAGGTTTCTGAATATCTTAAAGATTAACAGAATACTAACGTGATTGGTATAGTTATTTACGAAACGATGTACCAGAAATCACATTATAAAAACGGGAAAGGAAAAGAGTTTGCAATGATTAAGTTAAGCAAAGGTGGAGCATATCTCATTAACGGAACAGAGGTTATTGAGGATAGCCAGACAGCAGCACAGGAGGTCGCTGCAAAGACAGGTAAGAATGTAACTAAGGAAGAAGCAGCTAAGAATACTATAGCTTATGGCATATTAGATAAGCATAACACTTCTGGCAATATGGATAAGCTTAAGATTAAGTTTGATAAGATGACTTCCCATGATATTACATTTGTAGGTATTATACAGACAGCAAGAGCTTCAGGACTTGAAAAGTTCCCTATTCCTTATGTACTTACAAACTGTCATAACAGCCTGTGTGCTGTAGGTGGAACTATCAATGAGGATGACCATATGTTTGGACTTACATGTGCCAAGAAGTATGGTGGAATCTATGTGCCACCTCATCAGGCAGTTATTCATCAGTTTGCAAGAGAGATGCTTGCTGAGGGTGGAAAGATGATTCTTGGTTCAGACAGCCACACACGTTATGGTGCACTTGGTACTATGGCTATGGGTGAGGGTGGACCTGAGCTTGTAAAGCAGCTTCTTAACAAGACATATGATATCAATATGCCTGGTGTAGTTGCTATATATATGACAGGAGAACCTATGAAGGGTGTAGGTCCTCAGGATGTGGCACTTGCCATCATCGGTGAAGTATTTGCCAACGGTTATGTTAAGAATAAGGTTATGGAGTTCGTAGGACCAGGTGTTTCAAGCTTAAGTGCTGACTTTAGAATCGGTGTAGATGTTATGACAACAGAAACTACATGTCTTTCATCTATCTGGAGAACAGATGACAAGGTTAAGGAATTCTACGATATCCATGGAAGAAGTGAAAGCTATAAGGAACTGAATCCAGGCAGCGTTGCTTACTATGACGGCGTTGTATACGTTGACCTTAGTAAGATCAAGCCTATGATAGCTATGCCATTCCATCCAAGTAACACATATACTATTGATGAACTCAATGCAAACCTTGTTGATATTCTTCATGATGTAGAAAAGAAGGTACTTGTAAGTCTTGATGGACAGGTAGACTTTAAGCTTACTAACAAGATTAAAGATGGTAAGTTATATGTAGACCAGGGTATCATCGCTGGATGTGCAGGTGGTGGATTCGAGAATATATGTGCAGCAGCTGATATATTAAGAGGACACTCTATCGGTGCTGATGAATTCACATTAAGCGTATATCCTGCAAGTACACCTATATATATGGAGCTTGCAAGAAACGGAAGACTTGCAGACCTTATGGAAACAGGTGCTATAGTAAAAACAGCATTCTGCGGACCTTGCTTTGGTGCTGGTGACACACCTGCTAACAATGCATTTTCAATCAGACATTCAACAAGAAACTTCCCTAACAGAGAAGGTTCTAAGTTACAGAACGGTCAGATATCATCAGTTGCACTTATGGATGCAAGATCTATCGCAGCTACAGCAGCTAACAAGGGCTTCCTTACAGCAGCTACAGATTGTGATGTTGAGTTTACAGGCCCAACATATCATTTTGACAGTAACATATATGCCAACAGAGTATTTGACAGCAAGGGAGTAGCAGATCCTGACCAGGAAATCCAGTTTGGACCTAATATCAAGGATTGGCCAGAGATGGTTGCACTTCCAGAGAATCTTATAATAAAGGTTGTTTCAGAGATACATGATCCTGTAACAACAACAGATGAGCTGATACCTTCAGGTGAAACATCATCATTCCGTTCTAATCCTTTAGGACTTGCAGAGTTCGCACTTTCAAGAAAGGATCCAGCTTACGTTGGACGTGCAAAGGAAGTACAGAAGGCAGAAAAGGCAAGAGAAGCTGGAGAATGTATGGGAGAAGCACTTCCAGAGTTAAGAGATATTATGCATAAGATTAAAGAAACTTATGATGTAAGCAAAGAAAATGTTGGTGTTGGAAGCACAATATTCGCAGTTAAGCCAGGTGATGGTTCAGCCAGAGAGCAGGCAGCTTCATGTCAGAAGGTGCTTGGCGGATGGGCTAATATAGCTAATGAATATGCAACTAAGAGATATCGTTCTAATCTTATTAACTGGGGCATGCTTCCATTTATAGTAGATAAGGGAGAACTTCCTTTTGCTAATGGTGATTATATATTCATACCTCAGATAACAGAGGCAGTTAAGAATAAGGCAACATCTATGAAAGCATATGTTGTTAACAAGGACATGAAGGAATTCACACTTAAGATGGATGAACTTACAGATGATGAACGTCAGATTATTCTTGATGGATGCCTTATTAACTACTATAGAAACAATTAAGTAATAAACGGTTTTATGATGTCTGTATTCTGAGATTATATATATCAGGATAACATAGGAGTAGACAATGGCAGAACAGAATATATTAAGTGCAGACCAGAGTGTTTTAGAGCAGATTTTATCAGATATTAATGAATATGAAGAAAATCAGGAAAGACTTGAATACATATCTGCGAGCATTAAGGATATAACAAAAGAGACTGATAGTACTTCTAAAGCTATGCAGGATGAAATATCAGCCAGAATTAAGGAAAGTACTGATGCTATCTGTGCAGGATATGATAAGGCGATAGACTGCGATAAAGATAAGATAAAGCAGGTGCAGGCAGACAGAGATAAAGCAAAGCAGCAGGGAATGAAGGAGCGTATCCAGACAGAAACAGCTTCCTTAAGGCAGGAGAATAAAGAACTCGCATCACAGATAGAGCGAGCCTTTATACAGGAAAATATTTC
>ERZ773115.2550-NODE-2550-length-14065-cov-2.844111_pt1 | contig 14065 bp, 7 predicted proteins | sample MGYA00511116_ERZ773115 | MGnify/ENA primary metagenome ERZ773115 (study PRJEB29015, sample SAMEA2737869) | human gut metagenome | biome: human gut; feature: human-associated habitat; material: faeces | place: China | collected 2012 ... | reverse complement strand
ATGACAGACAGAACGACCAAAATCGGCATCATGAACTTTGAAACTCTTTCGATTCCATTTCTCACACCTGCATAGATGATCGACAATGTGAACATACAGAAAATTACAAAACAGATTTCTGTCGATACTCCATTTGAAATAAATTCAGAAAAATATCCATCTGCCGCCAGTTTACTGCTGTCCTCTACGGTCTGGATCACAAAGGTTCCGGAGGATGCCTTTGATCCCATATAAAGCTGTTCACTGTCTTTTCTTAAAGCACCTAAGCTGACAGCGGTGGTAGAACAGTCAATAATATTAGCGCCCTGAGCCGTTCTATAGCCATTAGCATGGGTACTAGCCGTTCCGATAGCACCCTCGTGGTAAGGATCTGGCTGGAAGAAATACATAGCTTCTGTATAAAGTTTTACCTGTTCTGGTGTTAAACTATCATAGATCAGCATCAGAATCGGAATCAAATCTTTCGGAATACCGATCTCCCATGTCCACCAGTTGTTGGTCTGGGTCTTCGGGGTATAGCATACAGTACAGAGATAATCCATGATATTGATCATATCCTTTAACATATCAGGATTCTGATAATAGTTACTTCCTTCTGCCGCGTAAGCAGTTGCCATGGAAAGCACTTTTTTAAAAGCCGGGCGGAACTCTGCCGCGTCATCTTCATACGGAGTCGAAGCAACGCCTGCTGCTCCTTTATCTGCTTTCCAGGGGATATCTGGACAGCGGTCTTCTCCTTTGTATGCATAAGCATTCCATGCAGTCTCTGCCGCCTTGTTCATGGAAGCCAGGATTTCAGTTCCGCCTTCTTCACTGGCAAGATCAACTCCTACGATGGACTCTTTCCATGTTTTACGGATCTTTGCGTAATCTTCTTCTGTTGCATTTGGCAGATTTTCCGGTACTGTGTACAGAACTTCTACCTTAAACTGTTTCTCCTTTCCATCTGTATTCTTTGCAACCAGCACCAGGCTTCCTTTTTCTTTCCCTGTGATGATCGCATTACCGTTGGTCAGTTTTTTTACTGTCACCAGATGATCGGCGCTGGTATCGCCTGCTGTACGGGTTCCATCGGTTTCTCCGTCTGGTAACTCATACTTTTTCTTACTTGATCCAGCATTTCTAAGATAAGTTCCATCTGGCTTCACGAACTTTGCGCTCCAGGTCACACCCTCTTTATCAAATCCTGCTGGCAATTCCACCTGTTTTTCATTTCCACGCACTACCTTGATCACATCACCATCTACAATATCCGGCAGCTGATAGCTGACCTCTAAGGTAACTGGTTTGGTCATCTTGGCTGCATCCAGTTTTACATGCAGTCCATCTCCTGTTTCGTTAGACGAAACTAAAGCACCTTCTCCACTGGTTTCAGTCACCTGATTTGCAGAAAAATGAACGGTAAATTCCAGGTTTTCCTCTTTGCTATTACTTGGTTTACCTACTGTAATCTGCGTTGTTTCTATCGACTCGTCCTTTTTCATAAGCATAGACATTGGTTGATTTAAAGTAACATTGGCAATATTGTTAGTCAGTTCTGTAGTTCCATCTGACCACTTGTTCACTGCAAGAATGCCGTTAGTTAAGCTTTCAGCCGCCTGAATTTCATTTGAATTTGACAGGACATTGGTATCTGGATCTACCGTAGTCTGACCATTGAAATCCGTCTGTCTGCCTCCTGCTTTTACTGTATACTGATACTGTGTTCCTGCCATCCAAAGTTCAAATGACTGCACAACTGTATTTCCCTTTGTTGGAAAACGGAAATATACGTTGGAATTTGTAATAGAATCTGTAAACAAATATTTCCATTGAAGAGGATTACCAGTTCCGCTCAAATCTGAAGCTGACAGCCAGTTTCTAGCATGTACGCCTTTGGTTGCCGTATCTACAGCCTTTTCCCAGCCGCCTCCTGCTTTTGCCTGATTTATGACAATATAATATCCATTCTTAGGATTTGGAATACTTACTCTTGTTGCTGTAGTTACTGGTACATTATCCACTACCGTGATAATTTTATCATCACTATTTTTCTGATCTTTCAGCCCAGCACCCAGATATACAATCTCATCTGGAAACATAAAATATGATTTTACGCCCGTCAAATCACCAGTCAGTTCCACTCCAGATGCTCCAATACTGCCATCTCCTGTAGTCAATGTGTTTTTTGCTGACACAGCTGCTTTTTTCGCTGTTCCTGTTCCATCCAGATACATGGTCATTCCTGGAACCATAGTTTCTGTCATGGTATTCCAGTCAGCGTTTACATCGCTACTTTTAGACCGAAGTACTCCCCCCAACTGCCCTTCAGAAAAATTGACTGTCGCACGATAATTACCATTTTTAACAGTCACATTTTCACTTGAGACCGTTTTTACTGACGGTGTATCTGCCATTACGCTCATCACATTGCCAAAACTCATGGCTGCAATAAGCGTCGTGCTGATTCCCTGCCGAATGCCTTTTTTCAAATGCATATCCTTATCCCCCATATTTTATTTTTGAAACATATCCATACTATTCTAACATACCATTTCTCTCATTTGTACAATTTTTATCCAAACGTTTGCTCTAGCCACGAAAAAATCCCGTGAAAGAGTCAAATTTATGACTCATTCACGGGATTCCTTTTTCAATTTCTTCTATTTTTCAAGGGCACAACTATCTTTTGATATTAAATGCCCTTACTCCCGGAAACTGTGCTGCCGCACCTAATTCCTCTTCAATTCTCAGTAACTGATTGTACTTCGCTACACGCTCACTTCTGCTTGGCGCGCCGGTCTTGATCTGGCAGGTATTCAATGCAACTGCCAGGTCTGCGATGGTGGTGTCTTCGGTCTCACCAGAACGATGGGATGCGATTGCGGTATAACCAGCTTTATGAGCCATCTTGATGGCCTCTAAGGTCTCGGATACGGTACCGATCTGGTTTAATTTGATCAAAATAGAGTTGCCGCAGCCTAAACTGATACCTTTCGCCAGACGCTCGGTGTTGGTTACGAATAAGTCATCGCCAACTAACTGAACCTTGTCGCCCAGTTCTTTGGTCATTAACTGCCAGCCTTCCCAGTCCTCTTCATCCAGACCATCCTCAATGGAGTAGATCGGGTATTTTTCAACCAGGCTCTTCCAGTGCTCGATCAGTTCTGCAGAAGTGAATTTCTTGCCGGATTTCGGAAGCACGTACTCGCCCTTCTTACTTCCCTTCCACTCGCTGGAAGCTGCGTCCATAGCCAGAACGAAGTCTTTTCCTGGCTCGTAGCCAGCTGCTTTCACTGCCTCTAAAATCACCTGGATCGCTTCCTCATCGCTGCCAAGATCCGGTGCGAAACCGCCCTCGTCACCTACAGAAGTAGCCAGTCCGCGTTTCTTTAATAATGCTGCTAATGCATGGAATACCTCGGTACACCATCTTAAGCCCTCTTTGAAGCTCCGAGCCCCTGCTGGCATGATCATAAACTCCTGAACATCAACGGTATTCGCTGCATGAGCGCCACCGTTTAAGATGTTCATCATTGGAAGAGGAAGACGGTTGCCGTTTACACCGCCGAGGAAACGATATAATGGAAGTTCCATAGCGTTTGCTGCTGCTCTTGCACATGCGATGGAAACTGCCAGAATTGCGTTAGCACCCAGTTTGGATTTATCTTTGGTTCCATCTGCATCGATCATAGCCTGATCGATGGCATAGATGTTGGACGGATCCATTCCGCATAATACGTCATAAATGATGGTATTGATATTTTCAACTGCCTTGGACACGCCTTTTCCACCAAAACGGCTCTTATCCTGGTCACGCAGTTCCAGCGCCTCAAATTCACCGGTAGAAGCCCCACTTGGTGCTGCTCCTCTTCCCATGGTCCCGTCTGTTAAATAAACCTCTGCCTCTACGGTTGGATTGCCTCTGGAATCAATGATCTCCCTGCCGATCACTTTCTCAATCTCTAAATACATCATAATCACATCTGCCTTTCCTGAGAAGTCCCAGGGCTTTCTGATTCCGGTCAGAAAACCATGGAGTTCTCATGATTTATTCACTGTGTTAGCCTTCCATAACCATCCGACAGGTCTGTATACACACTGCGTCTGATGGTTAGTATTTCCTAACTCTGTACCAGTTTAGCATTCCCCGATTGAAAAGTAAATATTCCTGCTGATCAGCTTTTCTCAAAAGCATTTATTTTTTATAACATGTATTCCATAGGCTCTGGATTATTTCTTCCGAATCCGGATTCCATCTGCCATACCTTCTTCGTCCGCCTTAGAAACCACCATATCTCCTTCACCGATCCCAGTCTCGATCACTGCAGAATCTGCCGTCTCATAAGAAAGTGTCACCGGTGTTTTCACCGTCCGATTTCCTTTCACCAGAAACACATATTCCTGGTCGTCTACCGTAAATACCGCTGACGCCGGAACCACCAGACACCCGCTCTCTTTGTAAAGCTGGAACTGCAGATTAACGCCGTAGCCGTCTTTTCCGCTCAGATCACAGTCCTCTGAGAATTCCACTTTTACATGAACCCGGTACTCATCCAATCCCAAGGCGGAAATTCCCTTTGAGGCGTAATCGTAGACCTGGCTGACTGTTCCCTCATAGACTTGATTCTTGCCTCTTAAGGTCAGAGTGGCTTTTACCGGACTCCCCACCTGGATATAGGGAGCAATGTTGGTGAGCACATCCGCCTGGGCTCCCGCTTCATCGGAACTTTTTAAGATAGCAACCGTCTGTCCCTGCTGCACCACCGACACATTTTTCACTGGAAGAGACGTGATGATGCCGTCATGCTCTGCTTTCACCTGGCATTTGCCAATGGTGTCCTCCAAATTGGAAATGCTGGCTTTCTGGGCCTCGATCTGGGCGGTCAGCTGGCTCTTTTCACTCTCATAGAACCGATTATTGATGGTAGTTTCATCGATTCCCTCTTTTTTTAAGTCCTCCAGATACCGAAGACTCTCCTCATACCGGCCCTTTGCCTGCTGCCATGCCAGAAGTGCCGCCTTATACTCCGCCTCCTGGTTCTCCATCTCCAATCTGGAAATACTTCCAGAGTCATATAACCCACTGCTTCCATCGTGAACGGTTTTCGCCGACTGGTATTTTGCCTGGGCCGTCTCCATCTCCTGGCGAATCTGCTCTAAATACTCCTGCGGGGAAGCCGTCATCATCTGTCCGATCTGCTCCTGCTCCAGCTGGGCTTCCAGTACTGCCAGGGCATTTTCTGCCGCCGTCAGCTGGTACTGGTAATCAGAGGTTTCCACCTCAAACAGCACATCCCCCTGCTTTACCGGATCATTTTCCTTCACCAGCAGTTCCTTTACCGGACCATTAACCTCAGAAATGATGCTATACTCTTCACCAAAAGAGATCACGCCGTCTTCGGTGTAATAGTCCTCCACATCCTGAATGGCCGCTCTGGCGCACTCCACAGCCCTGGTGCTGCCCTGATAAACCATAATCCCGGCTCCAATCAGCACCACTACTGCTGCTGCAGACGCTGCTTTCCGGTACTTCCAGCCTTTCCATTTATCTGTTATGATCTTCACAATCTTTTTCATCCCTACTCCCTCTCTTTCAAGACCTCCGTCAACCGGATATTCCGCACAAACCGCATTTCCCCTCTTCCAGCCAGCGCCGTGATAGCCAGACAGATGAAAAATGCCCCCATGTACGACCAGATGCTGACGTGCATATCAATGGAATAACTATCGGAAATTACTACCTTTTCCACCAGGATCTTGATTCCACGACTTCCCGGAATTCCCGCCAAAATGCCTAAGATAAAGTAAAATCCCTGTTCCACCGCCAGAAATCCGCTGATTTCCTTTTCCGACATGCCAAGCACCAAAAGAGTGCCAAATTCATTGACCCGTTCCCGGATATTGATCATGGAAATGTTATAGATTAGCACACCACCCGCTGCTGCCGCCATCACCGCAAACATATTGACCATCAGGATCATGCTTCCCATCATGCTGCGGTAAGTTCCCACGATTTTCTGAGTGTCCACCATCCAGGTAACCCGGCTGGTGTCCAGAAGCTTCTGTTTCGTCCATTCCAGCATTCCGGGGTACAGCTTTAACACCACCGTGTTGGCCGCCGCTTCCATAGGAAGGAACCGCCGTATGGCCCCAAGCTCCATATAGCAGCCACTTCCCACGCTCTCAGAGATCACATCCGTCACGGGGACCTTCACCTTCTCTGCTGTGACTCCCGCCACGTACATAGTGATGGCATCTCCTTTCTGTACCTGCAATTTCTCTGCCATTCTGGTATTTAAAATGATGCCTCCGTCCAGTGGTTCATAATAAGTTCCGTACATATCCCGGATCTTCCACAGATCCGAACCCCGGTTTAATCCATAAAGCATGGCGTATTCCGAACGGTTCTCATGCCCCAACTGCACAGCCATGGTACAGACCGCTTCCGATTTTTCCACGGATTCCAGCAGTTCTCCCGCCTCTTCCGCCTTTTTGGGACTCACATAGGAATCCAGGGATAGCTGCAGATCATACACCTGGATCTTCTCAAACTGATCCATATACATCTGATCCGCCACCCCCTGAAAGGACATGAGAACTGATGCCATGGAAAATGGGAAACATACCGCTAACACCAATAAAAATCCACGAAATGGATTTCTGGTCACTGATCGCAATGCCATTTTCCCAACGGTATTTAATTGTCTGGCGATCTGCCCTGGAATCCGCACATTTCCCACATTTTTCGGAGCCGCCTGACGCATAGCCTGAGCTGGGACAATTATTAATATATCCCGCACCCCAAGATAAGCCGCTGCCACACCAGTTGCCGCTGCCAAAAGGATTCCTGTGATTCTGGTCCAAATAAAATCATGGTAAATGGTATTGGGCAGGTTAAAAAACTCCACATACATGCCAAACATATACCGGCCAAAAGGCGCTGCCAGCACCGCTCCCACCAGGGCTCCTGCCACGCCGATTATCAGTCCTTCCATCAGATAAGGAACCAAAAGCTCCAGATCTGTCATTCCAAATGCCTTCATGGTGCCGATCAGACTCTGGTCCCGATCGATCATCTTTTTTAACACCACATACAGCATAAACACAGAAATAGATAAAAACATGAACGGCAGAATGGTTCCCATGGAGATCAGCTCCCCTATTTCCCCCTCCACCATATCGTAGCTGGTCTGATCTTCCTTTTTGCTCATGGAAATCAGACCATAAGGAGCCAGCCGCTCTGACAAAACAGATCTTATGTCCTCGTAAGTATAGTCTGCTTCCAATAAAAATCCCAGTTCGTTGACAATATCGTATTTCCCGGTCAGTTCTTCCATCCGGTCTTTCTGGATACAGGCGATGTCATAGACCGTCCCATCCGGAATCATAGCACCCCCTGGTGGAATCGCGTAGATATAATCCGGCCCGTTGCAGGTGCCTTTCATGGAAAAGCTGGTACTCTTTCCATTCCACAACAGCTTCAATGGCATTCCGTCCTCATAACCGTAGACGCCTTCCATTCTGGCTCCCAGAAAAATATTGTCCCGGCTTTTAAAACCAGATGACAGGGCCAGCCGGTTCACCACATCATCCTCGTCGTAAGACAACAGATGCACCGTCACGATCTCTTCCTGGCCCTCCGCCAGCATCCGCACATCCGCTGCCATGCGCCCCGCCGCCAGACGGATTCCTGGAATCTCCTCCAGCCTTTTCAGCTCTTCTGAGGAAATCCCAGACACCTCCGCAAACACATCCGCCATGGTACTCTCTTCATAATACTGCTCCACCTGGCCTTTCAGATTCCCCAGGGTGTCCATCATAGCCACGTAACAGAAAATTCCGATGGAAATGATCAAAACCGCGCCGATAAAAGAACCCTTATTCTGTCCCGCCAGGCGGAAAACATTTTTTCCAAATGCTTTCACTACCAGTCCACCTCCTCCGGTTTTCTGGGTGTTTCATTGACTTCGATCTTCTCCAACTCCCCGTCCTTGAAGAAAAAGACCCGGTCAGCGATCTGAGCAATCTTCTGGTTGTGGGTGATGACTACCACAGTTTTTTTATACCGGTGATTGAAATCCGACAGTAATTTCAGAATCTGCACACCTGTCTGGCTGTCCAAAGCACCCGTGGGCTCATCGCAAAGCAGTATATCCGGGTTCTTACACAATGCTCTGGCAATGGCTACCCGCTGCTGCTGCCCGCCGGAAAGCTTGCTGGGAAAATGATTTTTCCTGTCACCGAGTCCCACCTGACAGATCAGTTCTTCCGGATCTAAGGGATCCGCGCTTAACTGGGCCGCCAGTTCCACATTTTCCAGGGCTGTCAGACCCGGCATCAGGTTGTAGAACTGGAACACAAAACCAATATGCCGCCTGCGGTATTCGGTCAGTGTCTTTTTATCGTCCCACTTCAAAGGCTCTCCTTCGTAATATAATTCTCCCTCGGTGGCAGTCTCGATCCCACCTAAAATGTTTAACATCGTACTTTTTCCAGAGCCGCTTGGACCCAGGATCACGATCATTTCTTCCGGAAATAAAGAAAACGATACACGTTTCAAAGCGTGTACCGTTATCTCTCCCAGTGAAAAGTCTTTGCTGATCTTATCTGCACGAATCAACGCTTCCATCAGACACCTCTTTTTTGCAGCTGTTCCTTGCTTTTACAACTTAGCAATTTCACAGTTGCCTCTTGTTGTTTTCCATCTGTAACTGTCTATTCAGCACCTTTATCATACCTTCTCAGTTACTTCTTCCTGTCTTTAGGTTAGCATTGGCTAACGCATCTGTCAATCCATATTTTTCTAATTTATATAAGATTTCTTTTTCTTGCCTGGATCACCGCTGCAGCCTTGTCTTTGACCCCAAGTTTCTTATAAATCTGCTTAATATGGTATTTCACGGTCTCCAGATTCATGTCCAGCTCTTTCGCCACATCCTCTCTTGACATTCCTTCCGCCTGAAGCCGCAGAATCCGGATGGCATTGTCACTTAACCGGATGACCGACTGCTGTTCTTTTAAATATCCCGGATGAAGGGCCGCCATCAGTTCGGTCTCTTTCATAGCATCCCGCATGAAATCTTTATCATTTTCTTTCCACACACCGGATTTTAATAACGGCAGAACCGCCGCACCTTCTCTGGACACCATCCGCACAAAATGATAGTCCTCCAGTTCCGTCATGACCCGGCAGAATACATTTTTCCAGTTCTCATTTTCCATGCGGTAAAAGGCAATAGCCTTTAACAAAGATGCTTCCATGCGGATATAGGTGCGATCCATCAGCCCCGCATAATATAACAGTTTTTCGATCAGGCTTACGGCCCTCTCATACCGGCCTTCCAGCAGATAGATCCGCACTTTCAGCAGATACCGGTACCGGTCCATGGTGTAAAATTCCTGATCCTCATCCGGTGCTTCTTCCTTCATCCATTTCTGGATCTCCGGAAATGTTCCCTTATATAGCCGGACCCGGATCTCTAAGGCATGAAGATTAGGCAGCAGCCGATAAGCCTGTTCTTTTTCGATCCGCAAGTGGAAATTGTGGAGCAGCTCCATGGCTTCCTCCAATTTCCCCGCCAGCACATACAGCCGGACCAGCATGGCAACGCCATCAAATACCAGTTCGATCCTGCCTCCTGCTTCCGCCTGCATCATTCCCTGGTTCACCAGTGCAGTCACTTCCTGATTATCACGGCCTTTTTCCAGAAAACTTTCCGCCAGAGCCAGATTCACCAGCCCTTTGCCGTAATCTCCCAGCACCAGGCTGACGGCCCACCCAACGGTTTTAGCCATTTTTTCGTCCTCTTTGCTCCACCGGCAGAAGTCTTTTCCGCCATTCATTATGGAAGGCAGGTTACTGGTCACAGAAAACTCCGGTATGGTGATTTTCTTATCCATCAAAAGAGTGGCCGTTTTTAACATCAGATCTGCCACCTGCCTGCTTCCACGGTGTGGAAGCGCAATGTCTAAGTAGTATAAACGGCTTCTGGCATATTTTTTCTCCTCTCCGCTCTTTGTTTTCTCATAAACTTCTAATTCTTTATACCAATATTCACTGCCCTCAAAATCCATCAGAAGGGATTTCAACATGCACATCCCCACCATCAGATCCGCATTCTGCCGGATAGTTTCTTCCTGCAGTTGGAAATAATACTGTTTCAGTTCAAAATAATTACCTGCAGCCGGGTTGCGTCTGCTGTGGTCGATCAAAAACTCCTTCAGCCGTTCCTGATCGCCTGCCTTTTCATACAGCTGAAATGCCATGGGGATCCGGTCATTTTGCTCGTAATACTCTCCTGCTCTCCGGTACAGCTTCTGGATCTCTTCCTCTCCGTAAGTTTTCCGCAGTTTCCAGAACAGAGATCTGCGCACGGGAGGCCGGATCTCATAATCAACTTTCATCAGTTCCTGTTCTCTGGAGTACTCTTTCACCCGTCTCTGGATTCCCGTTCCATGATCCAGAGCTTTGGCGATCATCCGTTCCGCATTCTGGTTCCCGGTGATTTTTTTCGCCAGTTCCAGGTCAAATTCCTCTACAATGGTCAGTTTCATCAGGAAATCCAAAAGTTCCAGATCCCAATGGCTGTATACATGCTCATCCAGATACTCCCACAGCTGGTTTCTGATCTCTTCCGTCCGGTCCGGCGTCAGGAAAATCCGTTCTCCCGACCTATGGAACTCAAAATTCCCCAAGGCAATATCGAACATACGGATCATCAGTCCATAACCATCGGTAAATGCCACAATCCGCCTTAAATCTTCCCGGTTTAACATCAGACCGCAGTTTTCAAAATACGTCCGGACCTGACGGTCCTCCAGATGGAGTTCTTTCTCAGAGATCACCTTGATATTGATCTCCATCTGCACTTCCAGAAGCCATCCTGGCATCCGTCCTCTGCTGATCAGGATCCCCCAGAGACGGCCCTGGGTCAGAATCCTGCAGATCCGCGCCTTTATTTCTTCTGCCTCTTCCATATCCGACAGTTCCTGCAGATCATCCAGCACCAGAACTGTCACTTCCCGGTCCCCGGCGATTTTTTCCAGTCTCCTGCTGGTCAGTTCTTCCGCCTGAAGATACACATAACGATCCTCGTCAGAGCCCCTGGTCAACAGATACTGCTTCACAAATACGGTCTTTCCGCACCCGGAATCCCCATACAGATACACCGTTTTTTTCACCTGCTGGGCTGCTTCCATATTGGAAACCGCCAGTTCTGGCCAGATATAGGTATCTTTCCGTTTTTCCTCCATTGTACTCCTCCTGTCCACTGCCATAGTCCGTTACGATCACTGGCTGGTCTGCTTTCCTCATCTACTATCATTTATCGTGGCTTCTGCTCTTTTATCTGGTGAAGGCATAGTAACACTGGTTTGCACATCCCAGCGGAAAAATTTGTTTTTTCATCTGGCAGATATATGCCTCCTCCGTATCTGACCCTTCCAGGATCATCAGTGCCTGCCTCAGATTCCGGATGTCCCGCTCCATAAAATCAGAATGATTTCCTCTTCCCACCAGCTTCAGATGGGTGATTCCTGCATCCCGGAGATGCCATAAGGCACAGAGACCACAGCCACTGGCGCCACAGAGATAACCTTCCTCATCTGGCTCACCAGATACGTCAAACTGGCGTTTCTGATCATCCGGAACCAGGTGTTTTTCACCCGTTCTGCGTTCAAGGGACCCCAGTTCATAAGAGATTTGGCAAATATGGCCCAATTCATCGCAGTGAAGGGACTGACAGTATGCGCCATTAAACTGACACCGTTCATTCAACGCAAAGGCTTCATATTCCATAGCTGCTGATCCCATGTGTCCCTGCCGGATCATGGTTTTCATATCCTCGATCGGCACTTTCCGATGGAAAATGATCCGTTTCGGACTCCATTTCTGTATCATCGCCAACATGAGACTATTTTCCTCGCCCACTTCTCCGCTGACATGTATCTCACAATCCAGCCCTGCTTCCCGCACGTACAGCATCAGCGCCAGATCCGCTATGATAAAGCTGTGAAATCCCAAATCCATACACCTGTGGATCAATCCCGTGATCTGGGCGTACTGTTCTGGAAGATAATAAAAAGAATTCAAGGTCAGATGCACTGGTTTTCCATAATATTTCATCATCTCAGCCAATATCTCCAGTTCGCTGAATGCCCCAAGCTGCACATGGGTGGTAAAAACCTCCCGCCGGTTTAAAGGGATCACCGTACCATATGCCCGGCTCCAGTCATACGGGACATAGCCTGCAAAAAATTCATCCGCACCTGCCTGGATAAAGCGCTCATACTCATCGATGGAACCTAAACCTGCTACGATTTTCATGGATGCCGAGCTTCTGTTTGCTATCTTTTCATTCATATTCTGATCTCCGATGTCTTCTCGATATTTTCCCACTCCATCTCCTTCTACAGCAGATGAATCACCAGGCGGTCTACCCCCTGTTCCCGGTAGTTTCTCAGAATCTCCTGGTTTCTCAGAATCTCTAAATCGAAAGCAAACAGAGAATTTCCTTTTCCAATCATTTTTAAGTGGTCTGGATATAAAAAAGCATATTTTTCACAGTAATGGGGACAATGTTCCACACGATTCTGTTTTCCCCTGTCGCCGTTGGCACAGATTGCATACAGAGTACAATATTCAGAGGTATTTGTCTGATAGTATGGGATATGGATACTGCTGGCGATTCCGGCATCATCACCGAAAAAGTCCTGTCTCCCTCCAATATTCTGTTGATAACCGCAGGATTCCCACTCGACCCGATGGATGTTCCATTCATTTCTGACATACTGGCGGTAGAATTCTGCATTCAGTGAATTTTCATCAAACAACTCTTTTTTCCCCAATTTATAAACCATCCGTGGATCTTTCCGCCGCCGGTTTAATAATGTTCCCATGGACAATGTCAGATTTTTCAATTTCAATTCTTCTGCCATAACCACCATTCCAAGATCATTGATTACAAGTTCCAGTTTCTCCAGGTGTCTATTCTTGCCTGGATTTACATGCGTTTCTATTCCTGGCTTTTGACACCACTGATCCAGCTGCATCAGAAGTTTCTTCATTTCCCCCACCGCACCTTCTGCCATGTAGGGAAACACCACGGTAACAGAAAGTCCATCCCGCTCTGCTTTTTCCAACATCCGGAATAACTGTTCATCCGTTGGAAACAGACATGGGCAAAACTGATTACCAATATAAATTCTGTCCGGTAACCTTTTCGCCAATGGATATTTTCCCAGTCCACCAGCCTCCCAATACTGCCTGGAAACTTCCGCCAACTTCTCTTTCAGATAACAGTCATACCATTTTGGTCCATCCAGTTCCAACGCAAGCTCCATGCCCTCCACAACAGCCATCACCTCACGCCCGCAGATCTTTGCGGCAGGCAGCGCACAGTCTGCAAACCCAACACGATCTGTCATATTGCTGCTATCTGTCACTACTGCCCCGAACCAGTTCTCCTTCTGTTCCTCAAAGCTCTTCCCATAGCCCTCGTCCAGCTCTGCCGGATATCCGGTCAGGTGACCAGCCAGTTCCCCGTCATCGCAGGTACATTTTAACCGGATATACCGGTCATACCACAGCACCAGCTCCCGCACCTCTCTCCGGTAATCCTCCTGCTGCACATCTACTGAATATACACGGTACCATCTTTCTTCCCGTTCCAGCGTGATGACCGGAGATCTTTGGATACCTCTGATCCGGACTGTCTCATACTGTCCCTGGACCATATGATAAAAACTCACTTCTATCCTGTGATCTTCATTTTTTCTCATTGCTATCGGCTCTGCAGTCCGGAAAGCAAACCCATTTTCCCCTAATTCCGTGATCTGAACCTCTCTCCCATCGATCCTGCAGGCCAATAGTCCAAAAGGAACCGCCGTCACGCCACCAATGATCTCCATAATAAAAAACCTCCCGGCAGTATCTTCTAAAAAGAAGTATACCACCGGAAGGTATCATTTACAATGTTGAACGCAGATAAGCATTCCCCCGCTTCAAGTGCGCAGAGCATTAAGCGGCGAGTGAGGGGGGATGCTTATGTCAGTGGGAGCTTTCAGCTCCCACTGACAGATCGCG
>ERZ773115.2548-NODE-2548-length-14066-cov-5.296695_pt1 | contig 14066 bp, 10 predicted proteins | sample MGYA00511116_ERZ773115 | MGnify/ENA primary metagenome ERZ773115 (study PRJEB29015, sample SAMEA2737869) | human gut metagenome | biome: human gut; feature: human-associated habitat; material: faeces | place: China | collected 2012 ... | reverse complement strand
GTCCCGACGAGTGTAAAATTACAACAATTTAAACCTGTCTCCAAATTTTATCGCCAGTTGTTGTGCAATGGCTCCCCAGTTAGCCAGTGGCATGGTCCATTTCTTGCGTATATTGCGGTAAGCGAGGTAAACCAGTTTCTCAAGGGCGGTGTCGTTAGGGAACACGCCCTTGTTTTTTGTCACTTTCCGTATCTGGCGATGATAGCCCTCAACTGTATTTGTGGTATAAATCATACGGCGTATATCCGATGTGAACTGGAAGTATTCAGTAAGTTTTTCCCAGTTGTCCTGCCATGACTTGATGACAATAGGATATTTTTCTCCCCATTTCTCATTCAGATTAAAAAGTTCCGTTTCAGCTGCTTCTTTACTTACCGCACCATAAACCCGTTTCAAGTCTTTGAGGAATTCCTTCTGATGCTTGCTTCCGACATATTTAATGGAGTTACGTATCTGGTGGACGATGCAAAGTTGTACTGTTGTGTTCGGGAAAACACTTTGGATGGCATCCGGAAAGCCTTTCAGACCATCAACGCAAGCAATAAGGATATCATGAACTCCACGGTTCTGCAAGTCCGTCAGTACGTTTAACCAGAAATTGGCTCCCTCGTTTTTAGAGATATACATGCCAAGCAAATCCTTGTGCCCTTCCTTGTCGACACCTAAGACGTTATAGATTGCGCGGGTAACGGCACACCCTCTCTCGTCAGTGACTTTGTAATGGATTGCGTCCATCCAGACTATCGGATAGACAGCATCAAGGGTACGGGAACGCCAGGCCTTTATTTCCGGGAGAACACGGTCGGTTATGGAACTGATCGTTTCGGCAGAGACACGGTTGCCGAGATTTTCCTCCATCCAGTCACTGATCTCGCGTGTGCTGTTACCAAGGGCATAAAGTCCGATGATACGGTCCGCCACGCCCTCCGCCAGGATGGTCTCACGTTTCTTTATAAACTGAGGCTCAAAACTTGAATTACGGTCACGAGGGGTAGACACTGTGACTTCACCCAATGGAGTCTGGACTTGCTTCTGCATTTTACCATTACGACGATTGCCCAACTGACGTTCTTCATCGGTAAGATGCGCATCCATTTCACCTTCCAAGGCTGCATTCAAGATACTTTCCAATAAGGGGGCAAAAGCACCATCCTTACCTAACAAAGGCTTACCGGCTTTCAGCTGCTCTATTGCCTTGTTCTTGATACTTTCAAAATCAAATTCTTCTTTCATAAAAAAACTGTGTTAGCAAAGTTAATATTTTATTTTAATCTTTGCTGACACAGTTTAATTTACATCCTCATCTAACAGAAAAATCACCTTTGAAACACAATGTAACAAAGGTGATTTATTTGCACTAATTTCATTTCAAGATATTATTCCCGAAAGCTACTCTTTATTTTTCTGCGGTACTTCAATCCCCTCCGGCCATATAGCAGTTGTATAAGCCACAGCATCATTTCCATTACCGGTCAAGTCTTTTGCAATGTTATTTCCTTTACCTTCGTTGAACTTCCAGTAAGCTTTCAAACCAGTAGTTCGGGGATCAACATCATACATATTCCTGTAAATTTCTTCTTGTGAACGGAGCACATTCCATATACGTACTTCACAAATCTCTCCATTTAATTGCCGACTCATATCGTCGGGGTCTCCATAAGAGTGTCCTATCTTAAACATAAAGTCTCCTTTCTTCTGTTTTCCAAGGTTTATGGCTTCCCCATTTCCGTAATCGTCAACGCGGCTCTGCTCTTTACCATCTACATACATAATAGCAGCTTTTGTCTCCGTGTCATAAGTAACGGCAACATGATACCACTCACCAGGTTGCAGCAGTTTACCATCATTGGCATTTGGAAATTTCATTTCATTAGCCGCAAATTGCAATTGCTGTCTAGGAAAGCCAGAATCACCAAAACGTAACAAACAATATTGCTCAATACCCATAATGGATGAGATTTCGGTAAGAGGATCAAATCTATTCACTCGAACAACAGCTTCGAAAGTAAGTTGCTTCAATCCGTTTACTACATTAGCAGTAGGACTACCGGCAACAAATCCCGGTATCTCAAAATAATTGTTAGCAAGACTGACAGCAGTAGTTATAGCACTGGAACGACGCACTATGTAACAGATATTTTTAGAGCCGTCCAATATACTCATCCCTCCTGATGCTTCTCCAATAGTAACAGGTAATAGAAAGCTAGTGTCAATATCCAAGTCTATCAGGTTGGAAAATTCAATAGTGACCATTTCTGAATCTACATTTCCTTTAGGAATGACAACGTGCTGGGTAGAAAACTTATAATACTTAGCATCCAACATTGCATAATTATTCCCTAAACGTGCATTATAATAACTTATCAATGAAGGATCTGTCCGAAAGCTGACATCTATATCCTGCTCAGCAGGATATGCCAGTACAGCAGAAATCTGTTGCTGTCCATCCTGTTTAAGATTATTAAATGTGAAATTAGCTATATCCTTCACTTTCGCCGCATCAATATATACACTATTACCAAAAGGAGATTCCTTAGTATAATCTTTGTTGTCACAACCTGTTATTAATAACAGGAAAACCATGACCAAACAATTATTACTTATTTTCATTATATTCTTGTTTTGAATTATCAGACTCATTATATCTTAGTTTTAAGATTCATTTTATTTCTCACATTCCGGACGGACGTACCCATCCTTTTGAATACACATTATACATCTGGCGCAAAAGCCAGTCCAACGGTTTATAAGTATAAGAATACTCACCGGAAATAAATCCCCAATCATAAGGAGGATAGATGGATTGCCCCCAATAAGCACCATCATCCATCATAGCGTTAATGCCATCTCCTATCGCGATATCGTTCACCATTCCTTCATACATATTTTGCTCATTGGCTGTAAGATCAAACGCATATACAACAATATTATTTTTTTTACGCTTATTCATTTTCCAATCCACCATCCTATATTGCGATTTATTTCTCAAAGGATTTTCTCCTTTTTCATATAATGGAATAACCAGACTTCCATAACATTCCGGTGCCAGCCCTATAATAGGTTTACGAGTATATTCACTATAAGGATGCTCTGCGTCCCATGGTTCTATAATCTGTACCACTTCTTTTCCACTATCATACGCATGCCACGCATAGTCTATATACTTACCTACCTCAATGCCGCCACATCGATTTACATCATAAAAATATTCAGTAGCTTCTCCCTTATCAACAACTGTCAGCAACTTTTCAGGAAGTGCATCCCGCAATGCTTTTATTAGTTTAGGATAAGAGACTGTATTCATAGCAAACATACCTTCCTTGTTATAAGTACTCACTTTGTCCCAGAGATTTATTCCATCCAAACGATAAAGTTCTACCACATTTTTCACCTGTTGAACAAAATCTGCAAGCTGCATATCGTTTAAATTACAAAAGCCAAATCCTTTATTACCATTTTCAATGCTAAGACATACTTTACGTCCGTGTTCCTGAAGCGGACGAATAAACTTATCCGCCTTTTCCAACACATCACGTATATCACTACTCAAATTGAGCAGTGCACGTCCTGTTGCAGACTCATAGTCCATTGTCACAATTCGTAGATTCACGATACTACCTATATTATGTAAAGTTTGAGTATAATCTATCTGATTAATTTTTTGAATTCCATAAACATCAGCTATCAACGGTTGATAAGTTGAAGTATTCACATAGAAAACAACAAATGCATCAGGTAGCATTGGCGGCATATCTATTTGTTCATACTGGTTATTAGGATAACAAGTCGTTATTCTTTTCCGAATATTCACAATATAATAAAGCACCTGTTTCTTAGTATCCACCTTTACTCCTGTAGGTATTTCTTCCATAGTTAATGGCAAAAGATATGGAGTATCAGTATTCAGTCCGGCTGTGGATATAGTAAATTTGATTTTGGCAGATTTTTGTTCTCCAGCATCTATTGAAAGAACTCCGCCATTTTCGAACTCCACATTCCCAGCCGGCAATGTATTCAATTTGGAATTGTTTTCCTCATTATAATCTTCTACAAGCTTCTCGTTTACAACGGCTGTGACAGTCAACCTGCTTCCGGCTGATTGTAACAGTGAATAGAATATTTCCTCTGTGGCAGATTCGTCCCCTTCCGTCAACTCAATAAATGCTTTATTAGTCAATGTAGTTGTGTTACGCAGGGCACCTGCAATATTATCCATAGCCGTCTCGTCAGGCATTCTGTCCGCATTCATTGAGATAGTCTCTTCGGTACACCCTGTTACTCCTATTTTCAGTAACAATACTAATATAAAATGTATGATAAGATTCTTTTTCATATTAATTCTTTTTTATTTCGATGGGTTCATTAGTTGAATAGCCGTTCGTGTAATCTCGTAATTCCGTGTCGGGCTATAATAATCATTGCCTATAGCATAAATTCCCAATCCACCTAATGGACCAAGAGTAACCACACGGTCAGTTATTAAAGTTACAGCCTCTTGTTTTACACCAGTCTCATCAATTACTTGTCCGCCCATTTGAACAGATAACAATAATTTATCTTTAGACAATAAACTATTGGCAAGAATCCCCGTCACCTGCAATTTCAAATCGGTAACATTGGTCAACTCTGCAGTATTCAACACAATATAATTCAATTTGTCAAAGTCTGCTTCATCAACGAAAGCCGGATTTCCTTCCAATACCAATAATTTATCCTGCCCAGTAGCAGTAGATAGTTTAGAAACAATCAGCCGTGATTTCTCTTTATACGATGCCAATTCAGCATCAGTTCCATTATAGAGCGGAAGACCGGTAAAAGCAAATCCGTCCAGATTGAGTTCGGCCGACGTAGCAATTTCTTTATCCAACCAACTGTTTAATGCCGTGATATCTGTTAAGGAAGAGGCATGAGCTACATAATCTATCAAATAAAGCACACGGATACTCTTTTCCTGCAATAGAGGGATATCCTCCCGATCATAATCAGAGATTTGATGAGAATTACCCAAGGTCACAATATCCAACGAATCCGGCAATGACCGAAGATAACTACCTTCATTTAGCGATTTTTCCGGAGAATTATCAAAGTGCGCATATGACAAGTAATGTTCACTTTGTTTGTAGGTACGTAATGCCTGCATATAACGCGCCCATAGTTCCGGATTCTGTTCTTTCGCACTATTAATATCAATATCTACAATTTCAGGTTCATTCCAGTCATCACAAGCAACAGGCAATAAAAAAGCCGTTAAAAACAGAAGACTATAAATGAATTGTTTATATATTATTGTTTTCATATAAATTCTTTTTCATTCTTTTATTCGTATTCAAACTCTCTCGTCAATTGAGATAAGATTTCTTATCCCACCACAATCTCGTTCCCCCATTGTCAGGACCTCCTAACATACCTATCGCCAAATTGATATTCGAAAGATTTTCAGTATATTCTGTAGGCGGATACCACAAACGACGGATCATATGCTCGGAACTGATGCTACCACCACTTTTGTTTTCTATAACCGGCATAAGATGAGGATATCCTGTACGGCGGAGTTCACTCCATGATTCAACACCTAAAGGGAAATTAGCAATCCATTTTTGAGTGATGATACGTTCAAGATTACGTTCAAAATTATCCGCACCATCTTCCCAAGCAATAGTAATAGTACTTCTCGGACCTTCCCAATCAGTATAGGCAAATGTCGGATCATTGTACGCTTCCGGAGTGTCAGTCGAATTCTCCGCATAGGTTTCAGAGCCCGACAGACCATATTGTTCAAAAGAAAGGGCTATCGCCATATTATATAAATCTTTAGCTTCCCCACCCATATTCCAACCTCGCAAGGCACCTTCGGCACGTAAGAAAGTGATTTCTGAGGCATTCATCCATAAAAAAGGACTGGTACTGCTGATAATCGGTATGCTGTATGCATTTACCATCTCATCCTTGGTAGTCACATCAATGCCAATACGAATACCCGCATATCCATCAACCTCTTGCGGTTGGAAGTTTTCATCATATACAGTCATTTTCACTGTAGTGAACATCTTTTCCCGACGCGGATCTTTATAACCATTCATATATGAGATAATATCAGCCCCCGCACGCTGGTCATTCCAGTCATTAAAAATCATGGCAACCCTATTTTCTTCCACTTTCAAGAAAGCGTTATCATTTATTTCCGTCATTACGCCTGCCGTTACAGCTTCTTCGGCTATTCGTTGTATTTCCGCCTGCATTTCCGGTACATAAGTCAAGCGCATGGCCATACGCAATTTGAGTGAATTAGTAAATTTGAGCCATTTGGAAAGATCGCCTTGATATACGTCATCAAATTTACGAAAAGCTTCCGCACTCAAATTGAGATTATCCCTAAGGACATCACTCACTTCGTCCAATTCACTGAACATTTGCTTATATACCTCTTCCTGCGAATCATAAGGTACGGTAAGAGAAACCTTACCTGTTTTAGAAATGATTTTTGAATAAGGAATCGGACCGTACATATCTGTCACACGCTGCATGATGACCACACGAAACAGTTTCCCCAGTGCCAACGCCACAGGATCGGATCGTCTGTTTTATCCAACAAGTCCCGATAAAACGGATAAGTACGGGTGACTAAATCTGAAAAAGGAGCTTCTTGCCAATCTATTGGCGGATTATACGTTTCAAACTTAGCCGTCCATTCTACAGTACAACCAATGTAACCGGCAAACGCACCTGCGCCAAGTGCTTCAACAAACTGATAGAGATGTTCTTCCGTAGGAATCACCAACCCTTGTAATCCTTTAAGACTGGCGCCTACGTTATAACTTTCACGCCCCAACTCTTCTTTGTCAACCTGATAATCCTTCCGGTTGATTTTATCGAAATTATCCGTACAAGCGTAACCGACAATAAGCAATAGCGCTAGCGAAAGCAATTTTATGATAGATGTTATATATTTCATAGTAACTACTTTTTATCTGTTAAAAGTTGATTTTCACATTCAAACCGACATTACGGGTACTCGGCAACATGAAAAAGTCGATCCCTTGATAATAGTTACCAGTCGTTGCAACGGCTTCCGGATCAAAAGGAGCTTTATTATAAATCATACAGAGATTGCGTCCCACAACAGACAACTGAATATCGCACACATCATGCAACCATTTACGTGGAAGCGTGTAACCGATAGCCGCCTCCTGCAATCGAATATTGGTAGCACTATAAGTATAATACTGTGGCAGACCACTTTGTGAACCAATAGCCGTGAACCATGTCTGCGCATCCACCCTATTACGTCCATTCACTAATACCCCACCATTATCACGGGCAACCGCCGAACTTTCAGATACCCCATATTGATCCATGACCGCTGCAGTAGCCGAATAAACAATACCACCTATACGTGCAGTAACTAAAGCACTGATATTAAACCCTTTCCATGAAAACTGATTGTTCCATGCCAAATTACATTTAGGGAAAACACTTCCTAATTTAATATCAGGTCGATTATTCACTGTTACTAATGTACCCGCAGGAGAAATTTCTACCATTCCATTGTCGTCCCGCTTCAAATCAGACTGTGTGTAAAGGTCACCCAGCGAACCTCCTGTTTTCAATATGAATCTGGCCTTTCCGAGTCCGCCTACATCCAGCCGATCTTTATTTATAGGCTCACCAGTCTCCGGATGTATATAGTCCTTTACCAATTCTATAATTTTGTTCTTGTTATGGCTTAATGTAAAATTACTTTGCCAGCGAAAATCTTTCTTCCATGTATGTCCGTAACCAAATGAAAGCTCTACTCCCTGGTTACGTACATATCCTGTTTGAAGGTAGATGGTGGTATATCCGGATGACACGGAAATTTTCGGATCGAACGTCTGATTAAACGTATTAGCCAAATACCATGACAAACTGAGATTAAAGTCCTTGAAAAGCCGCATATCCAAGCCTAATTCCCATGAATCGGTCCGTTCAGGTTTAAGGTCACCAATGGGATAATGTGTTTTCGGCTTCCACGTTTGAGTAGTTTCGTCATACTCAAAAGTAGGCGATGTCAAGTTACGAGGATAAGGCATACCCACCGAACTAAACGAACTGCGCACTTTCAGATAATCAACGAAAGAAGGTAGTTTCACCATTTCAGAGACGACAGCCGAAAGTCCAATTGACGGATAAAAGAAACAAGTAGAAGATGAGTTTGCCAACTGTGACGCCCAGTCATTACGTCCGGTCAGCGTAAGATAAAGCATACTCTTCCACCCTACTTCAGCACTGGCAAATATAGACTGCGTCTGCTCTTCCCATTCATCCTGACGTGCTTTCTTCTGAGTATTGTCAAGATCAAACACATTAAAAACATTGGGAATACCATTGGCACGTATCGGTCCACGATAACTCAATTCGTCATACTTATTATCTACGATGCTCGCCCCGATATTGACCACAATAGAATAATCACCCAAACGTTTATTTATATTTGCCAACGCATCAGCATACACTTGTGTTTCGTCAGGTTTAGATATAGCATAAAATCCCTGTGCACTACCTTCAGTAAGAGTAGTATTGGAACTTGCATATAATTTTTGTTCATATTTGGTACTGGAATTATCAACCCGAACACGCCCTGAAATATTCAGCCAGTCTGTAATATCATAACTTAAAGAGACAGACAGCATATAACGCTTCTTGTCATTCGTCCGTAAATTGCGATAAGCGATCCAATAAGGATTCTGCATCCGCAAGTCTCCTTCCCCTTGAGGCCAAAACATAGTTTTAATCTTACGGGCCGGATCCCAACGTTCGAACACTTTTATCAAATTAAAGTCGTCGCCACGTGGAAACAAATAAACAGGAACTATCGGATTTGAGTAAGCACCTTGATTAGTCATATTGCGGTCATTCTGAATAATATAACTTGCACCTACATCAAGCTTCATCCTGTCATTCAGAAAGTTTGTAGTGTTACGGAAGGTGAAATTAAAACGGTTGTAACGGTTGTTCGGTACAATCCCTTCCGAATTAACCGCAGCAGCAGAAAAGAAGGTCTGATTCTTATCTGTTCCCGTTGATAATGTAATGGAATTGGTATAAGTTATCCCCGTATCAAAGAAATCACGTGGTTCATAGTTTCTACGAGATGCGTCATTTAATAAAGTCCCCCAACTCAACGTAGTAGAATTACCTGCTTTTCCCGAACTGCCTGTACCATAGCGATTTTGAAAATGTGGAAGTACGAATGGTTTAGCGAATTCGGTATTACTAGACACAGAAACCTGCAATTTACCAACTTTGCCACGTTTCGTATTAATAACGATGGCTCCATTTGCCGCATTACTTCCGTAAAGGGCGGCAGCTGCTGCTCCAGTCAGCACTGAGATACTTTCAATGTCATCCGGATTGATGTCGGCAATGCTTTCAGTCACTCCCTGTGAACCATTCTCCATGCTACCGCCACCTCCGAAATTAAACATGGGAATACCGTCAATAACATACAATGCATTACTGCTTTGTTCTATCGACTTTGTACCACGCATCACCACCTTGCTAGCTCCACCTACTCCTGAAGAACTACTGTTTATATTAACTCCTGCGACTTTACCATTCAGGCTATTAATAAAGTTTGCATCCTTGACATTTGTCAACTGGTCGGATTTTACCTGTTGTACATTGTAACTCAGAGCCTTTTGTTCCCTCTTGATACCCAAGGCAGTTACAACTACTTCATTTAGCGCCTCTACGTTAGTAGACATTTGTATATTGTACACATTCTTATCTGCTATTTTTACATAAGACGAAATATAGCCAATATAAGTAAAGCTTAATATACTACCTATAGAAGCTTTTATGACGTACTTACCCTCCAAATCAGTAACAGTTCCATCATCAGTCCCTTCTACCCGTATATTTACTCCTATCAGTGGTTCATTTTTCTCATCAACAACCCTTCCTGTTACCTGTTTAATAACCACAGCTCCTGTTTTGGGTTGAGGAATAATATTAATATAATTTCTTTTAATTCCATAAGTAAATCCTGTTCCTTTAAGGATAATCGAGAGGGCTTTTTCCAAATCAATATTTTTCAAATTGAGATTGATAGCCGGTTTATCAATTAATTGCGAATCGTTATATCCTACTGAAAGCTTTGATTGCTTCTCCACTTCTTTCAGTGCTTCAATAACAGTTATATTTTCTTTTTGAATAGTAATTTTCATACCACTTTGGGCAAAAGCTGTAGCTTGTATTACAACCATAAATAAAAACAACACAAATCTTATCCCTTTTGCCTTCTTATCATTTTTCAATGTATAACTGTGTAACATGAATTTTAAGTATTAGTTTGCTAACTTTTTTATTCGCAACACATGTCTATCTGTTTTAATTTTCGATTTCATATCCAAGGCAGAAAGATTTCTGGCATAGATACTTTTTCACATATATCTTTATTATTAAGCAGTGCCTATCAACAAATGAAAGGCATCTGCAGTTTGTATATTCAGGTTAATTTATAAAAGACCGGAAGTGTCCTTCTCTGAAAGTCTATCACTTCCAGTCTTCAATTCATTCACATAGAGCGTCCTGATATCTTAATAATTCTTCGCATAGATAGTCGTCGTACGAGATACGGTCTTGCCTCCCCAAACTCTTGAAGCAAAGTTATTCATTAAGCTTGTTTGACCGGACTCGCGTAGATTGAACATCATAATGGCGCCATAGCCACTATAATTTGCAGCGCTACTTTGTACCACACCTGCACTTGGTCTACCATCCGTACAGTGTATTGACATCTTTGCCCATTTGCTATTCCCTAATCCGGCCGGAGTACTCCAATCCGCCCCGAAATCAGGCCACATGTAACTAATGGCATTCATTGTAGTCGCATCAAAATTTGTATAACCACCAAAACTGAATACTGTAATCAGTTTATCAGGCAACAACTGACGCACTCTTTTTACAAGATTTCCAAAAATCGTAGTACTTGGTGAAGGCAAATTAGAAGGTGCCTTCCAATAGTCTGCATATTCATCATCAAAATCCACACCATCTAAATTGTATTGCTTAACACAAGCGGCAATCTGTTGTGCAAAACTTTCAATCATAGCCGGTGTCAAGTTACAGAACCCCACTCCGGTGTGATCACCCAACAGCCCTAAAGAGACTCTGATACCTTTCTGTTGTAAAGGAGCGACAAGCGTACCGGCATTGGTCAATATATGAGACTGATTATTGTTATGATACAATTGAACAGTACTAGCCGCACCCCGAATATTAGAAGCAAACAGAATCACATTATCAATCACCTGCTCTTGCGGATCCGTACCTGTAAAATAGTACTCTCCTGCATTTAGAGGATTTACATCATTAGTTTCAATATAAGTAGTCAACTTCGGCATCTTGTCGCTGACGCCGCGAGTAGTTGGCGAAATACCTTGTTGTTGTGCCTCTCCCATGTAGTCATCACTACTGCAACTTATGATCAAAGTTCCTGCCACCATTGCTACAACGAGTAACAAGAAGTATTTCAAATTTTTCATATAGTATTACTTTTTATATGGTTACTATTTCGCTTAGGTAATGCGTTCTAAAAGCTTAATAATTCCTCCTTTCTCCGTTTTAGTTATTCGACATACCTTCCACCGCTTTAACTTTCTAATATCAAAATTATTTCTGCATAATATAGCATTTATCATGTTCTATCTTAAAACATAAATCTCCTACTACATCAACAATGACATCCATAACTTCAGACAAAGGTGGATTATCTTTAAACCTGAAACTATAACGATCATTCTTTAAGCTATGCTGATTATAAAAGAACTTACAATCGTACTTACGTTCCAGTATGGTTATAATGTCTGTTATAGTCTTTCGATTAAATACCAACTCACCTTTTTGCCATGCTGTCACATCTTTCATATCAGGATAAATCAGATTATCTTGACGGCTCTTCTTATTATACACCAATTGTTCATTTGGCTTAAGCAATTTCTTTTTAGTCAAATCAGCGAATTCCACAAGAACACTCCCTGTTATCAGAGTTGTAAAAATATTCTCGTCTGAGGTATATGCAGAAACATTAAATTCGGTTCCTAAAGCTGTTACTTGAAAATCATTGGTTTTGACAATAAATGGTTTCTCTTTATTAGCTTTTACCTTAAAATTGGCTTCTCCAATTAGAAAAACACTACGATACTTTCCAGCAAAATGTTCGGGATATAATAGCATACTACTCGAATTCATGCTAACCCGACTTCCATCAGGCAAAAAAAATGTCTTCATCTGAGTACCCGATATGTATTGTTGAATCATTCCTGCGTCATCCTTTCCCGTTTTGTAAAGCAGATATCCTAAAGAAATAGATAATATTAATAATACACTTGCTACAGATTGCCACAATCGCATAAACTGTTTGTTATCAGACTTTTGTTGAAGTTTAACATGAGCAAGATTGTTATCCGATCTCCAACGCTCCAGTGATTCTTCCACATCGAAGATTTTTCCTTTTTTTCTTGCTTCTGAATAGAACTCCTGTAATGCTTCATCCTTTTCTTTTTCATATTCATTATCAACCAACCACCTGTAAAACATTTGATTTGTTTGTTCCGAATAATTATGTCGGGCAAAAAGGAATAATATTTTCTGAAAATAATTCTTCATGTTATCGTTATATTAGATTTCGGAATTTCATATATAACGATTGAAACATTCCAGCTACTTAAAGAAAATATAGGAAAAATAAAATTAAAATGATTCTCTTTAAAACTTGAAGCGACAAATATATCTGATGCTCTATTGTACGAACAGAAAGATGTAAGGATAATGCAATCTCCTGATTGCTCATATTATTGAAACGGCTCATCTCAAAAATCCTTCTGCGACGTTCAGGAAAATTTTCAAGAGCCATTCTTATTATTAGTTGCATTTCTTTATAATAAAGCGAATTTAACGGATCTGAAAGGCCTAACAAATCCTTAATTGTACTTTTCTTTATTTGTTCCTCCCGATAATCATTTTCCAGTCTTTTGTGCTTGATAAAATCAAATGCTACATTTTTTGCCATAGCGTATATATACCCTTCTTTTCCATCATTATTTTGCCACGTCTCAAAATTAGTCCATAATTTGGTAAATACATCTTGAGCCAAATCTTCCGCATCTGCTTCCGATTTAAGAAACATATTGATAAAAAACTTCACTGAAGAGAAATGAGTTCTAAATATCATTTCAAACTGTTCTACTAAACAATGGTCTTGATTCATATAAGGTTACACTTTTGTTTGTGCTACCTTACAAAGATAGAGTAACTTATCTAGAATTAAAAGTAATAATGGTTTTATTTTCAATAAAATATTATCATACAATTAGATAGGGGATGATTTCTTTGTTATATCATGGTAAGCGAAGTATCACACCAATAATAGTTATAGACCATGTACTAGAAATCCATCCAATTGTTTCTTGATATTCTCAAAATCCTGATTCAGATCAAGTGTCCGGTAATATATGATATTCCCATCCCTAAATGTCGTCTGTCCATCAGGTGTTATATCTTCTTCTGTCTTGGCATACAGCAACATTCCATCCACGTTCCCAGTATGATCAACATCATAATTCATTACATAAGAATGGATTTGATACAGATTATTAGAATGAATAGTTCTCTTGTCAAATTGGCATTGCATTGATTTACTATAATATTTGGTATCAATAATCAATGTTCTCTCTTTAAATGTCAGCGTTATATCCGTCCGCATTATAGGAAGAATACTGGAAGTAGACTGTTCTTTATCAATATTCCAGTCTATTTGAGTAGCCTTTGCTTTTAATTCCGGATAATGCTTTCGGTAATATTCCAAAACAAACTTCTCATAAAGCCTGCACATATGTTCATCGGAGAAATCCCTCATTTTATACGTACCCTTTTCCGTAGTCATTAACATCCCGTCGAGAATGAAATAACAAACATATAGAAGCATCTGATAAGTCTTACAATTTCTATCAAAGCGCATAGTAGTCCAGTTTATCGTCAGGATATCAACGGCCTCCACGTCACTAAAGAAGAGCATAAGGCGCTTC
>ERZ773115.2522-NODE-2522-length-14179-cov-5.051189_pt1 | contig 14179 bp, 8 predicted proteins | sample MGYA00511116_ERZ773115 | MGnify/ENA primary metagenome ERZ773115 (study PRJEB29015, sample SAMEA2737869) | human gut metagenome | biome: human gut; feature: human-associated habitat; material: faeces | place: China | collected 2012 ... | reverse complement strand
GGTGTAACCTTGCCGTTATCTGCGGGAGAAACGGCTACGGCATATTTTGTTACGCTGCTGCTGCCGCCGCCACCGCCGCCGCCGGATGAACCGCCGGATTTAGCTGTCCAGTGTGCATAGAGGGTGATATTTGCATTAAATGTTTTTTCGGTTGTAACCTTTTCGCCGCCTGTTTCCGCTGTGAACCAACCATCAAATGTATAGCCGCTGCGTGTTGCAGTAGGCAGAGATGCCAATTTACCTGTTCTGTCAGTATGCAATTCTGTTGCCGTCAAAGTACCGCCTTTTGCATCAAATGTAATTTTGTAGCCTGTTGCGTTGATGGTTTCTGTTTTGCCTACATAACCACATACTGAGCATTTAGATTCTTTTTTGCCGTCTGTAGTAGGTGTTGCAGGAGTAACTACCTCTGCAAAGCTATGCAGTGCCTCCTCTTTTACACTGCCTGTCAGATTATCACAGGAAGTATCAGCACATTCTTTCCAGTGCTTATTCTCATCAAACTTCCATGTACCATCATAGGTATGTGTATGGCTTGGAGGTATTACTACATCTTCATATGTTGCTGTTGCCGTAACTGCTTTGGCAGGCATTTTGAATTTTGCCGTTGCACTTGTTTTGCTTGTGCCGTCAACAAATTCTACACTGTCAAGACCGGTCCATTCCTTGAACTGTTTGCCTGTTGCTGCCGCATTTGCCTGAATTGTTACAATTACATTTTCTGCATAGTCACCGCTGCCTGTGCCTTCGTTTACTGTTAAAGTATATGTTGCAACAGGTGTGCCTTCGCCAACGGTTACTGTAGCCGCAGTTCCTGCATAATAGTTTGTCTTTTCTTTATAGCGAACATAATATGTTCCGGCTTCAAGACCTGTTGTTTCTGTATCTGCACAGTCAGATTTCGATGCAAATGCTGCGTCTGTGGAATATTCCATGTCCGCTGTTGTACCTGTAATCTTACCGTCACTGCCGCCTGCTGTTGTAGGTGCAACGCCTGCAAGACCGGAAGGTGCTTCCTGTATAGCCCTGTCAATAGACCAAGAAATTGTCTTAGGTTCTGTTGTGCCGTCATTCCACTTATAGTCTGTCTCCAGTGCTGCTGTTGCTGTGTAGTCGCCTGCGTCTGTTTCTTTGAATGTTCCGCTTAATGTATAGCCTTCGCCTGCTTCTACACCGATCTTTTCGTTGCCATCATAAACAAGACCTGTTTTGGCTGTAGGAATAGCAATCTTTGTCGGTGCGATTGTTCTTTCATAATCGCAGGTATTGCAGATTGTATCCTTATCGTTATCATAAACATGGTTTGCAACATTTGTTTTGCCTTTATCAGAATCAGGGCAAGCAGGGTCTGTACATTCCTGCCAATGCTGTGTTTCGTCATGTTTCCATTCCGATGGATTATATGTATGTGTATGTGCCGCGGCATTAACCGTAATATCCTGCGTGCAGGTCTTAGTCTCGCCGTTTTCGGTATAGCTTATTGTTACAGAAGTTTTGCCTTCTGTAAGGTTATTTCCGTCTGTCACTGTATAGCTTGTTACTTCTGCTGTATCACCATTGTTATACTCTGCCGTTACAACCATACCAGTCGAATCGAAGTTGTCACCTGCGGTATATATGGTCTTATTAGGTGCAGTAGTCACAGAGATGCCCTTCAGCGTCTTGGTTGCAGGTGCGGCGGTGTAGTTCACTGTGAACAGATCGCTCAGATAATATTGATTTCCCAGATACGCTACGACATAGTAATTGCCCTTATCTAGGTTATAAATACTTGTTATATGGCTGTACTCATACGGGCTGGATGTGGAGGTCGTATCTGATCTGATAGAGATGTAACTACTCTCATTGTTCTCATCCCCCTCTTTCACCAGTCTGAAACCCTCATATGCGTCATCCGCCTTTACCACCGTTTTGAAGGTGAGTGTTCCTTGGGTGCCAGTCGTGCCGATGGGCGTAAAGGTCGGCGTTCCGACAAAGGGACTGTGCGTCGCCGTCACGGTGACATCCTTGCCGGGAACGATGAAGGCGTTGCTCGCCGTGGTAGCCGATTTGTCGAGCATCACATCCGAAAAAGTCCACTCTTTGAATGGAATTTCCTCCCCACTCCTACCTTTCTTGGTGGCGGGCGTGATGTTCACCATGTCGCCCGCAAGGAACTTTCCGCTCCCATTCGCATACTTGACGCCGGTGCCGGTGAGCGTGCCGTTCTGGACCGTCACCGTATAATAGGACGTGCCGTAGCGGTAAGAGGCGTAGCAGTTGGTCGTATCCTCATTGATTGCATGGTCTGTGTCGCTGAAGGTCGCTCCTCTGGTGAAGGCACCGCCGGAGTAGCGGGTACTGTTGCCTTCTTTTTTCCACTGGACCTCCATATTGCCAACTTTGGTCAAGGTCGCAGTTCTCATATGATAAACACCGTAGCTGTATCCATTATCCTTATCCTTACCGGCGTTTGTCACGTCGATCTTAATCGTGCCGTTGGTGTCGATGGTCACATCTTTGGCTGCATACAGACCGTTGCAGTTACCACCGCCTGTCGTATTGTTTGGCGTAGCACAGGTGATGTCCACAGAAGCATTTTCGGAGATGGTGATGTTTTCCTTTGCGAAAATGCCGTATGCTTTCTCGTAGGTGCTCATGCCATTGTGCGTCATGTTGATAGTCACTTTGGCATTGCCCTTGATCGTCACATTGCCGGTTGTATAGCTGCCAGATAAGCCGGTCTCGATACCGATTGCGGGATTGGAGCCGCTTGTTGTTTTGCTAATAAAGAGCGTGCCGCCGTCGCTGGATGTAACGGTGATATCACCGCCCACAGCATTCTCAAGGCTACCATTGATGGTATTCGTGCCCTTCAGTACGACGGTAATATCAGAACATTTGACTCCGCCCACCGAGATGCTCCCGCCGCTGTAGCCGTTCAGCGTCAGCGTACCGGTGGCGGGATTATAGTGGGCGATGTAGTCGCCTTCGTTGCCGGTGAAATTCTTGTCCTGATCGCCTTTTTTGTAATAAAGTCTGTTATTGTAAAAGCTTTTACCTCCGTCAACAAAAACATTGCTTGCCTCCGGATGGTTGTCTGCCGCACTTGCCGTCACGCCCATGGTGGGCACGAGGGAGAGCGTCATCACCAGCGTCAGCAGCATGCTTATCAGCTTACTTCGTTTCTTTTTCATACTCATTCCCCTTTCTTTGTTTTCGGATTTCTTCCTGCGTTTTCTCTCTCCCCCCTTCTACAGCGTATCAATCACCGCCGAAAGATATGTGGAGGAAACAGAGCCGTAGATGAAATTGTCAATCAGACCGTCCTTCTTTACCTGACGCACCTGATCCGCAAGCTTTTTTTCGGTATTCTCATCTACCACCAACACAATCTTGCAGTCAGGGTTGGTTTTTTTCAGCTTGTCACGAATTTTCATCCGCTCCTCCAGCTTCCATGGTGTGTATGCAGTAACCTCCATAATCAGCACATTTGCAAGCACGGAATCGCACAGGAAAAGGATTTTTTCCGGACTTTCGCTCATAATCGGCTCAAAATCGGAATCAAACCTTCTCAATGTCTCCGCCACCGCATCCGCAAATAGGGTGTTCTGCATATCAATTACAACCCTCCGCAATGTCATCACCTCCTATTTTCTTTTACCTCCTTTTCCCGTTTTTAGAAAACAGTGCAATCATTTCTGATTGATTCCATTATACCGAGGTGGTTTTCAAAGCACACCGTCCCTAGGTACAGTCTTTTGAAATTTTGTTCATTTTTTCCAAAAAAAATACCACGACGGCTGTCATGGTATTTGCGTTTCGTTATACAACCGGCATGGTATCATCCCCATCCTCCAAAAGCTTTGGAATGATGAGCCGCTTGCCTGTTACGGCAATCACAAGCTGGGTTTTATTGGAATAGCCTGTTTCCTCAAGAATTTTGGAAACGTGCCATTTTACGGTTCTGACGGTGATATGCAGTTCCTGTGCTATCTCGGTATATTCCAGCCCCTCGCAGACCAGTCTAAGCACCTTTATCTGCGCATCCGTCAGCTCCTTACTGTTGGAAATGCCAAGCTTTACGGTCGGGCTTTCGCCGGGCCAGATATGCCTGCCCTGCATGGTGGCATCCATAACGGTAATCAGCTCCTCGGGGCTGACCTCTTTATGCCAAAAGCTATCCGCGCCTGCCTCCTTCGCTCGCTTGATAAAGCTTTCCTCCGGCATGGAGGTAACAACGATAATTTTCATTTGGGGGAACAATCGGTGCAGCTCTGCGGCGGCGGCAATGCCGTCCTTCGTGCCATGGGTGCAGACATCCATCAGCACCAAATCCACCGCATTTCTGCGGCAGACGGTCGCCGCCAAATCTGCCTGCGAAAGGCTGCCCACCAGTTCATAGTCCTTGCCGCTATGCACCACGTTTTCCATATATTCTCTGGCGATTCGCTGATCGTCAATCACAAGTACCTTTATCATTTCCGCACCCCCTCTTTTTCTGTGCCGATTGGCAGAGTAACCGTCAGCAAAAATTGCGGCTGTGACTGAATCTCTATTTTGCCGCCTGCCTCGGCAAGCATCCTGCCAAGGTCAACAAGACCGCCCCTTGGTATAACTTCCTGCTGCGGCTGTCTGCCGTCATTAGTAAGAAGCAGCCGCATGGCGTTGTTTTTCCGCTCCGCCGTGATATAAAGCACTGAGGCATCCGCATGGCGTGCCGCATTGACGCAAGCCTCTCGCAGAACAGGCAAAAGCAAATGCAGCACCTCCTTCTCTTCGGGAAAATCGCCTGTGATTTCCACCCGAATCCCCGATACCTCCGCATCTCGGATAAACTCCGCTATATCATCCTGCGGATAGGCGTTTTCCTCCTGCAAAACCTGAATGGCACGGCGAAACTGCGCAATGGCGGCGGCGTTTTCCTCAGAGGTGGTATTCTGCCGCAAAATCTGGCGGATGGCGGCAACGCCCATGTTCATCTGGTCATGCAGGCGTGATTTCAGGTTCAAAATTTCTTCTTCCCTTGTCATTTCCAGCACGTTTGCCGAGAGTATTTTCAGCTCCCTGTACATCTTTTTCAGTTCCCTTGACTGCCGCTGCAATTTTTGACGTTTTTCGTACAGCTCGGTTACATCGCTAAGCACCGCCTCGGTATAAATCCTTCCATCCGCAGCCGTAACCTTATCTACGGAATACTGCCAAGCGTGTCCGTCGGGAAAGAGAAACAGATTCCCTTCTCTGATGACACCTGTATTTTGGTTGCAGCTATCCAATGCCTCATTTAGCTCGTCAAGGGTTTGCAAATCGTTCTGGGTAATTTTTCGGATTAGGTCACACATCGCCGTATTGCACAGCTTCACATTGCCTGCGGCAGTGAAATAGCAAACGGCAGAGGGAAGGGTATCCAGTGCCTCTTTTACCGCCCAACGCAAGGCGTGTTTCTTTTTGATTCTTCCTGCAAGCTCCTTCAGGTTCATTCTTCCTCACCGCCCTTTTGCAATTTGAACGTAAAGCGACTGTTTCCCTCCTCGCAGGAAAACAAATCTGCTTTTTCGCCATGCGCAGACAAATCCGTATCGCAGACAAAATCTATGGACAGAAGCACCTGCCCCTTTCTTTCACGCACATTCACCCAAACACTTTGCAGGCTGAACATACAATCCTCCACTATCGTTTCAAAGCTGCGGTAGATATGGAGCATATCCTTTGTTTTCAGCGTGATATCCGCATTGCATGTGCAAAGGCTGCTAATCTCCAACAGCTCCAGATTGACAAAGGAATCCTCAAAGCACCTTACGAGGTCGCGGATGCTTGCCGTTTCCGTCCGTTGGCTGGTCAACAGCAGATTGCCGTATCGTTTTATGTATGCCCCTGCAACTGCCACGCCTGCAAGCAGCCTGCAGCGTTTTGGCTCATCTGTTTCTGCATTGTATTGTCCGAGCATACGGTCAATCAGGTCAATCTGCTGTGCTGTTTCCTGATGCAGCAAATCGACTGCCTTATTCTTTTCCTGCAGGGCAAGGATTTTCTTTTTTGTTTCCAGATTTTTTTGACGGATATGATTTCTTTCCGAAAGGTCACGGCAGTTTTCCTCAATCTGTTCAATGGCCTCGGTAATCTCCGAAATATCCTCCTGCCACAGCACATGACCGAAGCGAATGGGTTTGCTTTTTATCAGCGTTTCTTTATCTGCAAAAACAGGCTTGCTTTCGGCAGATATTCTCTGTTCCTCGGTCAGTGCTTTGGCATTGGCGCTTGCAAGGCAGACCTTGCTTTCCTGATTCGTAATCTGTGCCCCAAGCCTGCTGACCCGAAACAGTTCCTCATAGCCGGTGTTGGTCTGAATCAAGCCGCAGGCAATGCAGCTTTCAAATATTCCCACAAACAGCAGGCATTGTGCCGCCGCAATATCTCCACCGATAAGCTGCATCCATTTCGCTCCGCTGGCATAAATCACTGCATATATAACCGCTATGCACAGCAGCAAAATCGGCAAATATTTCGTTCTTTGCGCCAGACGGCATTTCGTCAGCATGATTCCAAAGGAGGCTACCGCACAGAAAACCTCCCACCCGAATACAAAATAATAGCCGATTGCATAAGAAAAGTGTTTATCGTCCCATATTGCTCCGTCGGAAAACGCAAAAACAAGCTGATGGAAATCGTTTGTCAGCACCAGAAGCAGCAAAAGCGTCGTAGGAATATATAACCCCATCGCCCAATTCGACAGCCGAAAGTTTTCGGGCTTACCAAGGGACATGGAAATAAATACCGCAAAAAGCGGAATAAAAAGCATTGGCAAATAGTAAAAATACCAGATATATCGCACAAAAATAACATTTGTCACAAGGTAATATTTCATTGACCGTATGACAAACCAAAAAACGCACAAGGACGAAACCGCAAGCATATAGCGGCGTACCTGTATCTGGAGGATTCTTCTGTAGGCAAAGATGCCCCAACCGATATAAAGGGTAATATAAAGCAGTGAGCGAATAATTCCCCCATGAACACTTAATACGCCAAGTTTTCCTATAACACGCAAAAATACAGCACAGATAACCATAAACAGTGCGAGAAAGTATATTTTTTGATTTTCTTTCGTCATGGGAACACCTCCTGCCTAAAAATTTATATTTATAAAATACAGTATAGGTGAATATCCACAGTTTTTCAAGAAAAGGAAAAATACAAGGTCTCCTTTTTTAAAACACCTCCGGTCTGCCGATCAATGTAAACCCAACTCGTCCCGTAACCACAACACCATTCAAGGAACAATGCACAATCAGCACATTCCCCTCTCCGTCATAGCCTGCCACAATCCCCACATGTCCTAAATCGGGATAAAACACCAAATCCCCGGGCTGTGCCTCCGCCCAGCTTATTTTCCTGCAATAGCTATACTGGCTTCTGGCTCCACCGCCATGACCAACCACAACGCCGAACGTATTGTTAAACACCCAATCCACAAACCCCGAACAGTCCAAGCCATAAGGAATCGTCATTCCCGTTGTGTTGCTGCCTGCGGCGGTTACTTTCTTCGGTGTACCCCATCTGCTGTCCCAACCGATAGCAGATGATTTTCCGCCCCAAAAATAGCTTACCTTTCCGACAAGGGAAAATGCCGTTTTGACGGTTGCCTTTCGTTTTTCAGAAACAGCTTCGGGATGGTTATTTAATATATCCCGCAAAGCTGCATCACTGATTTCCACGTTATTTCCGGTTATATCCATTGCCCCAATAAGCTCGGACAGCATCTGTGCATACTCCGGCTTCAGCAGTTCCTCCGCTGACTGCTTTTGATACTTTGTAAAATTATAAAATTCGTACATATCACTGCATTTCTTACTTGTCAGCGTGATATGCAGCTTGATTTTTACCGTCTTTTTCCCATTATGGCGGCGAACAATCCTCTCCGTCCGATAGGTCAGCTCATTCATATCCCAAAAGGTTTCCTTTAGCAGCTTTTCCCGTTTCTCATCCATCGTAACCACATCAAGGGCATGATTTTTATCCCCCGAAACCCTTGCGGAAAAGACCGGAACCACATCTGTCCAGTTGCTAATCAAAAGCTCACTGCCGCCATCGGGCAGGCAATGATACACGATACTGTCATAGGCAACACTGTTTTCAATCTCCTTCACCTTTTGATTAAATTCATAATTGGTTTCTGCAACAATCTGAGCCACCTGTTTTGTCCCCTCTGTATGATCAAATGTAGAAAAGAAAATGCCAAAAGAAGTGGAAACAACCGCCATCACCGCAGCAATTATCACGAACACCACCAGAGCCACACTCATACCGCCCAGTGCCGTCAAAATACTCTTTACAAAAGCTTGTGCCGTATGTATCACAGCCTTGGATAACCGCTCAGAAAACTTCGCCGCCTTCACATTGAATTTCGCAACAGATTTTTCGGAAAGGAACCGCTCCTTCAGCTTATTTTTTATAAAAGACCGCCGCTGTGTGTTATATTCTCTTTTTCGGTTGGTATTTCTTGTATTTCTCAAAGGCTCGTAAATTTCCCTATCTCTTTCTCTCTTTCTGTATAACCTCCCTTTGGGTTCATAATTAAAATCCTGCGGATTGTTTTCTCTTTCTGTTTGTGAAAAAGATTTCGGCTGATATGAATATCTTTCTTCCGTTGCAATCGGCTCTACATGATACTTGTTCTCAAGCGTTTTCCTTTTCTTCTCCTGTATGAATTTCCTTCTCAACCTCAAGATACCGACATTCCGCCGAACCTCCATAACCCTTCGAGAATCTCGCTTTACCCTTCTTCCCTTGGTGGCTTTATCAACGGTATATCGCTTTCTCTGTAAATCATCCCTCGTCCACGCCACAGACCTTTCGGTTGACCTCCCTTTTTCTCCTGTATATCTTTTTTCCGATTTTCTGTTTTTCATCTTTCTGACCGCATATTCCGATATGTATGCGGCGGTATCTTCCAAATCTTCTTGTGCATCCTCGACTGTTTCATTAAAAACACTTTCCGATTTTTGTCTTGCGTTTCTCGCCGTTTCCCGTACAAAGGCAGACTGCAAGGCTTTATTCTTCGCTCCTGTCGGTGTTTTTTTCACAGAATCCTTGGTTTTTATGACTTCTTCTTTTCCCTTCCATTCTCTTTTCTTCATCAAGACTTTACCTCCACGCAAAAAAACAGCAGGCAGAAAAAATCTGCCTGCCATGTGTTATTTATCCTCCGGTTTTGTTGTCATCAGCTCATACAGCTTGGTGTCCTTCGGGAACTGATTTACAAAAGGCACCATTGCCTCGCCCACCTTTAACAGCCCTTGTCCGACGGGCGTATTTTCGATATGCTTCATTTGATTCACAGAGATATGAAACAGCTCCGCCAAGTCAATCCTGTCCGCAGGTGCTTGGTTGAGTAGTATCAGAAATTCGCTGTTGGAAAACATATTTCTTGCCGTTACGGAGTGCAGGCAATCGCTCACATTCTGCGTAATTCCCGTTGCCAATGCACCATATTTACGAAAGCGTTTCCAGCTTTCCGAAAGAAAATTTGCACTGTATTCATTTGCGAAGAACAGATATACCTCATCAATATAAACCCATGTGCGTTTGCCCTTCTTTCGATTCTCCATCACTCGGTTCATAATGGAATCCAGCATAATCAGCATACCTACGGACTTTAGCTGTTTCCCCAAATCCAGAATATCAAAGCACACAATGCGGTTTTTCATGTCCACGTTGGTCTGATAGGAAAACACATTCAAGCTGCCCTCTGTGAATAATTCCAAAGCAAGTGCAATTTCCTTTGCCAAGGGCTCCTCCTGCCGCAAAAGCTCCCTCCTCAGCTCCTTTAATGTCGGCGGTTCGCCCGTATAGCTTTTGATGTATTCCTGATAGACATTTTTCACACACCTGTCCACAATAGAATTTGCCGCACCTTCCACCTTTCCGTTATTCACACTTTCATACAGGGACATAACAAAGCTTGATTTCAATGTAATCGGGTTATCCCCCTCGCCGTATTCCCTTGACATATCCAGTGCATTGATGTGATTTTTGCTGTCGGGTGCAAAACGGATTACCTCGCCGTTCAGAGAACGAATCAGCGGTTCATACTCCCGTTCGGGATCTACCACAAGAATATCGTCATCGGTAGAAAGTGCCACAAAGGTAAGTTCTTCCTTGGCAATAAAGGATTTACCCGAACCGGAAACCCCAAGGATAAAGGCATTGCCGTTCTGTAGATTTTTTCGGTTGCACATGATAAGGTTGCGGCTGATACCGTTCACACCGTAAAAAATACCGCCTTTATCCCGTATCTCCTGTACGGAAAACGGATGCAGTGCGGTAATACTCCTTGAGGTCATTGTTCTTAAAGCGTGTATTTTTCTCATGCCATAAGGAAGAACTGTTTTCAGTCCGTCCTCCTGCTGCCACCGCAGAACGGAAAGCGTACTGAATTTTGATTTTACGGTGCTGACAAGAGATTCCGTATCGGCATTGAGCTGTTCCATATCATCTGCGATATGCACCACCGTCAGCAGTGCAAACATCATGCGTTCATCCCGCATTGTAATATCATCCAGAAAATCCTCGATTTCCTCTCGCATTTGCCGAAGGGCATAAGGAATGTTGGCACTGAAATTGTAGTTGTCATTCTGCTTTCTCTGCCATCTGGTTACGTCCGTCTCCACAGAAAGCAGCTTGTTCTGCACCTCTTTTACCGCCTCATCCGTCGGAATCGGCAGAATATCAATAGAAAGCATGATATTTTTTGAAACATCCGCCATACTTGCAATCATATCTTCCTCTAAAAAAGAAGCATAGTCCTTGATAAAAAGAACCCTGCCCACCTTATCGTCCATTTCAAAATAATCGGATTGAAACTGTATGCTGTCGGGACAAATGGCATCCTTAAAATTATGCCCATGACGAATGAAATTTCCTAAGTCAATCTCATCCTCCCATTCCTCATCCGGTCTGAAAAAATCCTTAAGGATACGCAACCGTTCCTTGTTGCCTAATTCCGTTACAGCAGAAGAAAGCCTTGCCAGATTTGTTGCCATATCCGTACCAATTCTCGTAAAGGCTGCCCTTGCTTCTTCCACAGTCTTTTTGCTGACAGAAATGGTGATATATTTTTCCTGCACCATGTTCTGGGTTGCGGCGGCTTTTCTCTCTAACATCTTGTTGTATTCCGCTCGGTATTCGTCAATGCCGTCCTTCTTCGCCTGCAACATCAGCGTCCGTCGAAACTCCTTCAGATTCAGCTTTCGGTTATTGATTGTAATTTTAATGGATGCGTCCACAGGCAGAGAATTTAAAAAAGAGCAAAACTGATTCAGCATTGCCCTTTTATCCTCGTCCGATGCAACCGCAAAATTGATGTCGGTCATCTTCCATGTGCGGCTGAAATTGTTGTTCACCTTCCAAATCCCGTCATCGTATATTTTTTCTATGGGAATGGATGCCTGCACGCTTCTTGGTACCTTTCGTGCCTCTCTTTCGTTTGAAATGCTGTTTCGCAATGTCTTTAACACAAAATCCCGCCTTTCTCGTTGTCGGTTCCGTATGTAACAGATATAAATAGTAGTTGTCCGCTTTGTAAACACGCCTGCCGGCATAAATGATTTCTGATTTTATCATTGCCCAAAAAAGCTGCTCTGCCGTAAGGGAGTTATACTTGAAAAACCCCATTGCCGCCACAGGAAGTGCGGCAATCATACAAAGCCAGCTCGCCGTTTCTTTTCCCAAAATGCCTTTTAAGCCAAAATATGTGCCAACAGCAATGCCAATTGCCGCAACTGAGCAGACAAACTGCCTTGTTGTCAGCCCGAAAAACACCGCCTCCTTGTAGGCACAAATCTCTTTGTTTACGTTTATTTCCATATCGCACCCCCTATAATGCAAACATTTCTTTTACGATTCTGTCCGAGCCTTTAATCAGCCCCACTAGAACAAGCATATTGAAAATCGTTTCCGCAAGATACGCCAACACCTGCACCACCGCAGAGCTTTCGGTATCCACCAAGCCGAAGTTTCCGCTTGAAGTAAATGCCGAAAAAATCAAACAGGCAAGCACAATAACCGCACCCTCCATACACACACCCATGTAGCTTTTGATGAAGGCCTTTCCCATAAAAGAAGTCGCTTCGCCCGCAAAGGAAGATAAAGGAATGGGTGCAAAGGCAGTATACATATAGAGCTTAAAAAATCTCGAATATACCGTCAGTATCATCACAAAGGACAGCACGATAATTACAAGACAGCCCAATATCGTTACCAGCCACAACGGTATACTTGCAAGAAATCCCACCTCATTGACCGCCGTTTCCAGTTCTTCGGGCAACGCCATATCCGCCGCAGCCGTTCCCATCTTCTCCGCAATCACCGATACAATTCCTGTGCAGATGTTGAAAATAGCAGTCATTAGGTCTATCCCGTAGGTTACGGCTATTTTGGCAAGCACGAAACGTATAAAAAAACGCAGGCCTTGTTCGGGTCTGCGTAAATCTCTGAAATTTATGGTGCTTTTGCAGATGCTTAGGGCAAAGAAAAGGACTAAAAGCCCGTATCCGATTGCTTTTAGTCCGTCATTCAATGTCAGTGCCAATCTCCAGATGTCTCCGCCCTTAAACTCCTCGGGCGTTGTGCTGACAAGCTGCCATATTTCCGTTTGTTTGTTGTTCCAAAATTCAAATGTCCATTTCAGGCTTTCTATCAGCCAGTTGTCATTCAATTACACCACCTCGTGTTTACTATGTATGGATTTTCATATTATTTATCATTACATTCTTATTTTTAACTACTTTCCATTTTGTAAATTTCAAAACAGTCAAATTACAATCTTATATCAACATCATATGCTCTATTCCTATGTATCTTATTTTTTAATGTGTATATATCATTTTCTTGTAATTCTCCGACTGACTGTAGTTTTTCTAGAAATTCATCATTTTCCTTAATAATAGTACAGCTATGAAATGGAGCAATAGCAATTACTTTATAATCGTTTCCAATGTAACGCTCTTGAATATCTAAATCTAAAACCCTTTGTACACCACCTTTATATCTTACATATCCACTTGCAATATTAGCATAAGGAACTATTTGCTCATTTTCAATAACTCCAACCCACTGATACTCTTTACCTTCAATTACATATGGCAATGATTCATCTATTTCTAACAAAAAAATATCATCATAAACATCATCTGTAAGCAATCCCCAAATTTTACGAATATTTAACTGATATGAATCCATTAAAAAATCATCATTTTCCAATTTAATTATTGAATGCACTGAGTCATTTCCTATCCCTGTGTTAAACTCAATCGACTGGTTATATTTACCAGAAAAAATATTATTAAATAATTCACACATAACTTCTTTATCTGTAATTGCAAATGTATGATTATAAAATTCTGGAACAACAGACAATATTGCTCTATGAAATACGTACATATCTTCAAATGGATCTAATTCTTTCTTTTTACCCCTTTCATTTTTATAATAATCAATTATCTCATCTATTGATTGAAAGCGTTCTAACGGGTTATTTCTAAGGCATGTACTGATTATATTATCGTAAATATTTGTATCATCCCAGCTATATCTTCGTGAAATATACTCCGCTCCCGTCCCTCGATTCACACTTCCAAAAGCAAACCAATACATGATCTGAGCCATAGAGTATATATCTGATGCCTGTGTCACTTCATATTGATTACTAATTTGTTCTGGTGCAGAGAACTCTATATTAGCCAAACGTTCACTCTTTTTCGTCTTATTGTCTATCAAGAAATCTTCTTTCTCATAATGTGCAATTCCAAAATCTGCCAAAACAAAATTTCCATATTTATCTACCAAAATGTTTTCAGGCTTAATATCTCGATGTATAATACCTTTTCTATGAAGCGAACCCAATGCCAAGAAAAGAAATCTTGATAATTTTAAAAATTCGTCCTCACTAATTTCATTTCTTTCGCTTCTATATTTTTTGAGATTCATCGAATACAAAGACATTATTATATAAGGAACTAAGATATTGTCCTGTATTTGAAATTCTCCGTAATATATCATATTAACAATACTACGCAATTCATCTCTAACATAATTTGTATTAAAATATTCTGATTTAAATCTAGTAATTTTTTTTTGAGAATTGGAAACTAAAAATTTAACTGCTATTTCATTTTCATTTATTTTTGCACGATAGACTAAT
>ERZ773115.2509-NODE-2509-length-14235-cov-3.276657_pt1 | contig 14235 bp, 16 predicted proteins | sample MGYA00511116_ERZ773115 | MGnify/ENA primary metagenome ERZ773115 (study PRJEB29015, sample SAMEA2737869) | human gut metagenome | biome: human gut; feature: human-associated habitat; material: faeces | place: China | collected 2012 ... | reverse complement strand
AAAATGATCTCCTTACCAGCACGATCATACTCACTTATTTTCGCCATTACCTCTGGCAGAATCGCCTGTGCTTCCGCTGACGCAAGTGCACCTGTTACAAAGTCTTTCTGCATATCTACTACAATTAAAATGTTTCGCATCTGTGGACCTCCTTTTCCTTGATATCAATCTAAATTATATCTTACTATATTTACAGGTATTAACCAACTATCTTTTTCTATTCCTCTTTTTTTCATCACGCTTCGATACAACTCGTTGCTTGTCACATTCCTTTTCCAATAACATAAAATCCGGACAAATATGTCTCTTTGCAAATCGCTCTTCACTGCATATAATTCTATGTAGTTCTTGTGCCAAACGAAGAATTTCATTCCCGTGCAGACGACACCACTTTAATTCCTATCACATTCCCATCATCATCTCTGATTTTTCTACAAGTTATATTCTCCGACATGCTTTTATATTTTTCTTTTTCCTCAACAGAGCTTAACGGAATGCAATATTTCCTTTCATTCACCAATACCAAAATCCCTAAAAATGGTCTGCCTTGTTTATGCGTCTGAGTCGATACTGATAAAATCGTGTTTGTTCTACCTGTAGCCTTTTGCTCCACATTTTTTAAATTACGAATATATTTCATATTCACTTTATATAAATTCCATTCATTATCCATAAAAAATAAAGGCTATGCATAAACATAGCCTTTTCAGTACCCGTCGTAACGGAGATACTCTGTTTCATAAGTCCACTGATCGGCAGGACCCTCCATCTGACTATGATTATAACAAGTTAATCTTGTTTGTCAACCGCCATTCCTTTCTCTTTTAATTTCTTGTAATATGCTTTATATCGGTACGCAGTTCTTCTGCTGATATCACCTTGCTCTACAATCTCCATAATTGTCTTTCCCTTTTCATACTGTACTACAAACGCATTATAAGACTGCATCCATGCGCTATCGTGTTTCTTCCGACCCGCGTATGCACGATTTTTATATTTTTCTAATTCTGCTTCTAATTGTTTATTTTTTTGCTCTAACTCATTGATTTTTTTTAATGCCTCTTCTAATGTTTGAATCATATCTTGCCTCGTGTGCCATTTATATTTTGACACTATTATGTCATAATTATCGAAGAGTGTCAATATGTTTTTGGCACCAAAAAAGAAGAGAACAAAAATCCTTTGTCCTCTTCTTTCAATCAATATATTTTCCTACACCTCACGGTGATCGATCACACGCTTCGCCTTCTTCTCTGTTCGCGGCAATGTTCCAACCGGCACAACATTGATCTTCGGTGTAACACTCATCTTCGACTTGAACAGATTCTTGATCGTCTGACCTGTCTGCTCGAAGTCCACACGGCCTTCCGCCTCAACAGTCACCATGATAATATCACGGTTATGTGCTTCATCATGCGCGATATTAATGTTATATTCGCTCGATACACCATCGACCATGCCAAGAATCTCTTCTACCTGACTTGGGAACATATTGACACCATGTACCTTGAACATATCATCACTACGTCCCTTAATTATATCAAGACGCGGATATTTGTTACCACATGCACATTCACCCGGAATAATTCTGGAGATATCATGTGTCCGGAATCGCAGAAGCGGTGCGCCTTCCTTGACAAGTGTTGTTATAACAATCTCTCCTTCTTCTCCGTCCGGTACCGGCTGAAGTGTCTTCGGATCAACAATCTCAATATATACATAATCATCCCAATAATGCATACCCGAATTTTCATCACAGCTGATTCCGATGCCCGGTCCGTAAATCTCCGTCAGACCATAGATATCATAAAGAGAAACTCCAAGCTCCCTTTTAATGTATTCCCGCATCTTCTCACTCCAGCGCTCGGAACCAAAAATACCTTTCTTCAGATACAGCTGATCGCGGATTCCTCTTTTATTGATTTCCTCTGCCAGAAGCAATGCATACGAAGATGTCGCAGTAAGGACGGTCGATTTCAGATCCATCATCATCTGAATCTGCTTATCTGTATTACCCGGTCCCATCGGAATTGCCATTGCGCCAAGCTTCTCACAGCCTGCCTGGAATCCGATTCCCGCCGTCCACAGACCATAGCCGGCTGTAATCTGAATATGGTCTTTGTTTGTGATTCCTGCTGTTTCATAGCAGCGTGCAAACATAATCGCCCAGTCATCCACATCCTTTGCTGTATAAGGAATGATGACCGGCTTACCTGTCGTACCGGACGAAGAATGGATTCGTACCACCTCCTCATCCGGTACCGCCTGGATTCCAAGCGGATAAGCATTTCGAAGATCCGCCTTGCTGGAGAACGGAAGCTGCTCAAACTCCTCCTGACTTGAAACTCCTGTAATTCCTGCTTCCTTATAAATTTTGCCATAATAACTGTCTGTCCGGATCAGACGCTTAATCTGTGCATCTACCTGCGACAACTGTAAGTCTGTTAATTTCATAGTTGGTTCCTCCTCCAAATACGATTTATATTATCGACTGATGATACGTTATTTCCTCTATCACAACGTTTTTCCGCTTCCCACTTCAACACCTGCGTAAAATGCCGCTTTGTTTATCTCTACATATTTTGACGGCACGCGTCTTTCAAGCTCTGCGAGCACGGTTTCCTTGCTGATTCCAAGCCGTCCGCTTCCAACTGCCACGCCCAAGATGGCAATGTTGAAATATCGCGACGAGCCAAACGGTGCACAGATTTTCTCTGCATCGATTACGATACAGCTGCATTTCTTCTGCAGATACGCAATCATCTCTGTGCCGTCGTACCCGGTATCCTGCAAAGATTCTGTCACCGGTTTTACCGGTACACGATTCACGATCACGATTCCATCCTTTTTCAGATACCCTAAGTTCCGCACAGCCTCCGCCGGCTCAAATGCGAGAATCATATCTGCTGCCCCCTGTGGGATCAGCGGTGCATATGCCTCCCCGATACGCACATGGCTCGTCACCGAACCACCCCGCTGTGCCATGCCGATCGTCTCTGCCGAATGAACTGCCGAACCTTCATCCATCGCAGATGCCGCAATAATTTTGGATGCCAGCACAGTTCCCTGCCCGCCGACACCACAGATCAATATATCTTTCTTCATGATGTGGCACCTCCTTTTTGAGTATCGCCCCCAATGGCGTGAACCGGGCAGATCTGGCTGCACAAGCCACAGCCGGTACATAAGTTTTCATCGATCGTCACATTTCCATCTACGGTAATAAGTGCCGGACAGCCGATCTCACGGATGCATTTCTTACAATTGATGCACTGCTCCGAGATCCGGCATTTGCCGTCTGGCTTGGAAATCGCAATACACGGCGATTTGAAGATGATTGCTTTCACACCCGGAAGCTTATCGCATTCCTGCACGGCAGCCACCGATGCAGCAAGATCCAACGGATCGACGGTTATAATCTTATGCACGCCGATGCCCTCTAACACCTTCGCGATGTCTACCTTATCCACAAACTGTCCCATCATATTCCGTCCGATTCCCGGATGCGGCTGATGACCGGTCATCGCCGTTGTCGAATTATCCAGCACGCAGAGAATCATATCTGCGTTATTGTACACCGCATTTACGACACCCGTCATACCCGATGCGAAAAACGTCGAATCGCCCACGAATCCGAAGCATGTGCCTTCCCCGTCAATCCAGTGGAAGCCCTGCGCCATCGTGATTCCGGCACCCATGCAGAGACACGTATCAACCATATCAAGCGGCATCGCATTTCCGAGTGTATAACATCCGATATCGCCACAGAAATACGCTTTCTTTCCCTTCATCGCCTGCTTCACTGCATAGAAGGATGCGCGATGCGGACAACCTGCGCAAAGTACCGGCGGACGCATCGGAAGAGATGGTGCATCGCTGTCATCATACCCACGCACGAGCTTCTCCGTCCCAAGGAACTCACTCAGAATATCTGCAACCAGATTCGAACTGTTCTCGCCACTTGCCGGCACCTTTCCGTCTAATTTTCCTGACACCTTGATAGAGAGCGCGTGCTTTCCGACAAGCTTCAGAATCTGTTCTTCAATATATGGGCTAAGCTCCTCCACACAGAGCAGTTCCTCCACACCCTCGAGTGCCTGTAACAGAAAATCCTCCGGCAGAGGGTACGCAGTTGCAAGCTTGATGAGCTTAATATCGGTGTGGTCTTTCAGATATTCTTTCGCATAAGCATAGCTGATTCCCGACGTGATCACTGCCTTCTTGGAATTTCCGCCTTCCACACGATTCCATTTATATGTAGAAAAATCTTTTCCGATTTCAACATTCCGCTGCTCGATCATTGCATGATTCATGTAGGATAACCGCGGGAAGATGACCCATTTCTTTGAATCCTTCACGAAGCCATCATATGCTTTTGGTCCATTATTAACCGGATTCTCAATCGACGCATACGCATGGCAGACACGTGTCGTCGGACGGAACAGAACCGGTGTCTTATATTTCTCCGAATATGAAAATGCATCCTGTATCATCTCATATGCTTCTTCCGGGGAAGATGGATCAAACACCGGAATCCGTGCGAAGTCCGCGAACCGCCTTGTATCCTGCTCGGTCTGGGAGGAAATCGGACCCGGATCGTCCGCCGATACAACAACCATGCCGCCCTTTACACCCACATACGCAAGCGACATCAGCGGATCGGCTGCCACATTTAAGCCCACCTGCTTCATCGTCACCATCGTCCGTGCGCCACCATATGCCGCACTCGCAGCAACCTCCATCGCTGCTTTCTCATTCACTGACCATTCCAAATGCACCCCATCGTGTGGGTACTTGGATATCGTTTCCACAATTTCAGAAGATGGAGTTCCCGGATACCCGGACACAAGATTGACGCCTGCTGCCAATGCGCCGAGCGCGATCGCTCCATTTCCCATTACATATTCCTGCATGTAACTGCCGTCCTTTCTCTAACAAATATGTATATTATAGCAAATTCTACGTGATACGACTACTTTTGATTTTTTTGTTTATCATCAGAAAAAGCACAGTTCAAAAGCAAACTGTGCTTTTCTCATAAATATAGACAGAATTACCGCTTCTTTCCCGCATAGAGACAGCCCATTCCCGATACCAGCATCAACACGCAAAGTACAGGCAGATTCATATCATCCCCTGTTTTAGGCGAAGCTGTTACAGCATCTTTTGTTGCTTCTGTCGTACCACTTGTCGTAGCTTCGGTCGTATCCTTTGTTGTAGTTTTGGATGGATCTTCGGTTGTGCTCTCCGTTGTCGTTTCCTTTGTCGAATCCTCCGTCGTTGTCTCACTCTTCTTATATGCGACCGCATAGTTGGAAAATCCCTTTGTCTGGAACATCACAGTCTTAGTTGCAGAATCAAAGGACGCAGGAATAACCTCATAGGTTCCATCCGAATTCTCATGAATGACAATCAGATCATTGCCTTCAACCTCCAGATCCGCGCCCAACTGAAGGGATACCTTTGCCGGATTCTTCAAAGCTGCTATATCATTTACCCACAGATCTGCTGCAGAATTCTTGTACAGGATCTGTGCCAGTTTAATATCAAAATACCCGACGATCTGATAATCCCCGGCCGCCTTTTCAAAGGCTTCCTGCTGTTGCTGTGTGAGAACCGCATCCTTAATCGTCAGTCTGCTGTTTCCTGAAGTGATCTCATTTTCTGCTAACTGAATCAATGCATTTTTCACTTTATCTGTTTTCAGCTCTGTCTGATCCTCTTTCTTTGTAAATATGCCACAGATATGAACATTTGCATCCGGCATCGTGTATGTATATGTAGATGTATCCGCAGAAGGTGTCAAAGACTGCCCATTGATGGTGATAGAATCAAGCTGGTACCCATATTCTGGTGCTACACGAAGTGTTATTTCTGACCCCGGCACAATACTTCCATACCCATGACTGGCGCTCTGATCAATATCCTTTAATTCAACCGGCGTTCCATCTGCATCTTTGATCCCAATAATCGCAATACTTCCATGCTTTAATAATTCATTCTCTTTCAGGCTTGTATTATTGGCATTATCACTCTCCCATACGATAACTCGTTTCATAACCGTCAGTCTCTTTGTAACCTCGATCTTATATGCACTTGCAGGTGCTACTGTGAATTCCACCCTGTCCTCTGTGCCTTCCGGAAGGTTAATTGGCTTTCCATTTACCGTAACAGTTCCGATATTTCCATCTCCAAACGCCAGCTGAATCTGGATCAGATTATAGATTTCACCAGAGGCATATCCCTTTCCAGTCCCTTGTATCTCCTTACTCTCTTTTCCAATTCTCTCTCCATTTAGAGAAATCTCCATTCCTACTCCATCACAGCTTGCCGTAATCTGAATATCATCTGGATAAGCCGGCTTCGGTGGCGCAGGTTCGTATTCTACTTTGATATTCAGGTTGCCGCTAAATTCGTTTGGATCCAGCTTAATATACGAATTACTGTTAATATTATACGATGTCTCATTGATATATACCCGAATATCCGAACTTGAAATACTCGGCATACCCGGCAGTTCCTCTATGGATGATGCTTCTAAAGAAATACCAACCTTCAAATAATACTCATTCTCGAGCAGATCAACCTGCATGCCATTCTCACTAATCGAACAATCCTTATAACCATACCTTTCGTCTTTCGTACATAATGTCATTTTTGCTTTACAGCCCTCAACAACATCAACGACGGCCTTTCCTCCGTCAACGGATGCCCCTATAAAATACAATGCTACCATGTTTTGTGCTTTCGCCCTTACCGGTGTGCTGACCAATAACAGCAGGAGCATACTGATACACAACCATACACTTAGAAAAATCCCTGTTTTTTTCCTCATAACGTTGTCCTCCCTCTCTGCTTCCCTCCCAGGGAAGTTATTTTTGACATTTTATCATAAAGCACCTGACATCACAACAAAGTTTTCTTTAAAAATGCGTCGTCCGGTTTGTATCCGGTCTTTGCCAGCCACACCGCAAATGGCGCAATCAGCATCGCGTAGATGTGCTCGCAATATTCAATTCTTGACTCGTCATCGAAACCACCACCAATCTCGATCTCATCGATGTCACTGATTTCGTAGCCGATTGTTCCCTTCCATGCACACGTCTCCAGAATCCTCCGGCTTTCGGCATCCGCATCCCCCAGACAGGCAATCAGATCTTTCGGCCTCAGGTTCAGATAGGCATCCTGCATCGCAACCTTTTTGCGTAACTGCGCAGGAAAGCTATCCTCGCACTGCTGTATACTTTCTATTTTCATGTCAATTTTCTCCTTTGTGAAAAATGGATACCGGCGGTGGTTATCCACGACATCTGACAACAGCCAGACTGCCTCCCGCGCCTTATCCTGCAATGCCGCATCCCCGGAATTCCGATACGCGACGATCAGATAAATCAAATCCTTCCACGTATCGTCAAGGCAGGACTCCGGTAATTCTAACACATCCAGCACCCGCTCCATCATGCAAGACCGCGGTTCCATGCCAAAGTGCTGCAGCTCTCTGTCATAAAACAGATAAAGCCGCGTATCCACGATCCACGCGATGATTGCATCCATTACCTCCGGGCTGATTGATGCATCCTTCTGCGTGCTCGCAGCCATCTTATTCCATGGCAGTCTCCCTGCGATTTCCCTTACATGTTCTCTTATAAATGTTAAAAATTTTTCCATGAAAAAACACCCCTTTCCAAACAAGTTAACAGTATCTGCCTACAATAAAATTCGTATTTGCTCGTTTAAAAATGGATGTTCGTTTTTCTCGTTGTATTTGTATTCGTGATTCTCGTTAATAGACGCCCCAGCCTCTTCGGCTTCGAGACTGGGGGTTTTGATTTTTGTTTGTGGTTACTGCTTTCTAAGGCCGCAGTACCCGCATTCCTGATGGGTGATGGCTTCGGTACGTTTGGTACCGATCTGTACTTTTTTTGTTCCTGCATAATAGGAACCCCACAAAATGGTAAGCGCACATCTTCCCTGTGGGTCTGGATCTGGGCAATCTGGGAAACATCTGACACAATGTTGTGCACACCATCTCACTTTTGCACCTGAATCTCCCAATTCGTCGCAAATAGTTCCATCTGGCCATGTACTATGATTTTCATACACATCTTGCTCCTCATAAATCGGTGTTTCATGCGCTGGCTCATCTACAACCGTTTTCCACTTACAATCATGCGGAGTAATATATGGAAAAGCCGCTTTGCTCTTGATTCCATTTAGATCCGTTAAAACACCGTCGTCTTTTTTCACAAGTACGATCTGAATTGCCTCCAACCGCTTGCCAAGACCGCTCGTACCTGCCGAATCTCCATTCCACGCCCACGAAAGCCATCCGTAGGTCTGTGCATGCACACGATAACAGATATTGTAATGGTTTGCGATTTCTCCTTTGAGACGGATTCGGATTGCTTCCAGTCGTTTTGCCTGCCCGGAAGTGCCGCTCATCATACCATTTGACACCTCATTCATCCAGCCATAGCTCTGTACGTGGGTAGAATATTCGATGCTTCCGCTATATTCATTTCCGGTCAAAGCGATCTCGATGCCTTCCAATCGTTTTCCTTCGCCCGTTGTGCCGCTAACCTGTCCCATCGTTTTGTACGATGTCTCCCAGCCATACGTCTGACGATGTACGCGGTACACCAGTCCCATCGTCTCAGACTTCGGAACCAGCTGCACTTCCAGACTTTCGAGTCTCTTCGCTTCGCCCTCAGTACCCGCGAGCGCGCCATCATACTGCCAGCCCTGACTCCATCCATACGTCTGGATATGCACCCGATAGCGAATCGAATAATGCTCCGCAATCTCCCCTGTCAGACGAATCTGGATTCCCTCCAGCCGCTTCGCTTCTCCTTTGGTGCCCGCAAACTGGTTGTTCTTCACCCAGTTTGTCCAACCATACGTCTGACGATGAACCCGGTATTCAATCGAGCCATCATACCCGGTCTGATTGTTGAACTTGATCTTGATCCGCTCCAACCGTTTCGCCTGTCCGGTTGTGCCAAGTATCAGCGTGTTGTTCCTGTAAACGCCCGCTCTGTCGCCGTATGTCTGCACATGCGCCTCTCCCTCGAAAGAATACGCCGCCGCAAGCGTATCCATCTGCGTCACAGATGCCATACCCAGTACAATCACCATTGCAACTGCAATCGCAATCATCTTTTGTGCCATTTTTCTCATAATTCATCCTCCTCTGCTATACCGCACATTATCCGACCATGTGGGTACACCCTCGTCTCTGGTTTCATTGTACTTCAATGGGAAATTCGTATTTCTCGATCACTTGAATTCGTATTACTCGTTTAATTAGAAATTGGTAAACTCTCGAAATGGTGGCTCGAACCACCTGTAGTTGGTAGAGTACCGCATTCTAAATTGTTTGTCAAGAGGGAACTACCAATTCTTTTCTTCCCCATTTCTTTGCCCATTATAGCATAAGCGATTCTTTGTTGCAATATATTCTGTATTGCATCTTGCAATGCATACTTCATCTGTTATTTGCAATAATATAACTTAAACGGAGGTGTAATTATGGCATTTCAATTAAAACCAAATAAAAAAGAATCGGAAAACAAAACGATTCGTTTTCCAATTCCTTTAATTCACAAAATAGAAGCAGCGATTCAAAATCAGGATGTCACCTTCTCCAGCTTTGTCATCCAAGCTTGCGAATACGCGCTGCACGACCTGCAAAGACCCGATCACTCCAATGCAGAGCCAAAGAAACAGGATGGGGAGTAAAGTATAAAAAAGCACCGTTCATACCAATCTGCCTAAGGGAATTTACACATTACATCTGCCAGATCAGGTTGCCGGATGGATCAAGAGCTTGAATCCGATAGGTATGGGCTTTTAGGTCTGCAGACAGACGGGCAAGATAACCGTCCTTTTTCCAGGTGATATAAATGCCGGAAATTCTTTGCGGAATTTCAACATTTCAAGCTGCTTTTTATCAGTACGGATGGGAACGCTGTACACCGGCTCATCAGTTCGGACCGGCTGCCAGAACCCACTATCTGTTTCATTATGTCATCTCCGGAACCGGACTTTTAATGGCTCAGGATCAAAAAGGAGAGACTAGAAATTATTCGATCAAAAGCGGACAGGGCTTTCTTCTGTATCCGGGACAGATCAGCACCTATATCGCAGATGAGACAAACCGATGGGAATATACCTGGCTGGAATTTGATGGATTACGGGTAAAAGAAGCACTGGACATTGCCGGTTTCTCAAAAAACCAGCCGATCTATCATGCCACCTCAAAGGAATACCGGGAAATCATGATGAACGAAATGCTCTATATTGCCAAGCACCCAGATGAACCGCCTTTTCACCTGATCGGTCATTCCTACCTTTTTCTGGATGCACTCATCCGTTCCACCTCCTCTACCCGGATGATAAAAACCGGTAAAATGAGCGATTACTATATAAAAGAAGCAATCAACTTCGTAGAGCAGAATTTTCCTTATGACATCTCTATCGAAGATATAGCTGCCTGTTGCGGCATCAACCGCAGCTATCTGGGAAAGATATTTCACAACTCCATTGGCAAAACGCCACAGGAATTCCTGATACACTATCGGATGTCCAAAGCAACAGAACTGCTGAAAATGACGAAATTATCAATTGCAGATATAGGAAATGCAGTCGGCTATCCAAACCAACTGCATTTCTCAAGAGCTTTTAAAAATATATATGGTGTCTCCCCCAAAAACTGGCGGGATCAGAATCACTAATATAGCATGAAACTCCGCAAGTCCGCATAACAGTTTTATTATTGTTCTAAGGTTTGACGTATTTTGCAATGGTAGCGGTTACTTCTTCCATGTCAAATGGTTTTGAAATATGTCCATTCATACCAGAATCCACGGAAGCCTTGACATCCTCCGCAAACGCATTTGCGGACAAGGCAATAATCGGAATCGAACTTGCGTCCGGTCGTTCCTTCTCCATGGCCCGGATTGTTTTCGCAGCCTGATGCCCGTCCATGTTCGGCATCATAATATCCATCAAAATAATATCGTAAGTGCCTCGCGGATGATTTTTGAATCGTTCGACCGCTTCCTTTCCATCGGATGCCCGTGTCACTACCATGCCTGCATCCTCCAGCATTACCGTAGCAAGCTCGGCATTCAGATCATTATCTTCTGCCATAAGAACATTGACACCCGTCAAATCACGATGCACCGGTTCTTCTTGCTTTTGATGAATATCCTGCTCTGTCAACTCCAACGGAATCTCCACTGTGAAAGTAGTTCCAATGCCCTTTTTGCTTTCCACGTCAATTTTGCCACCCATCATGTGAACATATTCCTTTGTAATGGCCATTCCAAGTCCGGTACCTTTATATTGTGTTCTGGCACCGCTATCATCTTCTTGCGAAAATGGTTTAAATAGTTTTTTCTGAAACCCTTCACTCATCCCAATACCGTTATCTTTCACAATATAACGGACTATCATATGCTTGTCATCCTCTCCCGGATGACTGCTGATATCCAGGGTGACCATTCCACCATCCTTTGTGAATTTCACAGCATTACCGAGAAGATTCGTCAGAACTTCCCGAATACGTGCAGCATCTGCAAGAACATAGGGATTCTTTGGTCTTTCGCGGTATACTTCAAACTTCAAATCTCTGTTATAAAGAAGACCTTTCATGATTGCCAGAACATTATCTGTCAGTTTGGTAATATCCACCGGTTCAGGAGAAAACACTGCTTTTCCGCTTTCAATACGACTGAGATCGAGAACATCATTCAACAACGAAAGCAGATGATTTGAGCTTTCCCGTACCTTTTCCAGACTTCCATGAATATCTGCAACAACATTCTGGTGCAATGCAATATTGGTAAATCCAATGATGGCATTCATCGGTGTTCGGATATCATGGCTCATGTTAAGTAAAAATGTAGATTTTGCCTGATTGGCAGCATCTGCTTTTTCCGCAGCCTCCAGCAATAATTGCTTTTGCTTCCGTTCTTCTTCCTTACTTTTCTGGTATATAAAATAGGTACTCAAACAGATCATCATCAACACCAATCCGACAATCGTGCCACAGATTACGGAAATTTTGTTTGTTTTCACTACCATGCCATACGCAGACTGCATATCCATTTCCATACAAAATGCACCTACAATATCTCCCGTTCCATCCAGATTTGAACGTACCGGATAACAAGCCGTGAAAATCGGTCCCCAGGTTGTGTCCACAATATCTTGGGAATACACGTTTTCTCCAGAGAGAGCCCTTTCAATATAGGGAACCATTTCATCCTCTATATAATCCCCAGGATGTCTTACATCCCCGGCATCCGGATCCAAACCGTCCACTACATAGATCAGTTTTCCCTCTTCATCTCTCGTAGCAATGTAAATATATCTTGTAGAATTCAATGTCCGGATCTCATTGAGATAGCAGGAAATATCCTTATAAAACTGTGTTTCTTCATCTGAACGATCCTTGATTTGTGAAAAATCCTCCCCTCCAATTTTTCCATCAAGTGCAGATGCAGTCCATCCACCAGTTTATGGACTGCATCTGCACTTGCTCTATCACGGGAGATTTCTGTTTCCAGTGCGGTCTTGGTATAGGCGCTTTGCAGAATAAATGTGTACGCAGCTATGGCCAGAATGATAGCCAGTCCCATAAGAACAAAGATCTTTCCTGATATTTTTTGTTTTACAAACCTTTTGTTTTTCTTCAAATGTATCCCTTCTTTTATTTTCTTCTCCATACAACTCCACCCTTTCAGAAATGCACACCTGAACATGGCTTTTCCAATATCTTGGTTATAATACTACGCGACATTTTCCGTTGCAACAGATTTTTTACATTTCTGCTTGCTGTCGATATACATTCATGATAACGATGGATATCATTAAACTTCTTCGTGGATGCCCACTCGTCAAGCATATATACAATTTCATCCAATTTATTGCTTCTTCCGACAGCTATGTATTGGAAAAGGACAAAAAACACCGCCATGTTGTTTACACATAGCGATGTTCTTTTTAACATTCCTATTATTCAGTTGTTGTATCAATCAACTTAATCAGACATGCAAGCTATTTGCATCCAATAAAAATTCTTTCACACCCATCATCAGATAGCCATTTTCATCATAGGCTTTCATTTTTGTTTTCTGTGCATCTAGAGAATAGCCGTCTATCTGCATGGTTGTGGAAACGCGGGTATATAAATAAACTCTGATTTTTTCTTTCTTCAATTTACATATCACCTCCCGGAAGCGCCGAAACCGCTGACAAATTAATACTGGCTAATGTATCCATCTGCTTAATTGCCAAATTTCTAAGCAATACAAGTCTTTCTGATTGAGATTTTCCCTGTTCAATTAAAATTGCATTATAGCTCTCCATATTTGCCAATACCAATAACTGATTTAAATCTGCATCATCACGCACATTACCCTTTTTACTTGGATTGTTATTTTTCCATTGCTTTGCAGTTTGTCCAAATAAAGCAACATTTAAAAGATCTGCTTCACTGGCATATGTATAGGCAATCTGTTCCGGTGTTAGCTCTGGTGGAATCAAATTTTCCTTCACCGCATCCGTGTGAATATGGTAGTTCACCTTTGATAAAGCCCTGTTCAAGTTCCAGTCCAATGAAAATCGACTATTTTCATCTTGTTTTAACCTGCGGTAATCTTTCATAATATACAGTTGAAATTCCGGAGTAAACTTTGTTATATACTTCCGCATTGCAAATTTAGAAAAGCCCAAACCACAATGGTTTGAGCTTCGTTTGTATATTCACATTTTCAGCACATTCTCTTAAACACATCAAATAAAACTATGTGTAATACTGTGCCTGTGCTTTCCACAACTCATAGTATTTTCCATGCGTGTCCTGTAATAATTTATCATGAACTCCCCTCTGCACAATCTGTCCGTCATCAAATACTGCTATGACATCACAGAATCTGCATGATGAGAGTCTATGACTGATGTAAATAGCTGTCTTATCCTGTACTATCTCATTAAATTTTGTATGCCCGATTGATCTGATCATATTTTCCTCTTGCAAGCGGCACTTGTCCCCCATTATCCAGTGTAACACTGTCACGCGAAATACGCATAATATGCTTTAATGATACAAGGTACGACCGATGCGTCTGATAAAAATCTTCGCTAAGTTCCTGTGCAAATGTTGAAATATTTGCTTTTATCTTATATTCCTTACCCTTTGTATATATTGTTACATAATGGGAAAGTGAT
>ERZ773115.2504-NODE-2504-length-14264-cov-3.793652_pt1 | contig 14264 bp, 10 predicted proteins | sample MGYA00511116_ERZ773115 | MGnify/ENA primary metagenome ERZ773115 (study PRJEB29015, sample SAMEA2737869) | human gut metagenome | biome: human gut; feature: human-associated habitat; material: faeces | place: China | collected 2012 ... | reverse complement strand
AATTGAGACAAATCCTGTGTAATCATCGTCACCATTCCGGTATCGTGCGGACGGGGGGAAACCTCGCTGAATATGACATCATCTCCTTTAATGAATAATTCCACGCCGAAAATACCACGTCCGCCTAAAGCCTCGGTGATCTTACCGGCGATCTCACGGGCTTTCGCTTTAGCGGCAAGGCTCATGGCTTGCGGTTGCCAAGACTCCCGGTAATCACCGTCCACCTGAACATGTCCTACGGGTTCCAAGAAAGACGTTCCTCCGATATGCCGAACCGTCAGCTGGGTAATCTCATAGTCGAAATCCACGAAACCTTCCACGATCACCTTACCCGCTCCAGCACGTCCTCCTTCTTGGGCGTACTGCCAAGCACGATCGATATCCTTTTCCTCACGAACCACGCTCTGTCCGTGTCCGCTTGAGCTCATGATCGGCTTCACCACGCAAGGCATACCGATTACCTTCACCGCTTCTTTAAATTCCTCCTCGGTCTCGGCGAAACGATACGGCGAGGTAGGCAAGCCCAGCTCCTCGGCCGCCAAGCGGCGGATTCCCTCACGGTTCATCGTCAGCCAAGTGGCACGGGCGGTAGGAATCACATGGTATCCCTCTTCCTCCAGTTCCATCAAGGTACGGGTAGCGATCGCTTCCACCTCCGGCACGATATAATCCGGTTTCTCTTTCTCGATGATCTCCCGCAAGGCATCGCCATCCAGCATGGAGACCACATAGGAACGATGCGCCACCTGCATGGCCGGAGCGTCCGGATACTTATCCAAGGCGATTACCTCCACGCCATAACGCTGCAACTCTATTACAAACTCTTTCCCCAATTCGCCCGAGCCACAAAGCACGACTTTAGTTGCCGTAGCCGATTTGGGCGTACCAATTGTTACCATAAATCTTTCTGCTATTTGAATTTCGCCGCAAAGGTAAGGGTTTAGATAAAGATAGCCTAGGGCTTTTTTCTTTATCTATTAAGTGGAAGAAGCAGAGAGATTCATTATCTATCAGTTGTTGGACGATCATGCACCAACTGTTGGATGATCGTCTACCAATTGGTGCATGATCGTCCAACGGATGGTAGAAGATGTATACATATAGTACCGGCACGTAAAGTTACCGCACGTACAAGCTAATAGATATAGATGGTAGAGCTAAACCTTTTCGATCAAAACCTTTTGTTAATATTACATAATTATAAGTACCTTGCGATACAAGGTATCTTAGTAAAGCATATATTTGTGACCAAATGATAAAAGTGTTCACCAACAGTGTAACTTATTTAGCAAACTGTACGTCTAATATATTAAAGTAACTACATAATATGATGATTCAACTGAGAGGAATAAACAAAACGTACTTTAATGGAGCCCCACTGCACGTTTTGAAAGGTATCGACCTAGATATAGAGAAGGGAGAGATGGTGTCTATTATGGGGGCGTCGGGATCGGGGAAATCCACATTGCTGAATATCTTGGGAATATTGGATACATACGATACGGGCATTTATACCCTGAACGGGCAGTTGATCCGCAATCTGAGCGAAACCCGTGCGGCGGAACTGCGTAACCGGATGATCGGTTTTATCTTCCAATCCTTTAACCTGATTTCATTCAAAAATGCGGTGGAGAACGTAGCGTTGCCCCTGTACTACCAGGGAGTAGGTCGCAAGAAGCGAAACGCTATGGCGTTGGAATATCTGGATATGGTCGGGCTGAAAGACTGGGCGGAACATATGCCGAACGAAATGTCCGGCGGGCAGAAACAGCGTGTTGCTATTGCCCGCGCCCTGATTGCCAGGCCGCAGGTGATCCTGGCGGATGAGCCGACCGGAGCGTTGGACAGCAAGACGACGGTCGAGGTGATGGAGCTGCTCCGGAAAGTAAACCTCGAAGGGCTGACGATGGTGATCGTGACGCACGAACCTTCCGTGGCAGAGGCAACCGACCGCATTATCCGCGTGAAAGACGGTCTGATAGAAACAATAGAAAAAGGATTGGGACATGTTTGACTTTGATAGTTTCCGAGAAATATGGAGTACGATTCAAAAGAATAAACTCCGTACCTTCCTGACCGGCTTTTCCGTAGCATGGGGGATTTTCATGTTGATTGTCCTCTTGGGGGCAGGAAACGGGATGAAGAACGGGATCATGTCGAACTTTCGCAACTTTAGCCTGAATCGGGTAGAGACATGGCCGCGCTACACGAGCAAGCCGTACAAGGGAATGCAGATGAACCGGAGGATCGAATACAAAGATGAAGATCTGATTGCCATCCCTCGCGAAAATCCCGAAGTGGATTTGATCACGGCGAGTATCAGCCGGAGCGATACGCTTTCCTACGGAGACGAATATAACGCCTATTCCCTGAACGGAGTGCACCCTTCGAAGGCGGTGATCGACAATATCGAAATGACGGTTGGAAACGGCCGTTTTATCAATGATATAGATGTAAAGGAAAAAAGGAAGGTGATTGTCTTGAGTCCCCGCATGAAAGAAGTACTTTTCAAAGGCGAGGACCCGTTGGGCAAATATGTGAATGCCGGAAGTGTCGCATACCAGGTTATCGGTGTCTATAAGGCGGAGGACAACGACAACAACGCGCCGGCCTATATCCCTTTCAGTACGGCGCAGACCTTGTATAACGCCGGCTACGGACTGGATGAGATCATCTTTACGGTGAAAGGTATTTCCACGCAGGAAGAATTTGATGCATTCGAGAAACGTTTCCGCAAGCAAATGGGAGCACGGCACAAGTTTGACCCCGAAGACCGGCGGGCGATCGGTATGTGGAGCACACTCGAAAACTTCATGATGTTGAATGGGATGATGAACGGTATCGCCCTCTTTATCTGGGTGATCGGCATCGGGACACTGACTGCCGGGATCGTAGGCGTGAGCAACATCATGCTGATAACGGTACGTGAGCGGACGAGGGAGTTCGGTATCCGGAAGGCGATAGGAGCGACTCCGTTCTCCATCTTGAAACTGATCATTATCGAATCGATCCTGATCACGGCGGTGTTCGGTTATTTGGGGATGATCTTAGGAATCGGGTTGACGGAAGGAATCAATTCGGTCATGGAGATGATGAATGCCGGAAAGAATGTTTCACAGGATGACATGAGTATCTTCCTGAACCCGACGGTGAACCTCAGTGTGGCGTTGTCTGCTACGGCCTTGATCATCGGAGCAGGTGTGTTGGCAGGCTATTTCCCTGCCCGCAAGGCGGTCAAGATCACGGCGATTGAGGCCATGCGCAATGAATAATTGGTAATTGAAAATAGAAAGATTATGTTCATATTTGATATAGATCGCTGGGTGGAAATATGGGTGACGATCACCCGTAATAAAACCCGTAGCCTGCTGACCGGCTTCGGTGTGTTCTGGGGCATCCTGATGCTGGTGATCCTGTTGGGTTCCGGCAACGGTTTTAAGAATGGCGTGTTGAAGAACGTCGACGGTTTTTCGACGAACTCCGCATTCTTCTTTTCCGAACGGACCGGCGAACCCTACAAAGGGTATAAGAAAGGGCGTTACTGGCAGATGCGCAACCGCGACTTGGAGACGATCCGCCAGCGTGTGAAAGGAGTGCGCTATCTTTCGCCGATGATTATGCAATGGGGCGGACAGAATAATGTAGTGAGAGGACAGAAAGCTGGTACATATAACGTGCGTGGCGTCTATTCTGAATATTTCAATATCGAAACGCAGCATATCTTGGCGGGACGCTTGTTAAATGAAATCGACATGATCGAAAAGCGTAAGGTGTGCCTGATCGGTAATATCGTGTGCGAAGTCCTTTTTGCCCCGGATGAAGATCCGATCGGACAGTACATACGGGTGAATGGCATCTATTACCAGGTAGTCGGTGTGATCAAGCCGAAGCCCCGTGCCCAGATTGGCGGGCGTACGGAGGAAAGCGTAATGATCCCGTTTAAGACGCTCCAGCAGGCTTCCAACCAGGGAGACAAGTTCTGGTTCCTCTGTGCGACGGCCGACGACGGTTATTCCTGTGATAAGATGGTGGAAGACATAAAGACGGTCCTGCGTTCGCAGAACGAAATTTCCCCGACGGACGAACATGCTATCAGCAGCTTTACGATAGCCAAACAGTTCGAAACATTCGATATGTTGTTCACCGGTATTAATATTCTGGTTTGGCTTGTCGGTATCGGAACTCTGCTGGCTGGTATTATTGGGGTTAGTAATATTATGATGGTGACAGTTCGGGAGCGGACACGCGAGATCGGAGTGCGCCGTGCGATTGGTGCGAAGCCTTTCGATATTATATCGCAGATCATGAGTGAGAGCCTGCTGTTGACATCCCTTGCCGGGTTGATCGGGCTTAGCGTGGGGGTATTCCTGCTCGATGTGGTGAACAATGCGATGGCAAGCGGCGGAGATGTGTCTAACGACACGTTTTTTTCCAATCCCGAAATCCATATCGGGACAGCGGTGGCAGCTACCGTAATTCTGTTGTTCAGCGGTCTCCTTGCCGGATTGATCCCGGCCTGGCGTGCCATGCAGATCAAGGCGATAGATGCTATCAGGGAAGAGTGAATTGGATTTATGATTTATATTTGTGTCTACGTATAAATCATAAATATTTCCATTGTCAATTAATAAAAAAGTATAGTTATGAAGAATCGTATCGTAAAAAAAGTCCTGCGGATCATCTTTTTGGTATTTGTGGGAGTTGCTGTTGTCGGCACTTTCTATTTCTTGTGGAAGAAAGCGCAACCTGTCATTACCCTCTATGAGTTGGTTACCCCTGCACGTGACACGATTGAGACGAAGACCGTGGCGACCGGAAAGGTCGAACCTCGTGATGAAGTCCTTATCAAACCACAAATGTCGGGTATCATCTCCGAATTGCTGAAAGAAGCTGGACAGATGGTGAAAGAAGGGGAGATCATTGCTCGTATCAAGGTTATTCCTGAAATGGTTCAGTTGAATAGTGCCGAATCGCGTGTACGGGTGGCGAAGATCAACCTCGAACAGATCAGTGCTACCTTCAAGCGGGATAAAGAGTTGCATAAACAGGGGGTTATCTCCAAAGAAGATTACGAAACATCTCTTGCCAACTATAAAAAGGCGCAGGAAGAGGCAGAGAACGCTCAGGATGCTCTTGAGATTATCCGTGAAGGTATCTCTAAACGGTCTGCCGCTTCCAGTACGACACAGGTTCGTTCTACTATCACCGGTATGATCTTGGATGTGCCTATCAAGGTCGGTAACTCGGTGATCCAATCGAATACTTTCAACGACGGTACGACGATCGCTACTGTTGCCGATATGAGCAATATGATCTTTAGGGGGAAAGTAGACGAGACGGAAGTCGGCCGTATCCATGAAGGGATGCCGATCAAATTGACGGTTGGCGCTATGGAAAGCCGCACGTTCGATGCTGAACTGGAGTATGTGGCTCCTAAAGGTGTGGAAGAGAACGGGGCTGTGCTGTTTGAGGTGAAGGCAGCCGTGCATATGCCAGGCGATGCCTTTATCCGTGCCGGCTACAGTGCCAACGCCGAGATTGTGTTGAAGCGTGCGGAGAATGTATTGTCCGTACCCGAAAGCTGTGTCGAGTTTAGCGGTGATTCTACTTTCGTACAGGTAGTAAAAGCGGAAAAGCCGGAACAGAAGTTTGAAAAGCGTGCCGTTAAGGTAGGTTTGTCCGATGGTATCAAGATCGAGATTAAGGAAGGTCTTGCCGAAAACGAAAAGGTACGCGGGGCGATTGTCGATCCGAATAAGAAATAATTGTAAACGATAAAATGATGAGAAGCCAATTAATAATAGCTACGACTTTGTTTCTTTCCGGTACTTTTGCTTGGGGGCAGGAACTCTCCAAACGATGGTCTTTGGAAGAATGCATCCGTTATGCAATTGAGCATAACATCGATCTGAAGCAAAAAGAGCAGGATCAGGAAAGCCGGAGAGTAGAATTGCATACCAGTAAGTTCAGTTGGTTGCCCGATCTGAATGCCAATGTCGGACAGAACTTCGACTTTGGACGTTCTCCTTCCAAATCAGGTGTGATTGTGGATCAGAACTCGGCTAATACTTCGGCATCTGTCTCTTTGAGCATGCCGATATTCGACGGCTTGCGTATTCCCAACGATATCGCTGCCCGCAAGCTGGACTTGAAAGCGGCTGTCGAAACGTTGAATAAGGCGAAGGAAGACTTGTCGATTAATGTTGCTTCCTACTATTTGCAGGTTTTGTATAATAAGGAAGTCCAAAAGATTGCCGAGTTGCAGGTTGCGCTGAGCAATGAGCAGGTCGTGAAAACCGAAGCATTGGTAAAGAACGGGAAGGTTCCCCTTTCCCAGTTATACGATATGAAAGCGCAGCTAGCGAAGGACGAAGTCTCGCTGACCGAAGCGCGTAACAATGTGAAACTGGCATTGCTCGACTTGACGCAAAGCCTCGAACTGGAACGCGACGGTGAAAATTTCGATATCGTAGTCCCTGAAATAGAAGATGCGGTTGAACAGTATATGGGCAGCATCCTTCCTCCGGACAATGTCTATGATCATGCTGTCGCTTTCAAGCCGCAGATCAAGGAGCAGGAATTTCTCTTGGAAAGCCAGAAGAAAATGCTGAAAGTGGCTCGGGCAGGTTATTATCCGAAACTGAATTTCGGCGCCAGCTACAGCAACGGCTATTACCATTATTCCGGTGATGGCGAATATACGAATCTTCCTTTCAGCGACCAGTTGAAGAATAACGGGCGTAAGACGATCGGGTTCAGCTTGAGTATCCCGCTGTTCAACCGCTTTCAGGTTCGTAACAGTGTCCGCTCCGCCCGTATCAATATCCGGAACCGGGAGTTGATGATGGAGAATACGAAGAAGGTGTTGTATAAAGAAATCCAGCAAGCCTACTACAATGCGACTGCTGCCCAGGAGAAATATACCGCATCCGACAAATCTGTCCTCGCTAGCAAGGAGGCTTTCTCTTATGCCGAAGACCGTTATGCCGCCGGTAAGAGTACGGTTTTTGAATACAGCGAAGCCAAAACGAAGTATGCCCAGAGCTTGTCCGAACAGGCTCAGGCCAAGTATGACTTCATTTTCCGCACCAAAATCTTGGACTTCTATAACGGCACACCAATAACACTATAACATATTTAGGTTAGACACATTTGTTTAAGAAAAAGAAGGTCTCTGTGATGGAAACCTTCTTTTTGTTCTTATATTTGTCCGAGAGATTATGATTTACAATTCAAGGACCATGAAAGTATAATCGTTTAATGGAGTGGATCTAATATTAATACCTAGAAAAACATATTATGAATGCAAGATTTGTGACATTAGTTTTGCTGCTATTCGTTTGGCTGGAGGGGGACAGCGTTTGGGCCCAATATCTTCCCAAACTTTATCAGGTTTTCTCTCCCGACAAAAAGTTGAAGATGGCTATTCAGCGACATAACGACGGTTTGCTGACCTACACTTTTGCAGCTAATAGAGAAATATTGATCAAAGAATCTCCGCTGGGTTTCAAATTGGAATCACAGGAGACGGTTCCTTCTTCCGGTTGGAAAATAGAGAAAGTATCCGACCGGAAAGTACGGGATGAATGGAAACCGCTTTGGGGTAAACGGGCTGTGGTTGAAGATCATTTTAATGAATTGGTGATCGATTTGGTGAATCCGGCCGGACAACCGGAGCGGATGCAGTTGGTTGTCCGTGGATATAATGACGGCTTTGCATTCTGTTATAAAATACCGGATGGAAAAGGACCGTGTGTAAATGTGCAGTCCGAATTGACGGCCTATAACTTTGCAGGAGATTATACGGCATGGTTCTATAATGGCGAAAATCATAATATAGGACCCGAAAAGTTGACGGAAACAGATGGAACCCGTTTGCCGGTGATGACCGTGAAGGCGGGTGATAAACATTATATGGCAATCCATGAAGCCTGCCTGGAAACAGGAGCACCTCTTGTTTTACAATCTAAGGGGGGGAATCGCTCTTTTCGGTCGCTTCCAAGCCGACCAGTCTGTCGCCGGGATATACATCAGCCTGGCGTGTCGTTTTGTATGGGACGACACCTGGCGTGTTGACCGATTCCCATTTGTTGGAGTTGCTGAATCCGGATCCCGACTCTCGTTATGATTTTTCGTGGGTGAAACCGGGGTTGGCTGTCTGGGACTGGCGTATCAACGGAGCTGTGTGGGATGGATTTACATACGGGATGTCTTATCCTTCCTGGGTACGAATGGTCGATTTCGCTGCCGAGCAGGGTTTCAAATACCTGGTGTTGGATGCCAATTGGTATGGACCGGAATTCGAATCGGATTCCGATCCGGTTAAAGGAGAAAAAGCGCAGGATGTGCAACGGCTGTTGAAATATGGAAAAGAGAAAGGTGTCGGAATCTGGCTTTATCTGAATGATGTCGGAGGTCGGAAATATCCGATAGAAAAGACCTTGAAACAGTATGGGGATTGGGGAGCAGCCGGGGTTAAATACGGTTTTATGAGCGGAACACAAGAAGAAAAGAACCGGTGGACGAAAAAGATCACGGAGCTTTGTGCTCAAAATCACTTGTTGGTCGATTTCCATGACGGTCCGGTTCATCCATACGGACAAATGCGTACTTGGCCGAACGCTGTGACACGCGAATATTGCCATGCCCAGTTGGACGGACATCATGTGTTCGAGCCTAAAACATTTGTGACGACCGTTTTCGTCAATATGGTTGCCGGTCCGATCGATATGAACAACGGAATGTTTGACCTTCGCCAAGGGCATACGACACGTGTGGACGAGAGTCAGCCGGTTCCTTCCACACTGGTTTCGGAAGCTGCCCGTACGTTGATTGCTTTTTCTGGCGTGACTATTTTGCCGGATATTCCAGAATACTACCGGAAGTACCCGGCTTTGTTGAACTTCCTGTCTGCCCAAAAGATGCCGTGGAAAGAGAGCCGTACCCTGGCCGGTGAAATCGGGGAGTATATCGTGATGATGCGTGAAACGGAGGATGCCTACTTAGTCGGTGCGGCCACGAATGAGTCCGGAAGGACGATAGATCTGCCTCTTTCTTTCTTGGAAAAAGGAAAATATACTGTTGAAGTCATCGAAGACGGCGACGATGCCCACTATCTGACAAACCGGGAAAGCTTGAAAGTTACGACTCGGCAACTGACAAACAATGATAAACTGACATTGAAGTTGGCTCCGGGCGGTGGTGCGTGTCTTGTTATTAAGAAAACTCCGTCCATGCGTGTTGGTGAGCAAGCGGCTTTTCCGCTTGTCAGCCCTTCCGGGAAAATTGGTCGAAAATAATTACTTCGTTCTTAACTTGAACGAACCTAATCAGATTGCGAACACTAGCTGGATCAAGCCCGGACAGGTAATTCGTGAAGTTACATTGACAACGGCTGGCAGTATGGCTTGTATTGATTTTGCCGCAGAAAACAATATAGCCTATGTGCTGTTTGATGCCGGTTGGTATGGGGCGGAAGAAGATGTGAAATCGGATGCGACCACCGTTACGGTTGATCCGGCCCGTTCGAAAGGACCGCTTGATTTGCCTAAAGTAATAGAATATGCCAATTCAAAAGGAGTTGGAATACTGGTTTATGTGAATAAAAAGGCACTGCATCAGCAACTGGATGAAATTCTGCCTTTATATAAGAAATGGGGGATCAAAGGTGTAAAATATGGTTTTGTGAATGTGGGCGACCAATACGCTACGGCATGGTTGCATCAGGCAGTACGCAAAGCAGCCAAATATGAATTGATAGTTGATATCCACGACGAATATCGTCCGACGGGTTATTCACGCACGTATCCGAATTTATTGACTCAGGAAGGTATCCGCGGTGACGAAGAAAGCCCGTCGCTAGACCAAGCCATCTATACATTATATAATCGCATGATCTGCGGAGCGGGTGACTATACCAATTGTTATTTTGCGGAAAGAGTCACGGAAAAGATGGGCGGACGTGCTGCCCAGTTAGCTAAATTAGTCGCTATTTACAGTCCCTGGCAGTTTGTCTATTGGTATGACCGTCCCGAAAAATCACCGAGACGCGCCGGTGGTGCAGGCTCTGCCGAGTCTGTGATCAAAACAGATGCTGCAACCCGTTTCTATAATTCTATTCCGACCGTATGGGACGAAACTCGCTTCCTGGAGGGAGAAATGGGAAAATATGCTGTGGTCGCCCGCTGTTCGGGTTCCGATTGGTATGTAAGCATGTTGAATGCCGGAGACAAAAAACAAATCTCCTTACCCATTGATTTTCTGAAAAACAGAAAGGGCTATACCGCCACACTCTATTACCAGGCTTCCGAGGAGAAAAAGGATGTCGTCGATGCCAAGAAAATCAGGTTGGAGAACCGCAATGAGGTTATCATTGATTTGGTCGGGAATAGCGGATGTGTGCTGCATTTTTCGATTCTTAATTTCCAATAGATTTATTTCAAATCACGTGGTAAGCCGGAGGGAATGTTCCTTCTCCGGCTTTCTTTTTATTTATCTGTTATCGGCTTCTTTTTTCCGATAAGAGGAAGGAGATATTCCCATAACTTTGGTAAAGACACGGGAGAAATAGGCCTGCTCCTCGAATCCGAGCCGCATCGCAATTTCGTTCAGTTTCATATCCGTAAGTTCGATATACTGACAGGCTTTCTGTATTTTTAGGCGTGTAAAGTAATTGATGGGGGAAGTACCCGTTTCTTTCTGGAATAAGGTGGAAAAGTGAGATTCCGAATATTTGAAATATTCCGCTAAATCTTTTAAGGTCAGATTGGTTTCCACGTGTTCTTGTAAGTAATAGATAACTCGCATCGAGAATGAATTTTCTTTGTGGGTCGGAAGATCGATATGGCGGAACTGTTCCTGAAAAATGAAAGTTGAGAGAAACGTATATAAGCACATGGATGAATAAGCCAGATATTCTTTTATGTAACCTCTGGCAAAACTACTGTATATCTCTTCGAATAGACGGATGCGGACGAGTTGCCGTACATGTTCGTCTGCTAATATTTCTTGAGGAGCGGGGTTGGGAGAAAGGAATGATTCGGTTAGCTTACCACAGAAATGAATCCAATAGATTGTCCAAGGATCATGGCTGTCCGCCTCAAATGAATAAGGGACATGGGGAGGTACGATGATATACTGATTTTTCTGTACGGTACTTCTCCCGCCGGGCCTTTTACCTATATGGAGAACAGTCCGGTTTCTTATAAACCGACCGGTTTTATCGGAGGGGCGGGACATGGTTGTATCTTTACGGCCGGTAGTGAGAACTATTGGAAAGCCGCGACCAATTCAATTTCCGTCCGGCATATGTTTGAACGCAGGGTCTCTTTCTATCCGTCCGGCTTTGATAAAGACGGCTATTTGTTTACGAACACCTATTTAGGAGATTACCCGATGTTCCTGCCCGGAGGAAAGGAACAGATCGCCGGTGAATATCAACCCGGGTGGATGTTGCTTTCGTATGGAAAAAAAGTGAGCGTATCTTCTTCGCTGGAAGGTTATCCGGCAGAAAATATAGTGGATGAGGACGCCCGTACGGCTTGGGTCGCCCAATCGAACCGTGATATGGAGTGGGCACAAGTAGATTTGCAACGGCTTTCGTCTATCCATGCTATTCAGGTGAATTTCGATGAATACGGGGCTAATCAAAAAGGTGCTGTCTCCGGAGTTTACCAGAGCTATCTGATTTACGCTTCGGTAAATGGCGAAGATTGGTCTTTGGTGGTGGACTATGGTACAAAGAAAACAGACACTCCTCATGATTATATCGAGTTTGAAGAACCGTTCAAAGCCCGGTATATCAAGTTGCAAAACAAGGAGTATATGGTGTCGGAAAATTTTTCCGTACGCGATTTGAGAATTTTTGGAAAAGGTCAGGGGAGTACTCCGCGTGCCGTAAATGATTTCACGGTGGAAAGGGATGAGGCCGATCCGTGCAAGGCGCGTCTTTGTTGGGAGGCTGTTCCGGATGCTCAGGGGTATATTGTCCGCTACGGAATAGCCGGAGACAAATTGTATAATAATTTCCAGGTGATGGGAGAAAATACATTGGAAATCGGAAGTCTGAATAAAGGGGTTGCTTATTACTTTACGATAGATGCCTATAATGAGAACGGTATTACTCGGACTTCCCGGATAAAAGTTTGCCGTTAATCAACAGACTTCTTTTTACCTCTTCAGCTTTCCCACAAACATCAGGTTATTGTCGTTCTCATGGAGCGTAGCAGCCAATTCTTTCAGTTGGGCTTTCGCTTCGGGAGGACATTTGCCGGAGGCGAGATGGGCTTCGATCATATCCTGAAGTGCAGCCGGTTCGACATTGAAAATGAATCTGCCCTTGTTGAAGTGGTTGTTCGGATTGGGAATCGGGAGATTCCCGTAGAAGTCGTTGACCAGGTGATATTGGGAAGATGACATTTTCATCTTATCTACCAGTATGTCTCCTCCGGGTGTGAACCGGCCTTTATCCCAAGTGTAGTAGTGGATGAGGATATGATTAGGCAGTTCCGTGTAGATATGGATAGGTTTTTGGGCAAAACCGGGGAAGTTCATCGTGAAACGGGGGATCAGTTTGTTTGCTTCCGTATCGTATGTGAAAGTCGTGTCGATGCCGGTATAAAAGAAGTCGAATGTCCCGGTATTTCGGTAGGAAAATATCTCATTGTCGAAATTTCCTGCCAACATATAGTCGAGTGCCGGTATCTGTGATAGGATGTTCCCGTCCGTGTCCATCCGGAAAGCGATCGGCGTCCCTTCTTCAAAAGGCATGTGTACGACCGAGAGCGTACCGTCGGCATTGACCTCGATTTTCGGTTTGTTGATTTGTCCGGGAAGATTGATATCTTTTATCCATTTCCCGTCAAGGCCGTACATCATGATTTTCTTCCCATAAAAGAGAGAGAGGAATATATGGCCGCCTCGTTCGTCGATACTCCCGTCGTAGATAGTCACCGGATACTCGCCCGGTCCGTTTCCCATTGCACCTATGTTGCAGAGGAATTTTCCGTCCTTGTCGTATAGCTTGACCACGTTGGATTGCTGTCGTACGCAAATGTAGTTATCGCTCACCTCGATCCACCAGGCCTTGAACAGGGCCTCGTCGGAGGTTTCAAAACGCACGATCCGGCAATCTTCGACCAGTTCGCTAAGTGGGATATCAATCGTATCGCCTGCCGCTTTCAGGTCGCAGATGTAAAGCGGGCCGTCCGGGTTTTCGATTATCCTGACACTGCCGTCGTCAGTTACCAACGATTTCGGAACGGAGGAATTACAACTTGCAAGGCTTGCCAGAAGGAAAACGATAGCGGGAAGGAATGCTTTTGTTTTCATATTCACGTAGATTTAAGTGATTATAAAAACAAAAGTATGAATAATTCGTAGATACGAACTATTCATACTTATATAATAATTAAATGATTAATGTAAATTAACGGATGAACAACAGTTCCCTATATTTCGGCAGCGGCCACATCTGGTTATCGACCATCAGCTCCAGGTCGTCGATGTGGCTACGGATTTCGTCCAGATAGGGAGCGACGGTATCATGGTAAGCGATCGCTTTGGTACGCAAATCCGTGATACGGTTTGCTTTTTTGCGGGCTTCCACCATTTCGTCCACCATGCGAGTGACGGAACAGATATGTCCGGCAATCTTGCGAACCAGGCGTCGGGGCTCTTCCGACATATCGTCATATTCCGGATATCCGCCGAAAGTCTCTTTCAGCTTGGCGATGTTGTCCAATAGCAATGACTGGTAGCGGACGGCAACCGGGATGATATGGTTGAGCGATAGGTCGCCAAGGACACGAGCTTCGATCTGTACCTTTTTGATATAGATTTCCCATTTCACTTCGTTGCGGGCTTCCAATTCCTTTTCGCTCAGTACACCCGTTTCCTTGAACATCCGGATAACTTCCGGTTTCAGGTAAGCATCGTATTGTAACGGAACGCTGTTTTCGCAATCCAGGCCGCGGCGGGCAGCTTCTTCCTTCCATTCGTCGCCGTAGCCGTTCCCGTCGAAACGGATCGGTTTGGATTCCTTGATATAGGCTTTCAGCACTTCGAAGATGGCGGCCTCTTTGCTCTTTCCTTCGGCACGCAAGGCTTCGACATCCTGTTTGAACTGGTGGAGCTGGTAGGCTACGGCAGAGTTCAGTGCCAACATCGCTGAACCGCAGTTGGCCGACGATCCCAATGCACGGAATTCGAAACGGTTTCCGGTGAAAGCAAAAGGAGAGGTGCGGTTACGGTCCGTATTGTCTAAC